>ERZ773269.740-NODE-740-length-37050-cov-19.770564_pt1 | contig 37050 bp, 36 predicted proteins | sample MGYA00511958_ERZ773269 | MGnify/ENA primary metagenome ERZ773269 (study PRJEB29015, sample SAMEA2737761) | human gut metagenome | biome: human gut; feature: human-associated habitat; material: faeces | place: China | collected 2012 ... | reverse complement strand
TAAGGACAATTTGTGAAGCACCACGCATCTTGGCTGCGATGACAGCACATTGACCAACAGCCCCATCTCCGATAACGACCACCTTGTCACCTTTTTGCACATTAGCCACACGCGCCGCATGGTAACCCGTCGGCATGACATCAGCCAGTGTCAAAAATGACTTGAGCATGCCTTCACTATAATCAGAAAGTTGCCCAGGAATTTTGACAAGGGCCCAGTTGGCAAAGTGGAAACGGATATACTCAGCCTGCACGCCCCCAGACCAGTTATTACCTGGTTAGTTACTTAATCATATTTTTTTCCATACTTCTTTTCAAGCATTTTCTTAACTAGATATGGCATCTTGACATTCTCTCGACCTTTTTTAGCAATCAATTTTTTGACGAAATCAGGCATCTGAATATCTTCTTCCTCTTCTAAAATCTGTCCTGTGTTTGAAGGAGCTTCCAACTCATCAAAAGTCTCTAGTTGAGGTTGATAGTAACGATAGTCACCGTCTATATGAGACTGAATGGTTGAAAGAAGGGCTTTAATCAAACGAGAATCGCTATTTGGCATAGGAGGACGGTGATAGGCCACACCAAGCTCATGACAAAGCTCCTTACACTCCACATCATTATCAAAAAGAACCTCAATATGCTCACTAATAAAAGCTATTGGGACAAAAATATAGTGGTCAGGGTGTTCCTTCTCATCATGAAGGTATTCTAAGACATCAGGTTTAATCCAAGGAATACCAATATCACTTTCACTCTGCCATGTATTGGTATACTGGTCTTCTTCAAGGCCTAAAATTTCCACAATCAAGCGAGTATTGTCATAAATCTGATCGATATAAGGATCGCCAAAATCAAGTGCCAAAACTGGTACACTGTGAGCTGAAAAAATCACCTTATAGCTGTCATCTCCAATTTGATCTAAAATATTTCGAATCTCATCAGCCCAGTAGTGAAGAAGTGAAGGTTCTTGGTACCAATCCTTGATAATTTGGAACCTAATCTGCTCACTTTCTAAAAATTTCTCATATCCCATGACAGAATAGTAAGAATAATGAGGCTCTAAAATCATGCACAAACATTCTTCAATTCCGTCATTCTCCATCTCTTTGATTACATCAGTGAAAAAAGGGCGGGAAAATTTATTATCAAAGTAGACCGACGCTCGTTCTCCAAGAGCAGAAGTAACCAAATCCACTTCTTCTCTAGTTATCCTTTGGAGTGGAGTTCCACCAATTCGGACGTAATTGTCATGTAAAGTCTGAATTTCATGTGGTTCAGGACGAACACCACGCCGGATATTCGTGAAAAACTCCGCTACTCCTTCATAGGTAATCTCTTCTAGTGACCCAAAGGTCATCATCAACACAGCTCTCTTACTCATGATTACTCCTTGTTTCACGTTTATTCTATTTTAGCATGAAAAGGCTTACTTTAGGGAACTTGGTATCAAAATAACTCTTAAAGATAGGCTCTAAGAGTTTTAAAAAAACCTTAATGATGGTCTTGATGCTCACTTTTTGCTTCCAGCTCTTCGATATTTCGCTTGTGAGATCGGTGAGTCGCTAAGTCTTCATCAACCTCAATGGTGACATTTTGAAAACCACAATCTTTGAGCAAGGTGCGGATAGACTCTTTACAGACTTCCATGTAGTCGGCATGCTCTAGACAAACATGGACAATGGCGTTCTTTTCCAAACCATCCATGGTCCAAAGATTGAGTTGATTGATACTAGCGACATGGTCCAACTCTGCCAAATCTTTCTTGATCTTCTGTATATCCACTCCTTCTGGAACGGCATCGAGGAAAATCTTAAGCGTGCTCCAAAAACGTGGAATGGCTTTGGACAGAATAAAGATGGAAATGGCAAGAGATAAGAGCGGATCCAGAATATACCAGTCGGTAAATCGGAGAACAATGGCCATTAGGATGACAGCCACCCAACCCAAGGTATCTTCCAGAAAGTGCAGGCTGAGAATGGATTCATTCTTGGTTTCTCCCTTACGAATGACCAGACTTGCTAAGACATTCACACTGATGGCAATGAATCCAAGCCAGAGAAGACCTTCTTCATTGACCGGTTGTGGATGAAAGAGTTTCGTTAGATTTTCCAAAAGCACCATGCCAGACCCTGTCATCAGAATTACAGCGGTCACCATGGCACCTAAAAGGCTAAAACGCTTGTAGCCCAAGGTGTAATGGCTGTCTTCTTTCCGATTGGAAATGCTCTCTAGTAAAGCCGAAATGCCAATGGCGATTGCATCACCAAAGTCATGGACCGAATCAGCGAGAACCGCACTGGAACCAAAAATTCCACCCGCAATAAACTCAACAATGGCAAAGCTTAGATTTAAGAAAAAAGCTAACCAAACCGCACGTTTTGTCTTCATTATATTACTTCCTTTGTTATAATAGATTCATGAACATCATGTTCATGAATCTATTATCCAATACTATCAACAGAAAGGATAGGGGCAAACCGTTCGCTGTGTATGTTACTGAACAGTTTGTTCATAGTGTCCATATGACTGCACAAGATCGTCGCATTACAAAGACTCGAAAAGCTATCTATAATGCTTTTTTACAATTACTCAACCTTAAAGACTACGAGACTATCACGGTTCAGGAAATCATTGATTTAGCCGACGTCGGGCGCTCGACCTTTTATAGTCATTACGAAAGTAAGGAATTATTGCTGGATGAACTCTGCCAAAAGCTCTTTCACCACCTCTTTGAGCGCAATAATCAACTCTCTACTCATGACTACCTGGCCCATATCTTTCAGCATTTCAAGAAAAATCAGGACCATGTGACCAGTCTCTTGCTCTCTAAAAACGATTATTTTATCCGGCAACTGCGCAAAGAGCTAGAACATGATGTCTACCCGATGGTCGCTGATGAACTGATTCACTCACACCCCAACATTCCTCACTCCTATCTCAAGCACCTGGTCGTCAGCCACTTCATTGAAACTCTCAGCTGGTGGCTAAAAAAAGGAAAATCCTATAGCGAACAGGAAGTGGTCCAATTTTATTTGGAGATTTTAAACGTCGCTTCTAACTAAGGTGCGACTTTACATCATGTATCATAAAAAGGAAAACTATGCTTCTCCCCATTCTTCTCAGCTTTTTCACAGCTTTCTTGGCCCTTGCTTTTGCCCTTCTTCATTTATTAGTCAGCGTTTCCGAATTAAAAAGGGCAAGAAGACCCTTGGAATTTACCTACTTTTTCTAGGAAGTAGCCTTGCGACCTTCTCTCTCATTCTCTACTTCTTTTTGCCGATTGTCACACTATCTCTTTGGATGATTGGCTGTGGGTTGATTTGCTACGGAGCCTATTGGAATGGCAAACACAAAAAAACTTCAATCCAGCCCGCCATGTCATTCGGATTGGAATCGCTCTGATTCTTACCATTTTATTAGCCCTCATCTAAGAAAACTCAAGTTTTATCAATGAAAACTTGAGTTTTTTGGTAGTTACGAAATAAATAAAGAATTAAACATCCTGCTTTTCTTTAAACATTTTGACCTTATTTTGGCAGTAATCCATTAATTTCCGTGCTTTTTCAAATATATATCCTTTTTCAGATACAGACTTGACTTTCTTTTCATCAAAGTAGTAGCCAGTCAAGCCCCTGACTTCCTCTGATAAGGTGAGATAATATCCTGTTTCGATTACCTGATCTAAATCTTTTGACAGAGACTTCATCAGGCGTCCGAAGAGAGACTTTTTCGTCTTTTCATCACTAGAATTATTCCCTAAGTTAGTCGAGATAAGACCAGGATGATAGGCATTGATGGTGATATTTGAACCTTTTAAAAAGGAATCTCTTGCTAGATAGCGTGTCATCCAAATGGTATAGAGTTTGGAATTATTATAGGCCAATCCGGGATTATAGTTGTTCTCAAATCCAAAGTCCAAATCCTTGACCTTGGCAAAATGATGCATATAGGAAGAGGTATTAATGACACGGCCGTCAGCTGCTTTTTCTAACAAGGGACTTAGCTCAGTTGTTAAAATATAGGGAACCAGAACGGATAACATAAATGTCAACTCGACATTTTCAGCACTCGCTTTTCGGTCTTTTCCTGCATATAGGCCTGCATTGTTAAACAAGACATCGATACGTTGAAAGTCTCGCTTGACTTCCTCCACAAATCGATAAACATCGTCTAATTTTGAAAAATCTGCCAAGTAACTAGAAACTCTAGCTCTCAAGGAAACTCCCCGAACCTCTTGAAGCGCCAACTCCAGTTTTTGAGGATTTCGACCATGAAGGATGACCTGATGCCCTTCACTGGCAGTTTCTTTGCCAAATGTTTACCAATACCGTCAGTAGCACCTGTAATCAGAATTGTTTTGACCATCTTAGTCCCCCAAGAAAGCAATGAGTTCTTTTGAAAACTCCTCTGCACATTGGAAGATCGAACCGTGACCAGCATTTGGATAGATGATGAGTTTACTTTCTTTTATTTTCTCATGCATATCATAAGAATTTTCTGTTGGAACCTGCATATCATTATCCCCGTTGACGATTAAGGTTGGTTGAGTGATAAATTTTAGGTCGGCTTGAGGATCTTTCCCCCAACGTTTAATAGCTTTGAGTTGAGTCAAGAAACCAGACACACTCATGTCTTTGTCCGCAAATTCCTTTGTTTTCATACCCATTCGTCCTAGGACTTTCAAAGCTTCGATTTTCCCTTGTTCATCATGATTATAGAAGATATAGCGTTTAGGATCGATGCGCTCAAGTCCCGCTTTAAACATATAGTTAAATGTTTTCCCTGTTACCTTATCGACCTCTTTTCCACCTCGAGGTCCTGTTCCAGCCAAAATCAAACGGCTCACTAGAGTAGGATTTATTCGGATGATTTCTTGAACAATCATACCTCCCATAGAAAGACCGAGGAGGTTGATTTTATCGTAACCAAGCGCTTTTACAAAGTCAATTGTCTGCTCAGCCATTCCAGGTATAGTCGGAGCCACTTTTCCTTGACTGGCTCCAACACCAGGAAGATCGACTACAATGACATGGTGCTTTTCAGCAATTAAGTCTAATAGTTTTGGATCCCAGTTATCGAGAGTTGCTGCCAAATGGACCAGCATCAGAAGAGGTAGTTTTGATTTGCCTTTGCTGAGTTCGCGATAAGCAATTTGATTTCCTTGAACAGTGATGTATTGATTTTTAGTTGTAAGATATGACATTGTTTTTTCCTTTTTATTTCTTAAAGCTGAGGACTGTTTTTCCACGTGAGCGCCCATTAGCGACCTTGTCTAAGGCGCTATTCACTTCTTCAAATGGATAAACTGTGTCGATAGATGGTTTGATTTTCAATTTGCTAAAGAGATCTGCTACCTCTTGTAATTGAGCGCCATTGCTTTCTACAAAGATAAAATGGTAGTGAACGCCGTATTTGTCAGCCATCTTATCAAATTTACGACCAGCTAGTCCAAGTAGGATCTGTTTCCATCTTGGTAGATTCATGCGTTTGGCAAAGTCACCATTTGGCATAGCACGAAGGGACACAAGCTGACCACCTTTTTTCATGATAGACATTTGTTTTTCAGTCTCAGCGCCCCCAAGGGTATCGAGGACATAATCAACCTGGCTAATAGTTTTTGTATAATCCTCTGTTTTGTAATCGATAAAGCGATCTGCTCCTAGGTTCAATACACGCTCAGCACTATCTCCAGCCCCATTAGTGATGACTGTCAAACCTTTAGCCTTGGCAATTGGAATGGCCATACCGCCGACACCACCTGTACCACCAGAGATAAAGATGGTTTTGCCAGCTTGAGCTCCCATGAGGTCTAGGGCTTGCATGATAGTCAAGGCAGTAAGCGGAACAGCAGCAGCTTCTTCGTCAGATAGATAATCTGGAACTTTGGCTAGAGCCTGACTGTCTACGGCTACATACTCGGCAAAGGCACCAATATGGTCAAGTGAGAGACGTCCAAAAACTCGGTCACCGACTTTGAGGTTTTTGACTTGTGTGCCGGTCTCTTCAATGATACCGACCACTTCATTTCCTGCAGTTTGTGGGAGTTTGTAAGGAACAATCATCTTGACCTCTCCTCGGGAAATCATGTTATCCAGAGGATTGACACCAGCTGCGGTGACTTTGACCAAGACTTGTTTGTCTGTAATACTTGGTTTAGCGACTTCTGTGATATTCAGTGTGATATTCTTTTTGTTATAAGTAGTATGTTGTGCGGCTTTCATTGTCTTCTCTTTTCTATTTTTGTTGTATCTGATAAAGATACATGTCTGGTCTTTTTAAAACTGATCTGCATACAAATCAGTTTCGTTTTTGTTTGGCTTCTTTATAAAGATTGTCAATGACATCTTCTAAGGTTTGGTGGGCTAGTTCCTTCTCAAGTTGAGCTTCAGCGCTAGCAAATAGTGGCGAAACAGCAGCTTGGATATGTTTTCCTACTGGGCAATCCAGATTGCTATTTTGGTGAACGGGAAATAAGCTGATGTGGCTGACTTCTTGTGTGGCAAAATAAATGTTAAGTAAGGTGATGTCCTTTGGCGATTTACTAAGTTGGTAGCCCGTTTTTCCTTGCTGAGACTGGATCAGTCCAGCATTTTTCAATAAGGCAACCACCTTACGAATATAACTAGCGTTGGTCCCAACGCTCTCAGCCAGTGCTTGTGAACTTAAGGTTTCCTTACTCTCACTAATCATGGTTAGGATGTGCAAGGCTACTGAAAATTTCGTATCCATAAAAACCCCTTTATATGTCTTGTATCTGATACAAGAACAAGTATAACACAAATAAAAAGAAAAGCAAGACTTTTGCTTCACTTTTTTAAAAATGATCAGGTCACGTGACTTGTTGTCAAACTCTAAAATGGGAATCGTGTGTTGCTAAATCATAGATCACCTCTTGTAAATTTGTACTATTGTACCAAAAACTGACGAAGTATCAAAGAGTTGTCTTTAGTAATTCAGAAGACTTCTCTTCCATGTATATAATAAATCGTTGTACTGCTGGAGAAGTTGGCCTCTACCTTCCATTTCTATTTCATAATACTATTTTTACTTTTTTATTCATTATACAAGTAAGACTGAAGAAAATGCAATTAAAATCCTTAAAAAGTCTTTGTAAACTGCAATAAAATGGCCATAAAATCAGATTTCTTTATAGAACAACAGAAAAAGGAGCGGATATGATATCCTACTCCTTATTCTTATCAGAAAATCTAATTAGAATTAGTCTTCTTTTTTCTTACGAGCAACAAGTCCAAATCCACTCAAGACACCTAAAAGTCCAAGTGCTGCTAGACTAGCATTGTCTTCAGTACCAGTGTTTGGAAGTTCAGCTTGTCCTTTAGCTTCTGATGAAGCTGCTGCAACTTGTGGTGCTTCACCATTTACTGGTGCTGATGGCATCGTTGGCGTTGCTGGAGCAGCTGGATTAGCCGGTGTTGCTGGATTAGCTGGGGCATTTGGATCCATTGGTTTTTCTGGGTTTGCAGGTGTTCCTGGTGTTCCTGGGTTTATTCCTGGTGTTGCAGAACCTTTAGGTTTGAATACGTGTAGAAGATTTCCTGTTTCTGGATCAACTTTTGTTCCTACTAATTCGTACCCTGGTACTTCTCCAGCTGGGTTACTTCCTTCTGCTAATGGTTTTAATGGTTTACCATTTATATCTACCCATACCGTTACTGGGTTCTTAGTTGCTGGTTTGAAGATGTGAAGTACTTTTCCAGTTTCTGGATCTTTCACTGTTCCAACTAGTTCATAGTTTGGCACTTTTCCTGCTGGTTGTGAACCATCTTCTTTCGTACGGATAACGTTACCATCTACATCTACCCACTCAGTTACGTTGTTGACAACAGGTGCAGGAGTAAATACGTGGATGACATCACCAGTTTCTGGATTTGTAACTGTTCTTACGAGTTTGTACTTAGGCACAGTTCCAGCTTCTTCAGTTCCTGGTGCAGTTGGTTTTAATGGTTTACCATTTACATCTACCCATACTGTAGAAGGTTTGTCAGATGTTGTTGGTCTGAAGATGTGTGTTACTTTTCCAGTTTCTGGGTTTGTAACTGTTCCTACTAATTCATAGTTAGGTACTTTCCCTGGTTCTTTAACTCCTTCTTCTTTAGGTTTTAAGACATTACCTTCTGTGTCAACCCACTCAGTTACCTTGTTGACAACTGGTGTAGGAGTAAACACGTGGATTACATTTCCAGTTGTTGGATCTACAGTTGTACCTACTAGTTTGTAGTTTGGTACATTTCCAGCTTCTTCTGTTCCTGGTTTAGCTGGTTTTAATGGTTTACCATTTACATCTACCCATACTGTAGTTTTTTCTTCTTTTGTTACTGGTTTGAAGATGTGTGTCACTTTTCCTGTTTCTGGGTTTGTAACTGTTCCTACTAGTTCGTAGTTAGGAATTGATCCTGCTGGGTATGTTCCTGGTGTTACAGGCTTGATTGGGTTTCCTTTTTCGTCTACCCACTCAGTTGTTTTACCTTCATCGATAGATTTCTTAACTTTTTCAGCTTCTTTCTTAGCTTCTTCCTTCGCTTTTTCTTTTTGCTCTGGTGTTAAGCTTGGATCTTCATCGATTTTCTTAACTTTATTTTCTAGAGTTTTATCAATCGCTTCTTTAGCTTTAGCTTTTTCTTCTGGAGAAGGTGTAGTTGGCTTATCCTTATCATCTTCTGACGGAGTTGATGGTTTGTCTGGAGTTGGAGTATCTTTCTCAACTTCTTTCTTACCATTTTCTTTAGCTTTCTCTACTTCTTCTTTAGAAGGTGCTTTGTCGATAGCTTTCTTAGCTTCTTCTGCGTCTTTCTTAGCTTCTTCTTTAGCTTTTTCTTTTTGCTCTGGAGTCAAGTTTGGATTTTCGTCAATCTTCTTCACTTTTTCTTCTAGAGCTTTATCAATCGCTTCTTTCGCTTTTGGCTTGTCTTCTGGAGTAACAGGAGATTTTTCTACATCCTCTTTAGCTTTTGTAGTAGATTTTTCTACATCTTCAGGAGTTTTCGCTTCTTCCAATGCTTTCTTAGCTTGTTCTGCAACTTTCTTAGCTTCTTCAAGAGCTTTTTCTTTCTCTTCGTTTGTTAACTCAGGGTTTTCTTTGATCTTGCTTTCTTTGTCAGCTAAGGCTTTATCAATTTCTTTAGATGCTTCTTCTTTGACATCTTTATAGACGTAAGTTACTTCTGTAGTTCCTTCGGTTACCTTACCGTTCTCATCACCTTTAGTTGATGTTGGTACTAATACGTATAGTTTTCCATCTTTTGTAGTGATTGTTGCTGGTTTGTTGTCAGTTGTATCATATGCTGAGCTTACTGATCCGTCAGTCGTATCTTTAACGTCTTCTGCGATTGTGTTACCCGCTTCATCAACATAGTGAACGACTACGTTTCCTTTAACTTCTTTGTACACATATGTTACTTCTGTAGTTTTACCTGCTTCAACGTCTCCAGTTTCATTACCTTTAGTTGATGCTGGTACAAGTTCGTATACTTTTCCTTCTGGAGTAGTGATACGAGTTGGTTTCATGTCGTTATCAGAAGTATCGTATTTAGCTCCTGGTTTACCGTCTTTTGTATCAACAGCATCTGCTTGAAGTGTGTTTCCAGCTTCGTCTACGTAGTGAACGACTACGTTTCCTGCTTTTTCGTATACATAAGTGATTTCTGTAGTTCCTTCTACAACAGCACCGTTTTCTGGTTTAGAACCGTCTTTCAATTCTTTAGCTGTTAAGTAGTAAACTTGTCCATCTTTTTCTAGTTTAGCTGGTTTGTTGTCAGTTGTATCATATTTCTCACTTAGTGATCCATTTTCTACATCTTTAGTATCTGCAGCTAATGTGTTTCCTTCTGTATCAACGTAGTGAACGACTACATTACCAGTGATTTCTTTGTACACGTAAGTTACTTCTGTAGTTTCTCCAGCTTTAACTTTACCTGTTTCATCACCTTTAGTTGATTGAGGAATTAATTCGTATACTTTTCCTTCTGGAGTAGTGATACGGTTTGGTTTCATGTCGTTATCAGCAGTGTTGTAGTCTGAGTTTGGTTTACCATCTTTTGTATCAACAGCGTCCACTTGAATAGTGTTACCTTTTTCATCAGTGTAGTGAACGACTACTTGTCCTGCTTTTTCGTAAACGTAAGTTACTTCAGTTTTACCTTCTACTACGTCTCCGTTTTCTGGTTTAGAGTCATCTTTAAGAGCTTTTTCTGTTAAGTAGTAAACAGTTCCGTCTTTTTCGATTTTCTCTGGTTTGTTGTCAGTTGTATCGTATTTAGCGTTTAGAGAAGCACCTTTCGTATCTTCTTTATCTTCCGCAATTACGTTTCCTTCTGTATCAACGTAGTGAACGACTACATCACCAGTTACTTCTTTATAAACGTAGGTTACTTCTTTAGTTTCACCTGCAACAACTTTATCAGTTTCATCACCTTTAGTTGCTGTTGGTACTAGTTCGTATACTTTTCCTTCTGCAGTTGTAATACGAGTTGGTTTCATTCCGTTATCAGAAGTATCGTAGTCTGATCCTGGTTTTCCATCTACAGTGTCTTTTGCACCTGAAGCTACGTTAGCACCAGCCGCGTCTACACCTACTAATGGAGTTCCGTCTTCTGTTTGATAGTTAACGACTACTTGTCCTGCTTTTTCGTAAACGTAAGTTACTGTAGTTGTACCTTCAACAACATCTCCAGTAGCTGGTTTAGAATCATCTTTAAGTTCTTTAGCTGTTAAGTAATATTTAACACCATCTTTAGTGATTTCATCTTTTTTGTGGTCTGCTGTATCGTATTTAACATTTAGAGAAGCATCTGTTTCGTCTGTTTCGTCATCAGCAAGTGTGTTACCTTCAGTATCTTCATACTTAACAACAACATTACCTTTAACTTCTTTATAAACGTATGTTACTTCTTTAGTTTGACCTAATTCTACAGTACCTGTTTCATCACCTTTAGTTGATTCTGGAACTAATTCGTATACTTTTCCTTCTGCAGTTGTAATGCGTGTTGGTTTCATTCCATTATCTGCAGTGTTGTATTCAGAACCTGGTTTTCCATTATCAGTGTCTTTTGCACCTGAAGCAATATCTTTACCATCAGCAGTTCCTGTTAATGGAGTTCCGTCTTCTGTTTGGTAATTAACGATTACTGATCCAGCTTTTTCATAAACGTAAGTTACATCAGTTTTACCTTCTACTACGTTTCCTGTTTCTGGTTTAGAACCATCTTTAAGACCTGCTTTAGTAATGTAGTATACAGTTCCGTCTTCTGCAGTGATTTTTTCTGGTTTGTTATCAACAGCAGTGTCATATTTTTCGCTTAGAGATGCACCTTTAAGGTCATCTTTGTCAGCTGCAATTGTGTTACCTTCTGTGTCAACATAGTGAACGACTACATCTCCAGTAACTTCTTTATAAACATAAGTTACTTCTTTAGTTTCTCCAGCTACTACTGTACCTGTTTCATCACCTTTAGTTGCTGTTGGTACTAATTCGTATACTTTTCCTTCTGCAGTTGTGATACGGTTTGGTTTCATTCCGTTATCAGAAGTGTCATATGCAGTTCCTGGTCTTCCGTCTACAGTATCTTTAGCACCTGAAGCTACGTTAGCACCTGCTGCATCTACACCTACTATTGGAGTTCCGTCTTCTGTTTGGTAGTTAACGACTACTTGTCCAGCTTTTTCGTAAACATAAGTTACTTCTGTAGTACCTTCTACTACATCTCCAGTTTCTTTAGAACCGTCTTTAAGAGCTTTAGCTGTTAGGTAGTATTTAACACCATCTTTAGTGATTTCGTCTTTTTTATGGTCAGTTGTATCGTATTTAACGTTTAGAGAAGCATCTGTTTCGTCTTTTTCATCTTCAGCGATTACGTTACCTTCAGTATCTTCATACTTAACGACTACGTTACCTTTAACTTCTTTATAAACGTATGTCACTTCTACAGTATCTCCAGCTACTACTTTACCAGTTTCATTTCCGATTGTAGAAGCAGGTACTAATTCGTATACTTTTCCTTCTGCAGTTTTAATACGGTTTGGTTTCATTCCGTTGTCTGCAGTGTTGTAGTCAGTTCCTGGTTTTCCATCTGTTGTATCGTTATTAGTTTCAGGAACATTATTTCCTTCTGGATCTGTTCCAGATATTGGATTACCTTCTTGATCTGTATAGTGAACTACTACTGATCCAGCTTTTTCGTAAACGTAAGTTACTGTAGTTGTTCCTTCAACAACATCTCCTGTTGCTGGTTTAGAACCATCTTTAAGCTCTTTAGCTGTTAAATAATATTTAACACCATCTTTAGTGATTTCAGCTTTTTTGTGGTCTGCTGTATCGTATTTAACATTTAGAGAAGCATCTGTTTCATCTTGTTCGTCATCAGCAAGTGTGTTTCCTTCAGTATCTTCGTACTTAACAACAACGTTACCTTTAACTTCTTTATAAACGTATGTTACTTCTTTAGTTGTTCCTGATTCAACTTCACCTGTTTCTTCACCTTCAGTTAAATCTTGTACTAGTTCGTAGACTTTTCCTTCTGCAGTTTTAATACGGTTTGGTTTCATTCCGTTATCTGCAGTGTTATAAGCTGTACCTGGTTTACCATTATCAATGTCTTTTGCACCAGATTCTACAGTTTTACCAGCTCCATCTTCATCTACTACTGTTCCTGTAAGTGGAGTTCCATCTACAGTTTTATAGTTAACGATTACCGATCCAGCTTTTTCATAGATGTACGTTACTTTTGTAACACCTTCTACTACTGTACCTTCTTCAGCTGGAGCGTCTTTTTCTACATCATTTACAGCTGTTTTAGTAGCGTCTGCTTTAAGGTAGTAAACATTTCCTTGTGCATCTGTCAGTTTTTCTGGTTTTTCATCTGCATTTTCTTTAGTGTTGTAAGGTACGTTTTTAGAAGCTTTAGTACTGCTTACGATTACATCTTGTCCATTAGCATCAACATAGTATTTCTCAGTCACTACTTCAGCTACTGTCTCAGGAGTATCAGTGTAAGGAGCTTTTAATTCTGTTCCGTCTTCTGTTTGATAGTTAACGACTACAGAACCTTTTTTCTCTACTTCACGAGTTTTTTCTTCTGCATATTTGTAAGTGATTGTTGTAGTACCACTTGCTAAACGGTAGGCACGAAGTGGAGTGATTTCATCACGGTAAGAATACTCTTCAATCTCTGGAGTAAAAGTGCCAAGATTAAGATTAATATCATCACCAAATTTACTTGTACTATTTTCATAAACTTCATTAAAATTAGCTGTTACATCCGTTGTAGGTCTACCTTTATCATCAACTTGGTCTCCAGTATCAGCCTTTATCGCCTTTTTCTCCCCACCTTTTGCAGCTATTCCGACAGAGATATATCGTTTGAAATTAAGGGTGTTATCTTCCAACCCTTTTTCTTGAAGATAGGCAAGATAGTTTTTTACAAAAGTTCTGTTTGCTTCTCCTGTTGCAGTATCTGGAGCTGCTTTAAATTTTTGAACCATTGCATATGTTCTATCTATAGTAGCACCACTACCTTCTTCATCATCTGCAACATTATCCTTAGGTGATAATGGTACCACCCCTGTAATTTCAGGACTTTGATCGCTCACAGTTACATACGTATTTTTCTCAAGAACGAAAACATAGTCTCCTTCTTTGATGCCACCATCCGCAGTTACATTAGCTGAAGTGAAGTTTTTCGCAGCTGCTTCTCCAGACTTGAAAGCATCTCTCATTTTATCATCAGATGTGATGTCACCTGAATTGGCCTGTACATATTTACCATATGTTCCTTTTCCTGTTTGTTCAACGATCCAAGCTTTTCCACCAGGTTTTACAGTATCATAAGTGATTTTACCTTCTGCATTGCTTAATCCTTCTGGAGTCAATTTCGCAGTTACATCCCCTAGAGTTGTGTCAGAGTATACTCCTCCACCATCTCCAGTAGTTTCAACTTTAGGTTCTCCAATTAGGTGGTAAGTTTTCCCGTCTTTTTCGATAGTTTCTTTCTTACCAGTTTCTTTAGCGTTGTCTAGGTCACTAGCTTCTGCATCGCCACCTGTAGTTCCTTTGAAAACTTCTCCTGATTTACCGTATACATCGTATGGTGTTTCGATAGTCTTATCAGCACCAGAGTCTTGGTTTTTGTTTTCTTCTAATACAGTATTCCCTTCAGCAGTTACATATTTGTAATCTACTTTTCCTGTTTTAGTAATTGTATTTGTTCCCTCTGCAGTTGGATCAGTTGAAAATTGCCTACCTGCATCTGGGTTCTGAATATTAGCTGTATCTACAATTACTGACCCCTTATCATTAGAAATCGTTGTTGTATTGTCACTATTTTCTGTCATCGCTGCTTCTGCAGTCTGGGTTTGTCCTGCCATTGCAAGGGCTGCACCAACAATCAGAGCGACTGTACCGATTTTGACTGAGTCTGAACGACCGTCTTTAAACTTACGAATGGAAAATTTTTCTTTTTTATTTATAAACATCCTTAATATCCTTTACTATTATTTTTGTATAATTTTCAAAATTTGCCAGATTGGCATAGCAACTTGGTTAATAAACTCGAACCCCCTTCGCTTCTATTTTAATAGTTTAAAGCCACTTATACAAGAAAAATTAACTACTTTTTAATAATCTAAACTATAGTTTTTTACTATATTTATATATAAAAAATCCATAGAGACCTACGGATTTACATATTTAAAATATACATTTATGCTACCAGCCAATTGAAACCCTTTCAAACTGACACCCTAATCGGCGCAATTCTTTTTGACGGTCCTCATAATAGGGGAGGGAAATGCCTGTGATGGTTACATGTGGCAGATCTTTTAAGTGAAGGCTGACTGATGAAGTAAAATGATAGACATGAACGAACTCGTATTCTTGAAAGAGTTGGGCAAGGACATCTTCAAAAATCAGCTCCGTCTCCAAGTAGGTCACGTTTGGGATAGTGAAGGTTTCCTTGGGATGGGGAAGATAGAGGTCAATTTCTAAGGCCTTGACATAGGTGCTGATAAAGCGGATAGAGATTTGGTCGTCCTCTTCAGAGAACTTTTGCCCCAGCAAGACCTTGACAGTCTTACCGTTTGAAACGGGTGCTTGAGGTAGGTCAAAAAAATGCTCCAGATAAACCAGCTTTTCTCTAGCTACGACATGGTAGTCACTGCGATAGAGGGTATAGTGCTTTTCCGTCCGCTCAATCAAGTCATCTCTGGTCAAGCCCAAAGAGCCAACCTGACTGGGTTTGAGAGGCCAAGCATACATTCCCAAGGGATAAATATCCGCATAGCCATCATCAAAACTCATGAGGTGTTGGTAGGTAGAACTCGCAACCACATCCAGAATCAAGCAATTGTCAAAACTAGCATAAAAGATGGTGTCATAGTCTCCGGCTATCTCCTGACAGATCTGAGCCAAGTCCTCTGCCGTCTGAGGATAGTGAACATAGTCAAAATCCTTAGCATAATGCTCCTGTCGAGCGTTTTTGACAGGACTAACATAAAGACTGACAAATGCCTGATCAGGATAGAGACTCTTGATATGCTGGGCAATCTTGGCCTGCAAGGGTGTTGTGACAATGATGAGGTTTTTCATCTTTTTGATTCTCCTAGGTGGTGATGGTGCAGCAAGGTCTCAACAACTTCAAAATCCAGTGCATCGTCGATATCATAAGAATAGAGTTTGGGCATTTCATAGGCTACTGTTTTATCTGTGTAAAAAGTCTCATCTCGTAGGTAAAGGTCCTTGCAAGAAATCCAGATACTACCGTTAGGATAGTAATAGACAGGCTCTTTCTGCCTAGCATAGTGCTTGGAAACTTGAGGAGGACGGATAAAAGTTGACTCCTCCAACTGTATGAAAAGACTGCGACTCTTGTCTGCCTTAACACAGGATATCAAATGGTCAGCTCCAGACTGACAGTAGAGCTGGTAGGACTCGATAAGGTGCTCCACTTTTCTTAAGGGTGAGGTCACCTGTAGATTCATAAAAACCTGCTCTCCCTCAAAGGGCTTTAAAAAGTCTCGTAAGGTCTCCAGACTAGAGGTTGCTGACAAGGCCAATTCTTTTGGTCTGTGGACACAACGAATCTCTGGATAGGCTTGACGACAGAGTTCTAGATAGGCTAGCGAGTCTGAGGACACCCAGATGTCACTAAATAGCTTAGAGGCTAGAGCGACTTCGATAGTATAGAGAACCAAGGGTTTACCTGCAAGCGGTTTGATATTTTTATCCACTAAACCGCGTGAGCCCGAACGGATTAAAATGACGGCTATAGGTTTAGATTTTGCTTTCATATAGTCTTCCTAGAATTGAGATAAAAAGGGCAGATAGGGTAGTGATGATGCTATTTAACCAGGGATTAGGGTTGGCAAAGAGGCCACTGTAATGATAGAGGACTAGGACTCCTAGACTGAAGACCAGATAGATTTTTGCTAGCTGTAAGCTCGGTCTTTTGAGGAGCAAGACCATGAGGTACAACCCACCAATCACACCTAAAGTCAGACCCATAAAGCCGTTTATCCATTCATAGATGGAATAGATTTCTGCATTCATGAGTAAGATGCAGAGAAGCCAGGATAGACCTGCTAAGACAAAGGATAGGATACTTGGCGACCAGCGAATCTTTGACCAAGCAAAATCCATCTTCAAGCAGGTCACGATTGCATTCATACTGGATGAGACCGTGGATTGGCCCGCTGCCAAGAGAGCCAGCATGATGAAACTTCCAAACCAAGGTGCTAGTCCTTCCCGAGCATAGGCAATGAGAACAGGATTGGTCGATGTGGTGGTGAAATTTTCCTGACGAATCAAGCAGCCAATCAAATACAATAGACTAGCAATCCCAAAGGACAAGAGTCCCTGAAGCCATAAGATTTTTCCAATTTTCCGACGCCCCATTTTGCTGTTAAAACGTTGAACGATATCCTGCGAGGAAACGTAGGAAAACAAACTACTGAAACCTGCTCCTACAACTAAGATCAAGACCGTCCGTCCATCCAGCGTCTCTGCAAAGTGAGATAGCTGTAGACTGCTATTCATGACAAGACCTGATTGAGCAATTCTTGGTAGAAAAAGGGCCAGTATAGCTAGCAAGACCAAGCCCTGAAAGAAGTCCGTCCACAGAACAACCAAGAGGCCGCCCCTTGCCAGATAATAGACCGTCAAAAGAAGGAGTAGGCCTGACAAGACCAACTGATTGATAGGGATAAAGGGCTCTAAGGCCTGAGATAACAAGTAGGTTACCACTGCTATTCGCCCCAATTGGTATAGGATAAAAAGTCCTGAAGCCAGTGAACGAATGCCAGCCGATTGAAACTTGTCCTCTAAAAGATGGTATGCTGTCTCGTAGTTTCCCTTTTGATAGAGGGGCAAAAAGTAACGGTGGGCGAGGGGAATGGCTAGAAAGATGCCACACTGGGCAAACCAGAGATAGGACCTGCCTGTATAGGCATTCCCCACCAGAGTCAGAAAGGAAATGGGGCTGAGCAAGGTCGCAAAGACTGAGAAAGCCAGAACAGTCACTGGAACAGCTTTCTTAACCTGATAGTAATCCTCTTCGTCCCCTTTTTTCCGATAGGCGATCCAGGAAATCAAGCAGAAATAGAGCAATAGGGTGATTAGAATTCCCAACATCCTAGAAGTTCCTATCTAGTAGTTCGCGGTAGCTTTGAGCCACCGTTCCTAGTGAATAGTGAGCCGCTAGGGCGATATTTTCTGCATTGGACTGGCGATAGTCTGCCTGCTCCATCTCTTCTATCATTTGAATCAATTGTGCCTTATTTCTGAAAAGGCGGATAGCATCTGACTGTTCGGCATAGAAACGATGGGCAATCTCCACATCTGATAACAAGGCTAATAAACCTTGATTGAGGGCTTCAACGCAGGCGTTGGCAAACAATTCTGTAAAACTAGCAGACAGGTAGCACTGGTGGAGATGGTAAGGAACCTCGTCGACAATGCCTTTGAACTGAATGGTTGGTGGCAGATCGTAGCGATTGCGCAGCTCCTCCAGACGTTCCTCTGTTCCACCATAAAAGGTGATGCGGGCCTTGGAACCACGTTTGTAGAGTTCGATAAAGGCTTCAATGACAAGTTCAACGTTCTTTCCTTCTCCCATATGACCAACTAAGCAATAGTCTAGCACAGGTCCCACTTCTTTGATTTGACCGGGATCTTCTGTAAACATAGGTGGCAGGAATCTTGTCTGATAACCTTCTTTGGCCAAGCTCTCTGTCAACTTCTCACTGGCAACTAAATATCTGTTTGCCTTGCGCAGATTGGCGAGACGTAAGTCTCGCATGATATTTTCATGGACGACTTCATAGTAATTTTTGTCCGTGTTTTCCATGTAACGCCAGAGGCTGGGTTTGGGAACGATTTGTTGGTCACGAATGAAGAGGTCGGTTTGCTGGGCCCATCTAGCTAGAAACTTAACCAGCAAGTCCTCCTCAGAACAAATTTCTCCCTCGATACGGTAGATATACTCTGGATAAAAAATCGTTACAGGAGAGGGTTCTTTGAAAGGATCGATAAAGCGTCCTTCAAGGGCCAGTTCTCCATTTTCATGATACCATCGAAGTTCCTTCTCCTTGAAATCTTCAAACAAGAAGGGCCCCTTAGTATAGTAATATCTTCCCGAACCATCTCCTAGGGTAACAGAGGCGACAAAGCCATCTTCATTGAGTTCAACCTGATCTCCGTCTGCTAGAGTTAGGTTTTCTGGTCTCACTGTCAAATCTGCATGGCCCATATCTGAAAAGAGATGAGGAACACAAAGCAGTTCCTTTTCTAAAAATCCTAACTTAATCAAGTCTTTCTTCCAATCAGGACGAAGCTGAGGACTCGATACCAGGTGGACATATTCCAAACCCAGATGTCGTGCTATACGTGCTCGATAGACCTGAGTAGTCTCAAAACCATAGCGATGAATTTCCTTAGCTGGATGAATGGTGACAATTCTCGACATGCTATACACTCTTTCTCTACTATTTTCTGCTTTCAAACGAAAAAACACCCTCACAAAAAAGCGAGGGTAATTCATCCGTTACAATGCTTGGGGAATTCCTAGCAAGTTCCCCCCTCAAAAGGACTTTATGCTATTTTATCACAAAGACTGACCATCTGCAAGATAGACTAATTTAGAGATGATAGCTTGGGGGAGTCTTCTGGATAGTTCAATAGTTCGGCTAGAATCTCTTTATTCATCAAGTGCATACGAAAACAGGGCGATAAAGTCTCTTATCGCTGAGTATACGGCTATCCTGTTGTATGAGCTTCTCCTACTGGGAAAAATACGACGATACCCATACTGTCATACATTTTGCTACCGCCTAGTATAGTAGAAAAGATGATGTACAAGCCTTGTGCAAAGTGATTGAAAAATTATAAACAAATCTGAAACTAACATAGATGGCTTTTATGTCTAGATTAATTTTAAAAATTGAATTATTTAGAAAATAAATGTTTTGATCTTTATTCCATATGTATAATCAATGTCAATAACTTCTACTTAAATGAAATAAAAACGCAAAAAGAGAACCCTACTGGATTCTCTTATTATTTGATAAACATAAGCATTAAGCTTTCTTAGCTGCCTTGCTCCACTGGTACCAACCAACCAAACTGTTGATGAGGTAAATGAAGTATTTTCCTTGAATTTGAAGGCTTTCTCCCCACCAGAGGTAGATAGAGAAAACATTAGTAGCTGCCCAGAAAATCCATTGCTCACGATAAACAGCTGTCATCAAGAGCTGACCGACACCGTTTGTCGCATCAGTAATAGAATCACGATAAGGACGATTAGCTCCAATTAACTGGTAAATAAGACCAAAGGCTAACCACCAAAGTACGCTAATTGATAGGTACTTGGTCCATCCAACCGTGTCCAATTTACGGGCAACAAATTCCTGCTGTTCTTTTTTGAACTGGGCTTGATAGATCAAAAAGTGTTAAAAATAAGACAGTAACCTCAGAATAGATACTGTCTTATCTCTTTTTTTACTAAAAGCCTTGATAGACTTGACAAATGGTAGAAAGGAACCGTGAGTTCTTGCCAGAAGCTGAAGTTAATCCTTCAACCTGGAAAACCCGCAGAGGTGACTTTTTCTATACATCTCGATTTTTCTGGCAATAATCATTAACCGATAAATATGTCTGTGAATCACCCAGCGACTCCGCTATGTCCATAATCCGCGGTGGTAGTAATCCCACTCGCTGGACAAGTTCGTGATCGCTGAACAATTCCCGTGGACTGCCGGCGAAGCCAAACTTCCCGTGTTCCATAACATACACCGACTCAAACTCGGCGGCGACCCAATCCATGTCATGGGTGATGGTCACAACTTGGTGGCCCGAATCAGCCAACTCATGGAAAATTGCGGTCAACTTGCGCCGGCTTTCCCAATCAAGCGACATCATCGGCTCATCAAATAAATAAATCGCCGGATCCACTGCCAAAACTGTGGCAACTCTCAACAGCTTGCGTTCCGACAATGACAAGTCATATGGACTTTCAGCTGTTTTATCATCCAAGCCAACTCTTTTTAGAGCAGCTAAAGCCCGCCTCGTAATCGTGTCGTGGTCATCCATGACCTGCGCGACACTCCACTCCACCTCTCGTTGAACGGTCGGGTTGAAAAGCTGATCGTCAGGATTCTGAAAAGTAATCCCCACCTTCAGTAACTTTTCGACTGGTTTAAGATCATTAAAATTTTCTCCATCGATCTTAATCACACCGGTTTGTGGTGTCAGCAAGCCCGTCAACAATTTGAAGAGCGTTGATTTGCCGGCACCATTTTGGCCAACAATCGCCACCATCGGATCGGCGAAGTGTTTGTCTTCAACCTCCAAGCTAAAGGACCGTTCCGGATAAGTGAACGTCAGGTGGTTCAGTTCAATTGTGGACATAACGAACCTCCTTCAGATCAGCGTCATTCACCGGATACCGGCCATCAGCCAAGTGCCAATCCATTTTTTGAGCAAGTTGCTGGATTGTCGGGGCTGGAATCTGCCAGTCAGCTACCAAATGATTAAACACCTCACCCGGCCTTCCCTGGGCTACCATTTGACCCTCGTGCAGCACCCACACAACGTCGGCGACTTCGCACAAATCGTCAATTTCACTGGTGACAATGAAGACAGTCGTCTCTTTGACTTGGGCCAGCCATTGGAAAAATTGTCGGCGGCCAAGGGGATCCATCTCACTAGTCGGATCATCCATAATCAAAACAGCCGGGTTAGCCGCAATCGCCGTGGCAATTGCCAACCGCTGGATCTGACCACCGGAAAGGCTCTCGGGACGCAAATTCAGCTGTTCAATCAGCCCCATTTGCGTGGCAACTTCTTCAACCCGTTTTTGAATCAGTCCTTCAGCCATTCCCTGATTAATCAAGTCAAAGGCGATTTCATCGGCAACCGTGTCTGCCAACCCACTTAGTTGGCCAGCTGGATTTTGCAGTACAACTCCATTCATGGCATTATAAACGTGCCAATTGTCGGACACTCGCTGGCCAAACATGTGCCAATCGCCCTCAATCTCAGCAGACACAATTTTGGGAATGACCCCTGCCAGCACACGGCACAAAGTCGATTTGCCGGAGTGGCTATTCCCGATAATCCCAACCACCTGGCCGGTATGAACCCCCGCGTTAATCTGACGCAGTTGTGGTTGCTCAGTACCCGGATAACGGGTGATCAAATTTTCAATTACAATCCGTTTATCTTCTTCCATATCTTCCACCCAATCAATAAAATTGCCAATCCAGTCAGACCAATGTGCAGCGTCCGCGACAGGCGATACACGCGCTGGGAGGTTCTGACAGTCCGGTTGAGATTATCAAAACCTCTCAGTTGGAGAGAAATCGACCGCGCCATCGATTGATCCAAGGTCTTAATCACCAATGGAATTAGAACCGGCAGAACTGACTTTAATTTCTGAATCAACGTTTTTTGCAGATTGGTTCCGCGAACTTTTTGTGCCTGCTGGATTTTCCGCATATTGCGCATCATTTCCGGCAAAATATAACACACCGACATAAGAACGTAGACGGTTTTATAAGACAATCCGGACAGTTCCAAATAGGCCGCGTTTTCTGAAATACTCGTGGTCACCATAAAAAAGCCACTTGTCAAAATAATCACCAATACTCGACAACCCAGAGTGGTGGCGTAAATCAGGCCTTCTTTGTAGAACGACACCCCAAGCATAGAAAACAGCACAGTTTGATTCCGACTGTAAAATAACCCTTGGATGATCAGCATGGTGCAAATCAGAAACAGGCTGAATCCCAGCGCCTTAAAGATGGTAGAACTCAATTTGGAAAATAACAATAGCAGTGTTGCGGCAAGAATTAATCCGGCCTGAAGCAATAAATTCATACTGGCAAAGCTCAACAACGTCATGTCCAAGATGAACAAGAGCTTAGTAATCGGATCGATCACCTGGTACCACTTGAGCTTGACCCGTGGCGCTCCAGAAATAAATGTTTGATCAGTCATCATTTATCATCGCTAAAGAAGTGCACCATCCGCTTCGGCAGCTGACGATAGATGAAGAATGCCAGGTAGGCCACGCAGACTTTATCCAAAATATCCAAGACAAACTCATCGGTAAATGAGGCCAGCCACACTGGTGCATGATTGGCGACCATTACCGCAAACAATGAGTCACCCCAAGCGATACCGGTCTGACCACCCCAAAAGATGACGTTGAGTGGCGTTGAAATGACAGCTGAAACGAAGGCAATAATAATAGCAGAAACAAATACTCGTCGCGCTGACGAGAACCACCCATTGGCGTGCAAAACTCCAACAGCAATCCCAATTCCGATGCTGGTAATCGCATACACGGTTGAAATTGGCGATAAGGTCAGCCCATAGATCACGTTGTTGATGAAACCACTGATGGCACCGGCAACCGGCCCAGCCAACATGCTGGCAAGAAAGGTTCCCAAAGACCCCAGCCAAACGGGCAACTTTAACCCCTCCGCCAAGGCTTTGGCAACATAGTTAATCCCCACGGCAGCGGGAATCAAAGTCATGGTGGCAGCACTTAACTTAAATTTCCACATACTGGTACGATGAATCGGTTCTGTTTTCATAATCTTCTCCTTTTGTTTTTAAAGAGCCGTGTCAGGAATGACTTTCGGACGCAACGCTCTATAGTATAGTGAACAGAACCCTTAGGTCTTTTCACTGTATTAACCATAGTCGACATAAGTTAATATAGTAAAATTACTATTTTCGAGTTCTTACTCCTATCATACGCTTATTCTCGGAATTGTCAAGTCTTTTCTGAAAATTCTGCGAAAATAATGAGTTAACTGAAAATGTCTAGCTCCTACTAGACATTTTTGTTTTTATAATTACTTTAATCGTTACTGCTTATACTTCTATTTTTAATAAGACTTACCCTAGTCGGTCACATAAATCTCGCCACGACTAAAGAGGACAGCGTTTCCTGCAAGGTAAATCCGATTTCTCTCCAAGCGACAAATAAGAACTCCTCTTCTCTCAGAAGCTTGGAAAGCCTTAAATTCTGTTTTTCCCAACTTACTAGCTCACAGAGGAATGACATGACAATGCTCATAGCTACAAACTGGATCCTCCTGAATGGATATTTTAGGAGCAAAACTTCGTGTAACAGTATCGTATTTTTTCCCTCTAGTAGTAATATTTAAGAGTAGACCATCTAAAGCTTTGACTTTATCAAAATCTGGAGTAATCTTAAGGACATCTTTTTCGTGGGGTAAGATACAGACTAGGTCTCTTCCAAGCCACGCTTCAAGCGGACGAACACCGATTGATTCTTCCATCTCACTTGTGACTGAAACTTGATGCCTAGCATACACTGGAAAATTTAGCTCATAATACTCAGCTTTCTTACTAACCACATGTTTTCCGCTCTGTGTTGCAAAGATCAAATTTTCAGCTTCTATTTCTCTAATTGAAAGAGAACAAAGGCCGTTGCCAAGGTAGCATGACCGAACAAATCGATTTCTCCACCGGGTGTAAACCATCTCAATTCGTAGTGATCGCCACTTTTAACCGTAAAAGCTGTCTCAGAGAGATTATTCTCTTTGGCGATATTCTGTAAGGCATTATCTGACAACCATTCGTCCAGAAGACAAACAGCAGCTGGGTTTCCTTTAAAAAGCGGTATCTGTAAAAGCATCTACAATAAATTGCGAAATGGTATATTGGTTAATTGGCATGGACGGCTCCTTAACTTTTTATCTTTATTATATCTGAAAATAGGATAGAAAACAGACAGATGATAACTAAAAAAGCAACTTGAAAAAGTTACTTTTTGTACAAAGTTTTCTTTATTTCTTGATAACTCCTTCTTTTACCAAAAAGTCATGCGCTACTTGGGCAGCTGGTTTGCCTTCAACTCCGACTTGGTAATTCATCTGGCTCATTTGCTTCTCTGTGATTTTACCAGCTAGTTTATTGAGGACTGCTTCCAATTCAGGATGTTTTTCGAGTAATTCAGCTTTCATAAGTGGTGCCCCTTGATAAGGCGGGAAGAGGTGCTGATCATCTTTTAAAATTTGAAGTTGGTAACGCTCGATTTCTGGATCTGTCGAGTAGACTTCCATAATCTGAATATCTCCAGTCTTGATAGCATCATAGCGAAGAGCTGGCTCCATCGTTGCCACATTGAGGTTCAATCCATAAACAGACTGTAAGCCCTTGTTTCCATCCTCACGGTCGTTAAACTCCAGAGTGAATCCAGCCTTCAGTTTATCTTGAACTCCCTTTAGGTCAGAAATAGTTTTCAAATGATATTCTTTGGCTATACTTTTTGGAACTGCAATGGCAAAGGTATTTTGATAAGCCATATGATTCAGTAAGACTAGATTATCCTGTTTCTTAATACCATCACGCGCTACTTCGAAAACCTTTTCAGAATCATTGCTTACTTTAGGAGTTGTCTGCAAGAGAGAGCCTGTAATAGTACCTGTAAATTCTGGATAAATATCAATATCCCCTTTTTTCAGTGCTTGGTAAAGGAAATCTGTCTTCCCAAAGTTAGGTTTGACCGTCACCGTCATGTCAGTATTTTCCTCAATGAGAAGTTTATACATATTCATGAGAATCTCAGGTTCAGGTCCCAACTTCCCTGCAATGACGAGATTGTCTTTCTCCTTATGGGGAGTGATGCTTGGAGCATAACTAGCTCCCAAACCAAGAACCATGACAACAAAGGCCACAACAATCATACCCAACTTTGCCTTTTCCAACCATTTGAGAATGCTATTAAAGAGAATGGCCAAAATTGCTGATGAAATAGCCCCGATTAAAATGAGACTAGCATTCCGACGATCAATACCCAAAAGGATAAAAGAGCCTAATCCTCCAGCTCCCACAAGAGCCGCTAGAGTTGCAGTCCCAATAATCATAACAGTTGCTGTTCGAACTCCTGATACAATAACAGGCATTGCCAGTGGAATTTCAAACTTCTTAAGTCGCTCCCACTTGGTCATTCCAAAGGCAATCCCCGCCTCCTCAAGACTAGGATCAATGCCGTTCAGGGCTGTGATTGTATTTTCCAAAATCGGGAAAATAGCATAGATGATAAGGGCTGTGAGGGCTGGTAAGGTTCCAATCCCCATGAAAGGAATAAAGAGCCCCAACAAGGCCATAGAGGGAATGGTCTGGAAGACACCCACAACTTGTAGCACCCAAGTCGCTGCTTTTTTGTGACCATTTAGATATACAGCAAGTGGGATAGTCAGAAAAATAGCGACCAATAAGGTCAAAAGAGATAATTGTAAGTGTTGCCCCAGAGCAGTTAACCATTCACTAAAACGATCTTGAAAAGTTGCAATTAAATTAGTCATGAACACTACCTCTAAACAAATCTGCAACAAAGTCTGTGGCAGGAGTTTTTAAAATGGTCTCAGGATTCGCCACCTGACGAATCTCTCCATCCTGTAAGACGGCAATACGGTCCGCCAACTTCAGGGCTTCATCCGTATCATGGGTTACAAAAATAGTTGTCATCCCAAACTCTTTATGCAGCTCTTTAGTCAAAACTTGCAACTGTTTTCTCGAAATAGAATCCAAGCCTGAAAAGGGTTCATCCATGAGGAGAATCTTTGGCTGGCCAATCATGGCTCGCACAATCCCAATCCGTTGTTGCTCCCCACCAGATAACTCACTTGGCTTGCGCTTTGCATACTCTGTAGCAGGCAGACCAACCTTGTTCAAGAGTTCTTCTGTTTTAGAGACAATTTCTTCCTTAGTCCAGCCCTTCATTTCAGGAATCAGGGCAATGTTTTCCGCAACTGTTAGATTTGGAAAGAGAGCAATTTTCTGAAGTACATAGCCAGTACTGAGACGTAACTCCCGTTCATCATAGTCCTTGATGTGTTTCCCATCCATATAGATATTGCCATCAGTCGGCTCAAGAAGCCGATTGATCATCTTGATCATGGTGGTTTTTCCAGATCCTGAAGGACCTACGAGAACCATAAATTCACCATCTTCAATATAGAGATTGACATCTTTTAAAATGTCTTTTTCTGTGTAGCGCAAGGCTACATGTTTGTATTCAATCATAAATCATCCTCATTTTTCACGATAACTTTGCCGAAAGAACGGCTTCCTTCCAGATAATCATGCGCTTCCTGAATTTGGTCAATCTTATAAACCTTTTCAGGCCGTACATCCACATGATACTGCTCGACAAAATCTACCAAAGCCTGAAACTTGTGTTTAGACACATTGCTAGAAGCAAAAGTCGTCAAGTAGAGATTGCGAGATAGCATCTCAATTGGATCAAAGTCTGAAACAGTCCACTGACCACCCAGTAGGCCACAAGAACAGATAATCCCGCCCTCTGCTGTCCGTCCAAAAGTATCGAGAATAGCACTGGGACCGACAAGTTCCAAAACTTTATCGAACTGCTCTTGTGTTTGCAAGACACCGTCTTTCTCCAAAATTACCTGATCAAATCCGATCGCCTTCAATTGGTCTTCCTTGGCTAAATTTCGACTAGTTCCTGCCAGGTGAACCTTAGGAAATTTGCCTTTAAGCAGTCTAGCAAGGGCAATTCCTGCACCACTGGTTGCCCCGCAAACTAACACGCAATCTTTCTCCTCAATCTTGAGGTTAAGAAAAGAGCCAAAAAGCTGTGTAATACGTTTCAGGAAGGGCAATCAAGCTTTCCAAACACACGAGGAAATTTCACAGATGGTGATTGTCCCTTGCGAGTAAAAATTTTACTATAATTAATACCAAAACCTTGGATTTTTACCAGAGTCCAACCTGGCTTCAGGATTGGTTTTGGTCGTTCGACAACTTCCAATACCTATGGTCCACCTGGATTGCTCACAACAACTGCTTTTATAAGGTACTCCTTCTTAAAACTTCCCTCTATTGGTCAAGTCTTCTACCTTAGGCATCACTTCCTTATTATCCCAATGTTCCACAATTTTTCCATTTTCTAAACGAAAGATATCGTATTGAGCATAAGCAACGCTATCAATCAATACCTTACCATAGCTAACTGCAAACTTCCCTTGCGTTAAGAGTTGAAAAACAAAGTCATAGGTCACATCATGCTCGCGTACGTAGTCCTTATAAGCTTGGCTTCCCTGCCCAATCTCATGATTATGTTGGATCAGATCCTTCGCTACAAAGTCTTCCAAATGATTGAATTCCTTGTTTTGGAAAATTTCTGTCAAGAAACGACGAACTTGCTTTTTATTTTCTGCTTTCTTATCCAAATCCTTGATTTCAAAATCTCCAAAGATTTGTTCTAGTTGCCCATTTTCAGGTGTGCGATAATAGTCAATAACGTCCCAATGCTCTACGATGCGGCTATTCTCATCTGCACGGAAAGTATCTGTAGTCACCCATTGGACTTCTCCTCCATTGAGGTACTGGTGGACATGGACAAATACTAGATTTCCATCTTAAATGGTACGAACAATCTTAATTTTACGTTCTGGATGGCGCTTGAAAAAATCTGCAAAGAAAGTAGCGAAACCTTCTTTCCCATCCGGAACTCCTGTTGAGTGTTGGATATAGGTATCCCTACTGAGCTTGCTTGCGCTTCTGCGACCCGGCCATCTTGGATAGCATGAATATATAAATTTTGTGCATTTTGTGCTTGAATAGACATGATTTATTCCTCATTTTCTTTTTTCTTTAAATTATTGATAATGCGTTCTTGATAAGTCTCAAATTCTCGGATTTCTTGATCCGAAAAGCCTTGGTAGAAAATCTCTCCTAGTTCATTGCTGACACGGTCTCCAATTTCTTTTTGCGCCCAACCTAATTCCGTCAAGACAACAAACTTCTTGCGCTTGTCCTGATTACTCTGTTCAATCGTAACCAAGCCCTGCTCGGCCAACTTCTTAATCATGCTAGTCAAGGTATTGTTGGCCATTCCTGCAGCAAGGGCGATATCCGTAGCAGTTGTTCGATCATCTTCTTTCTGCCAGAGAATATCTAGAATTTTCCCTTGTTCACTTCTATATTGAGCTTCTGGTCCCTTGCTCAAGAGTTTTTGAAAGATACGCCCGTTCAACAAACGAATCTGTAGCGCTTGGTAGCTCCCTAACATCTTGTCCATTTTGTCTCCTTTTTCTTCTATATCGAACTTTCTAAATCTATTGTAAATCTACTAGTTACATCTGTCAACTATTTCGATATAGAAATGATTTCAAAAAACAAAAAACTTTCCTAGGCAACTAGGAAAGTTCTCGCTATAATCTATTAATATCTTTAAATGAGCTTATTCAGCCTTGGTAATATCTTCACGCATTTCATCGACATTGAATTTAGCGAAGAGATACTGACGATCTTGAACTGGGAAACGTTGATCGAGCTGGTCAACTGGACCAACTTCAACAATACCATTATCAATAATGAAGTCCATGACATGCCCACCGAAAGACAAATCATCCGAGATAAAATGCAAATGATAGCCAGCTACACTTACCCCATGGAACATCTCAGGAGTCCAAATACCAACAATGGTACCTGAAATATTATCAGCTTCATATTCTGGCTGATGTGTTGCCACCTCAGCAAATTTAGTATCCGGAGCAGATTTAGGAATCATACGAACATGCATGTGCTTAAAGTGACCTTTAATTTTGATGGAACGGAAGAGATTAACTCCATCATAGTAAGATTCAATACGTTCTTCAAGTTCCTTATCAGTCATCTCAAATCGTTGTCGGAAGATAACTTCGGCTTGGTGTGGAACTACAGCTGCATAAGGTACTTTTTCGTTTGCAGCAACCTCAACAACCTCAACCTTGCCTTCTGATCCCTTGGCCTGATAAGCTTTACCATCAAGAACAATTAACTCCCCATCGATGGAATCAAGGGTTCCAAGCCCCAAGTCCCCATGCTCTAAAAGTTCACCAACTGTTAACGTACCTCCGTATAGCCCAGCCATTAAGGCTCCCAAGGTATTATATTGAAATAATTTTATGGCTTCAGACATGTGTACACCTTCTTCTTAATAAAATTCATCAGGCAAGATAGTTTCGCCGAGTTTAATATTGTCCTTGTAGTCTATTGGCACATCAATAAGGACAGGTCCATTATCAGAGTCTTGAAGTGCCTGTTGCAGTAATTGCGCAAAGGCTTCTTTGCTTGTCGCACGATAGCCCTTGGCTCCAAAGCTCTCAGCATATTTTACAAAATCAACAGGACCAAAGTCAACCCCTGACGAGCGACCATACTTCATTTCTTCCTGAAATTCCACCATATTATAATGCCCATCATTCCAGATTATATGAACAATTGGCAATTTCAATCGAACCGCTGTTTCCAACTCTTGTCCAGAGAAGAGGAAACCACCATCACCGGAAATTGAGATAACCTTGTTCTTTGGACGAACCAAGGATGCAGAGATCGCCCAAGGAAGTGCAACACCCAAGGTCTGCATTCCATTTGAGAAAAGCAAATGGCGAGGTTCATAAGATTTGAAATAACGTGCCATCCAAATATAGTGACTTCCAACGTCAACTGTAACCGTCATATCATCCTCGGTTTGATTTTGCAAGACTTCAATCAAATCAAGTGGATGGACCGTACCTTCTTCAGGTTGGCGGTCAAACTTGACATCATCAACGACAGTATCTTTCAAACCTTTAAGATAATCGACTGATCCCTCAGGTAATTGATAGCCTTGGATTGCTGGTAAAAGCAAATCCAAAGTTGCCTCAACATTACCAATCAACTCACGTTCTGGTTGGAAGTAAGTATCAACATCAGCTGGTTCTACATCGATAACAATGATACGAGCTGAAATCTCAGCATTCCAGTTGCGTGCCTCATACTCGATTGGGTCATAACCGATTGCAATAATCAAGTCTGATTTTTTAAGTAACATGTCACCAGGTTGGTTACGGAAAAGACCAACACGGCCAAAGAAAGTGTCTTCTTCGAGATCTCTAGAAACAATACCTGCTCCTTGGAAAGTTTCTACCACTGGCAATTTAACATGCTCCAAAATTTGACGGATAGACTGAGTTACTGCCTCTGATGAAGCACCATTACCCAAAAGGAAAACAGGCAAAACCGCATTCTTAATAGCTTGTGCCAAATAATTGATATCAGAAACAGAGGCCGACCCAAGTTTTGGATCTGTCATTGGCTTAATAGCCTTGACACTGACTGTAGCATCAGTTACATCTTGAGGAATTGAAATGAAACTTGCACCAGGTTTACCTGATTTGGCATGACGATAAGCATTGGCTACAATCTCGGAAAGGGTATTGGCATCATGTACTTCAGCTGCATACTTCGTGATTGGCTCTAACATAGCAACGTTATTCATTGATTGGTGGGCACGTTTCAAGAGGTCTGCACGCTTAACCTGACCACCAATAGCAAGAACAGGGTCCCCTTCATCAGTTGCCGTAACCAAACCAGTCGCCAAGTTAGAGACACCAGGACCAGATGTCACCAAGACAACACCGGGTTTTCCGGTAATTCGACCAACTCCTTGAGCCATAAAAGCTGCATTTTGCTCATGACGAGCAACAATCAATTCCGGCCCCTTATCTTCAAGCGTATCAAAAACCCTATCAATTTTCGCTCCAGGTATCCCAAAAACATACTTAACATCGTGGTTAATCAAGCTATCAACCACTAAATCAGCACCATACAATTGCTTTTCTTCTGACATTAACCAAGTTCTTTTGGCTCCTCAAACACAGAGCCTACTTTCCTTTCAAATATAAGTCATAAAAGGTCAAAGCCTGATCGATTTTTCACAAACTTTAATCACTTCACAATTCTGTTATCATTATAGCACAGTTTTTAGACAATCTTGTGAAAAAAAGATTGTAAATTTTTGCACTTCTAAATCAAAATAAACACCTGATTGCTATCAGATGTTTATGTGTTTTTAACCTTAGAAAATTCACGATTCAGATAATTCTGCAAAGCCTCAAAAATATTCAAAAGTTGTAAATAATTGGACAGGCTAGAGCGTCCTGGAATATCATTCATATCCAAAGAAATACGCTCGACATCTTTTTCATACAAAATACGAAAAGATACCACAGACTGGTCAGAAAAATAATTGTCACTAGCTATGAGGTAGCACTCATAAATAATACCGATAGGGTTAGAAACTTTCATCTCAATGCGAATAGCACCAACCCCCAAGGCCTCCACCTGCTGAAAACACTCCAGAATAGCCTGTCTCTGACTGGGAATAAAGTTTGTAATCTCCATGGCAACCTCCCAACGCTTCTTTTGTCTATTGTAGCCTAAAGATGGAAAAAATGCTTGTAATGGGTTTCCTATTAAGACAATAAGATCTATAAAATCTTTGTTTAGCTTCTTTATAGTCTCTAAAGTAAGACTTTATGTTACTATCGTAATCATGTTCATCTACCCAATCCTTTATATCAGCAAAAGAATGAATTTCCTTCTTAATACCAGCACCGTCCTTTACAGAAATTACAATTGCTTACCCTCCATTTGTTCCCAACCAATGTAAGATATCATTGGTTTGCTATTCGGGGGAAAAATAGATTTGTGATTGTTTATCGTATTTCCTATCTCTATAAGACTCATATCTGGCTAACTTCTTTTTATAAGCATTATATTCCTTGTCATAATCCTTTTGAACTTTTTGATGTGCTTTTCGTAAGCTTGATAATCTTTCCGGTAGTCTTGTTGAGCCTTCTTATTAAGAATGTCACTTAAACTTAGAGTTTTATAAGGAAAAATAGAATCAGGGAAAACATTAAATTTTGGAAGTTTCTTTGGCTTTCTTGGTTTATTAGGTAGGGTGCTTTTCACTGACTCAGTTGGACCAGTCGGAAAATCCCCCTCCTCACCTTGACGGGTCAATAGTATATATTTCTTTAACGTATCACTGTTTGATGTTTGAATAATAACCCCTTCGTAAATATGCTTAACTTCAGGATTTTCATTAAATAGATTAATTTGATTCTCTTGTTTTGAAGTATCTACATTATCAATCTCTAGGATAACATTTAGATGAGCTGATAAAAAGCTTTCGATTTGAGCTGGTGACTTCTTTAAAAGCTCATCTAAGTTTCCTTCTCTCTTTAAATAGCCCACATATTGTTGTCATTCGCCTGATTACGCGCAGAACTCCTATCACCGAAATATAGCAGTTCATCCTTACTATAAGCATAATCTGGTAGGTCTCTAGTTAGAAATTGATTCGTATCTAGATTATAAGCAAATTGCTTGTCGTTTTGATAATTCGCCAAGAAAACATAATCACAACCATCAATCGTTCTTAAAAAAACATCCAACTCCTTAATATCTTCAAAATCTTTTATTTCTTCAAATATGCGGTCAAATTGATAATTTCTTTCCAAAATTTCTGTTGATATCATAAACCACCAAATGAGCTTGATGGAGACTACTCATGGTGTCGTAATAGCGAACAAAATGATTTCTACCAATCATTTCAGTAACTACATTATCTTCAGAATTATAGTAAGTGGGTTCTTCATGACTAATGGCAACATATTGTTGACGACTGCCAAAAATCTCATTGGCAGTTACCTTATCTGCTTTTAGAGCTATCTGTAACTCTCCTAAAGCTTCTTCATGAAATTTGTGCTTTGTATATGCATTTCCTAAAAAGAAAAGCATTAGTATAGTCGCAGTATAAATCCTTCCACGCTTTGAAAAGGGAAATTTTAGAATCCTCTTTATCATAACTTTTTTACAAAAATAGCCAGAACATCATATTCTAACTATAACTCTTATTTCTCTTCTTCGTCCATAGAAAGCACAGACAAGAAGGCTTCTTGTGGGACTTCAACCGAACCGATAGCTTTCATACGTTTCTTACCAGCTTTTTGTTTTTCGAGGAGTTTACGTTTACGTGAAACGTCACCACCGTAACATTTCGCCAAGACGTTTTTACGAAGGGCTTTGATATCTGTACGGGCAACAATTTTTTGACCGATAGCCGCTTGAATAGGCACTTCGAATTGTTGACGTGGAATGATTTTCTTAAGTTTATCAACGATAAGTTTTCCACGCTCGTAAGCAAATTCCTTGTGAACGATGAAGCTAAGGGCATCGACCTTGTCACCATTAAGGAGAATATCCATTTTCACCAATTGTGAACGACGGTACTCTGACAATTCATAGTCGAAACTTGCATAGCCACGTGTTGATGATTTCAATTTATCAAAGAAATCAAAGACGATTTCAGCAAGTGGAATCTGATAGATAACATTAACACGATTATCATCAATATATTCCATAGTTTCAAAATCACCACGTTTACGTTGCGCCAACTCCATAACGGCACCAACATATTCTTGAGGAACCATGATTTGCGCTTTGACATAAGGCTCTTCGATGGCATCAATCCGTGTAGGATCTGGGAATTCAGATGGGTTGGACACTTCAAGCATTTCACCGTCAGTAGTGTTAACATGGTAAACTACTGATGGTGCAGTCATAATGAGATCAATGTTAAACTCACGTTCCAAACGCTCTTGGATAACATCCATGTGAAGAAGACCCAAGAAACCACAACGGAATCCAAAGCCAAGAGCTTGAGACGTTTCGGGCTCAAATTGAAGACTGGCATCATTTAATTGGAGCTTTTCAAGAGCCTCACGCAAGTCGTTATATTTATTTGACTCAATTGGATAAAGACCAGCAAAGACCATTGGGTTCATTTGCTTATAACCATGAAGTGGTTCTGCGGCTGGATTATCTGCAAGTGTTACTGTATCACCGACACGAGTATCCGCAACAGTCTTGATTGAGGCTGCGACATAACCAACATCCCCTGTCGCAAGGTAGTCACGGCCAACAGCCTTAGGCGTAAAGATACCGACCTCTGTAACGTCAAAGGTCTTACCATTAGACATCATTTGAATCTTATCGCCAGGTTTAACCATTCCATTAACCACACGAACTTGGAGGATGACGCCACGATACGCATCATAAACAGAGTCAAAGATAAGGGCTTGTAGAGGTGCTTCCACATCACCTTGAGGCGCAGGAACCTTCTCAACGATTTGTTCAAGAATCTCTTCGATACCAATACCAGCCTTAGCTGATGCAAGCACAGCTTCCGAGGCATCTAGTCCAATAACATCTTCAACCTCTGTACGTACACGTTCAGGATCTGCAGCTGGAAGGTCGATTTTATTGATAACTGGTAAGATTTCCAAGTCATTATCAAGTGCCAAGTAAACATTGGCAAGTGTTTGTGCTTCGATCCCTTGAGCTGCATCTACCACCAAGATAGCACCCTCACAGGCAGCAAGGGAACGTGACACCTCATAAGTAAAGTCCACGTGTCCCGGTGTGTCGATAAGGTGGAAAATATAAGTCTCGCCGTCTTTAGCTGTATAGTTAAGCTCAATGGCATTTAGTTTGATAGTGATACCACGTTCACGCTCAAGATCCATACTATCAAGGAGTTGCGCCTGCATCTCACGACTTGACACCGTCTCAGTCTTTTCCAAGATACGGTCAGCAAGCGTTGATTTACCATGGTCAATATGAGCAATAATCGAGAAGTTACGAATCTTCTCCTGTCGTTGTTTTAATTCTTCAATATTTGGCATTTTTATCTTTCCTAGTTCTTACTTGTGATTATAAAAAAACTAATCGTTTCCTTCTATTATACAAAAAAGACAGGCTTTTGCCTATCTCTATCTACCAGATTACATAGGTTATTCATACTTAGTTGTCTTTTACCAAACATCAAAGGAATTTCTTCTTTTAGAGAGTTTATTACTTTAGAAGTAGCTTCATTAGTAACAAAATTCTGAACAATTACAGATTCCCTAAGCATCTTTACCTCTAAACAAAGAATATGTAATATTTTTGTTAAACTTACTAATTAAAATAGAATGTAATAATCTTTTTTAGAATAAATAGTTGAAAGGATGTTTATGTTTAAGAAAATTTTATCAGTAGCACTTGCCTACGTAGGAATCATTGTCGGTGCAGGACTCTCCTCTGGACAGGACCTTATGCAATATTTTGTTAGCTTTGGATTAGTCGGCTTATTAGGCGTTTTAGTTCTCGCTGTACTTAATGCTTTTTTTGGGAAAATAATCCTTACACTAGGAAGTTATTATCGGTCTAATGATCATTCTGAAGTATTATCTAAAATAGCTCATCCAATTACCAATAAAATCTTAGACCTATCCCTTATTATTTCTTGTTTTGTTATTGGTTTTGTCATGATTGCTGGAGCAGGTTCTAATTTGCATCAGCAGTTTGGTTTTTCTATTTGGATTGGTGCCTTGATTTGTACAGCCCTAGTCATTATCGTCAGTTTTATGGACTTTGAGAAAATAACTAATATCATTGGAATATTCACACCAATAATAATTATTATGATACTCATTATTGCTGGTCAAACTTTTATCGGTAAAAGTTACAACCTTAACCATCTAGATATGGTTGCTCGTCAACTTACACCCGCAATGCCGAATATTTGGATGGCTGTCATAAATTATTTTGCACTTTGTGTGATGACCGGTGTATCCATGGCATTTGTACTTGGAGGCTCAATTATGCGAATTGGTGTCGCCAAAAAAAGTGGTACCATTGGTGGTGCTATAGTCGGATTGATTATTGCTGTTGCATCACTTGTCTTATTCGCTAATGTAGATAGTATAAAAGGTGTCGATATTCCCATGTTAATTTTAGCCAACAGGGTTCATCCATTGTTTGCGTTTACCTACGCAATTGTAATATTTGGTTTAATATTTAACACTGCCTTTAGTCTTTTTTATGCTCTCGCTAAACGATTCTCAGGTGATAATGTCAAGAAGTTTCGTATTTACCTTATCACCTCGGTAATAATTGGTTTCATTCTTTCATTTATGGGATTCAAGGAACTTGTTGGGCTCATGTATCCAATTTTGGGATATATTGGAATGGTCATGTTATTTGTCTTAACAGTTGCTTGGATACGAGACAAACAAAATATTAATGAAGAAATGAACTTACGTCGTCAGATGATTACACTAATTAACAAAAAATTCCATCCTAAAAAGGTTTACTCAAAAAAAGATAAAGAAAAATATAACGCTTTGGGGGAAGAATCAGTCATTCAAACAAGTGAATTAAAAAAAGATATACATGACCTTGTAGAAGACGAAAACAGCTAAAATAACAGTAAAAAAAGTCCAAACCGGTATAGTTTGGGCTTTTTACTTCTTGAAATTATCGTTATAGTGCTTATTAATAATAGCTGAACGCTTGTTCTCTATTGAACTACTTGAAAATGGAGCTAAACCAAAGGCTAGTACAACAATTCCCAATAGAAAAAGACTATAAAACGGGTGCTCAGCAATATAGTGTAAAATGTCTGACATAGGAATTCTCCTTTAAAACCATAATTAATTACGATTATATTATCAGAAACATTATGTTTTGTCAAGCAAAAAAGAGAGCCCTTCGCTCTCCCTTTTAATCGGCTCTATAATTTCTGTAGTGGGTAAAACCACTGTAGAGATTATAGAGCGTTTTGAGTATATACAAAAAGTCCCATAAGAACTATAATGAAAAGCAACCAAACCATCATTAGGAAGA
>ERZ773269.727-NODE-727-length-37457-cov-5.152265_pt1 | contig 37457 bp, 31 predicted proteins | sample MGYA00511958_ERZ773269 | MGnify/ENA primary metagenome ERZ773269 (study PRJEB29015, sample SAMEA2737761) | human gut metagenome | biome: human gut; feature: human-associated habitat; material: faeces | place: China | collected 2012 ... | reverse complement strand
AACTCGATTTGCATGGCTTCGGAACTCCTTATCTTTCATCTCTACCAAATAAAAAGCCGCCATACTGACGGTTTAAAGCTAACTACTAGTTTACCATTTTTAACAAGTGTTTGACAGTCCGTGCCCGTTAGAATTTAACTTCGAGCGGCTTTGACGCATCTGTCAATTGTTGGCCATCCTGATAGGTTGGTGCAAACTGCAAGGCAACACTATTCACGGAAACGGCTAGCGATTTTGGCACAAGCAACACGACAAATGTTTCCTTTGTCTGTCCAGCCTCAACGCCATTAGTAAGTGTGTGATCGTTATCCAAGCCACCACCTTGCACAGAAACAATACTGCCATCCGTAAATTTAGCTGCGTTGACCCCATCCGTAACCAGCGTTTTAGCGGCATTATTGGTTAGCGTATAGCGAACAATTAACGTTGTATAATCGCCGGTAATATCACGCGTATTAAACGCCATTTGTGCCATTTGAATTGCTTCATCAGTCGCAGGTGTATTCGCCATTTTCCTAATAGAGTCAACCTTATATGACACTTGACCATTATCCAATCGACCCGTCACTTTCGACTGAGCCGCCAGCTCAGCCTTATTGCCTTGCTCGTTAATGGTGTATTCACCGACTTTGCTGGCTGCACCAGAAGAGACATATGAACTACTCTTCAAATCTTTTTCTGGAATTGAATAGCTGCTCTTCTTTGCGACCTTGCCATCTTGCAAAGGTTTTGTGACAGTCGCTTTACTAGCCTCACCCTTCGCTTGGCCACCATTAGTGTCGTGCGTTAGCAAAACTGCTGCCAAACCACCACCGACAACCAAAACACCTATCAGCGATCCGATTACCGACTTTTTCATTTCAAATACCTCATCTTTAAAACTTTACCTTTAACGGCTGTGTCGCGTTTACCACTTGAGCACCTTGTGCATCAAACACCGCTGAAAATTGTAGCGACATTTCATTTACTCGCTTACCCAGCTTCTTAGGAACAACCGCTGTTACAGAACCGCTCAAACTGTCACCCGGCACAATACCCATACTTAAAATTTGACCATTGTTAATCAATCCAGTCAAACGCGACATCGTCTCAGCATGTCTAAATGACGCTGTCGTCACACCACGCGTGGTAACTGTCCGAAGCGAGTTATTCATCAGCACATAAGACATCGTAACCGTGTAATACGTTGCTGGCAAATCAGGCACATTATACAAGCGACGTGCAACATTTAAAGCCTTGTCGTCACGGGCTTTTTCTCGAACAACAGCAACACCAGTCACTGTATATGACATGTCGCCATCCTGCAAACGCTCATCAACCGACTTAAGCTTCACTAATTTTTGTTCGATACCATCGGCTGTCAGACGATATTGCCCAACCCGACTCAATTGACCTTCGCCAACAAAATTTGAAGATTCTCGATCCAAATCTGTTGCCTGGCCACCATCACCAGAAGAAGCTTCCGAGGACTTTATCATTGATTTCGTTTGTTTAGTCGCGATGTTTTCAGCAATCGTATTTTTTCGGTCCTGATTATGATCTGAGACATAAAAGAATATGCCGACACTCCCAATCACAATCACCAGTAAGCTGAAAATCAGCCATCCTAAACGTTTCTGCATGTCTTTCTCCAATTAACCCAGCACCAATTGTTCTGCCACCACCCGATAGCCAAACACAGGGTGCAGTTGTTGTGCTTCATCACGCACAATCAGGTTTAAATTATTATCTTCTAAAGCAATGACATCCGCCAACGTGACTTGCCGGTCGACATCAGTTCCAAAAACCAATTGGTTAGCATCAATCCCGACCAACCGCAGCGGCACAATGTTGTCATCAACTCTAGCAGCCAACAGCCGGTCAACTGGCATACCAGCCGTCGACAATTTAAAATCTGCTAGCAACATGTGAATCACCTTTTCCCTATTAGCCTATTTTGCCATAAAAAAAGATGACGAACCTTAAAAGGCTGCCATCTTAACTTAAAATTTTCGATTAATTAACCGAAGAACCCCTTCTTGTGCTCACCGCTCATCGCAGCTTGGAAGGCTTCAAGAGCCTTCTTTTGGTCCTTGTTCAACTTCTTAGGCACATCCACGTAAATCGTTACAATGTGATCACCTTGACCGCCACGCATAAATGGCGCACCTTGACCGCGTAGACGGAAGTTTGCCTCAGTTGGTGTTCCTGCTGGAATCTTCAACTTCTTCAAACCATTAACGGTCTTAACCTCAATTTCACCACCAAGGACAGCCGTGGCATAATCAATCGCAACACGTGAGTAAATCGTACCACCGTCGCGCTCAAAGCCATCCTTTGAAGGTGCAACACGGAAGACCACGAACAAATCTCCGTAAGGTCCACCGTTGTAGCCGGCCTCACCTTGACCAGACAAGCGCATTTGTTGTCCGTTCTCGACACCGGCTGGTACCGTCACCTTCAACTCCTTGCTCTCTTGGCCACCGTTCTCCGTTGAACGCGTGTATGAAATCGTCGTTTCCTTACCAAAAACAGCTTCCTCAAACGTCAAGTTCATGCGATATTGCAAATCTTGACCCTTGCGAGGACGGTTAGGATCTTGGAAGCCACCGCCAAACATTTGGCTAAAGATGTCACCAAGGTCTGAGAAGTCGCCGTATTGGCCACCACCAAAGCCGCCGAAACCGCCTTGACCACCAAAACCACCAGCTTGACCATCGGTTGCGCCGTATTGGTCGTACATGGCACGCTTTTGCTCGTCACCTAGCGTCTCATAAGCTTCTTGAATTTCCTTGTACTTCGCCTCGGCACCTTCCTCGTGGTTGATGTCTGGGTGATACTTCTTTGATAGCTTACGGTAAGCCTTCTTAATCTCATCTTGTGAAGCGCTCTTATCAACGCCCAAACGCTCGTAGAACTCTGTGTTGTTCATGAGGCCAATCCTCCCAATTTTCTCAATATGTATCACAAAGCGAGGCATTGCGGCCTCGCTTCGTGTCACTCAGTAACCATAGGGGTAGTTAAGAGTGTGTTTTTAGTTACTAAATTACTTCTTGTCGTCAGAAACGTCTTCGAAGTCACCGTCAACCGTGTTGTCATCGTTTGATGCAGCACCGTCAGCAGCTTGTGCACCTTGCTCAGGAGCAGCTTGTTGATACAACTTAACTGCCAATTCTTGGGCAACCTTCTCCAAAGCTTCCTTCTTCGTCTTCATGTCATCCAAGTTGTCAGCTTCCTTAGCAGCCTTCAACTCAGCAACAGCGTCTTCAACTGGCTTCTTGTCAGTATCAGGCAACTTGTCGCCAACTTCTTCCAAAGTCTTTTCTGATTGGAAGATCAATTGGTCAACATCGTTACGCAAGTCAACTTCTTCCTTACGCTTCTTGTCGGCCTCTTCGTTAGCCTTAGCGTCATTCATCATACGCTCAATTTCTTCGTCTGACAATGAACCTGAGCTTTGGATCGTAATCTTTTGCTCCTTGTTCGTTCCCAAATCCTTAGCAGATACAGAAACGATACCGTTACGGTCGATGTCAAACTTAACTTCGATTTGTGGTACACCACGTGGTGCAGCAGGAATGTCAGTCAATTGGAAGCGACCCAACGTCTTGTTGTCGGCAGCCATTGAACGCTCACCTTGCAAAACGTGGATATCAACAGCTGGTTGGTTATCAGCAGCCGTTGAGAACACTTGTGACTTTGACGTAGGAATCGTCGTGTTGCGGTCGATCAACTTCGTGAACACACCACCCATCGTTTCGATACCCAATGACAATGGCGTAACGTCAAGCAAAACAACATCCTTAACGTCACCAGTGATAACACCACCTTGTACGGCAGCACCCAAAGCAACAGCTTCGTCAGGGTTGATTGAGTGATCTGGCTCCTTACCAGTCAAGGCCTTAACAGACTCTTGCACAGCAGGGATACGCGTTGAACCACCGTTCAAGATAACCTTGTCGATGTCGTTCATCGTCAAACCAGCGTCCTTCAAAGCGTTGCGGACCGGCTCTTCAGCACGCTTTACCAAGTCAGCCGTCAATTGGTTAAATTGGGCACGCGTCAAAGTCGTTTGAATGTGCAAAGGACCTTCGTTCGTTGCCGTGATAAATGGCAAGTCGATTTGTGCTTCGTTAGCTGATGACAACGTCTTCTTTGCCGTCTCTGCAGCATCCTTCAAACGTTGCAAGGCCAACTTGTCAGCCTTCAAATCAACACCGTGCTCGTTCTTAAAGTTCTCGGCCAACCAGTCGATAACCTTTTCATCGAAGTCGTCACCACCAAGGTGCGTGTCACCGTTCGTTGACAAAACTTCGAAGACACCATCACCCAACTCAAGGATAGAAACGTCAAACGTTCCACCACCCAAGTCGTAAACAAGAACCTTTTCGTCGTTCTCCAACTTGTCCAAACCGTATGCCAAAGCGGCAGCCGTTGGCTCGTTGATGATACGTTCAACTTCCAATCCAGCAATCTTTCCGGCGTCCTTCGTAGCTTGACGTTGAGCATCGTTAAAGTATGCAGGAACCGTGATAACAGCCTTATCAACCGTCTCACCTAGGTAGTCTTCAGCGTACTTCTTGATGTATTGCAAGATCATTGCTGAGATTTCTTGTGGTGTGTAGTCCTTACCGTCTACAGTCACCTTGTAGTTGGCATCACCCATGTGTGACTTGATTGACAAAATCGTGTCTGGGTTTGTGATGGCTTGGCGCTTTGCCGTGTCACCAACTTGCACTTCGCCGTTCTTAAATGAAACAGCTGATGGTGTCGTGCGACCGCCATTAGGGTTAGTGATAACCTTTGGTTGTCCACCTTCCAAAACGGCAACAGCTGAGTTTGTAGTTCCCAAATCAATTCCAATGATCTTTGACATAATTACTTTACCTCTTATTGATCAGTTTTTTGTTTTAATAAATAACTAGTTGTTTAGTTATAAACAGCTACCATTGCTGGACGAATCACACGGTCCGCCAAGACATAACCCTTTTGAAGAACCTGAGCAATTGTATCTGCCGGGTGATCATCATCCGCCGGTACAGATTGAATTGCTTGGTGGAAGTTAGGGTCAAACGGTTCACCTTCGGCTCCAACAGCCTTGATGTCGTTATCTTCCAAAGCAGATACAAGCGTCTTGTACACCATCTCGACTCCCGTCTTGATTTGTTGTGCCGCTGCATCATCCGCTTCAACTTGCAAAGCACGTTCCAAATTATCAAGTGCTGGCAAAACAGACTTTGCCAAGTTTTGGCTAGCATACTTCACTGCCGTCGCTTGTTCCTTTGCATAACGTGTTTGCATGTTTTGCATTTCTGCGTGAGCACGCAAGTACTTGTCTTCTGCTTCAGCGATTTTTTCTTCCGCTTCTGCAATCTTCGTTTCTAGCGCAACAATTGGATCTACATCCGCCGTTGCGTCGGTGTCAACATCTGGTGTCTCAACCGTTTCCTCTACAACTTCTTCTTCAGGAGTTTGCTTATCCTCTGCCATGCTAACACCTCTTTTCTAACGATAATATTCTAATAACTGTGTTGATAATGTACTGCGGTAAGCATCTACCAAATTAACAACATCCGCGTAACGCATTGCCGTCGGCCCAAGTACTGCCAGTGCACCAACACCATGTCGTGGCACACGATATGTGGCTGAAATCAAACTGTATGGTGACAACAAGCTGTTCCCGTTTTCATCCCCAATTTGAATTAACACCCCATCATTTGCGTTCCCCATTACCTGGCGCATTGCACTTGGTGCATCAAGTAATTGCAATAATTGCTTGATCTCTTGTAGCTCTGTGTCGTCCGTGTAGTCCAACACATTTAGTCGACCACCGACAAACACCTTATCGCGAATTGAGCGGGCCAAAACGTCACCGAACAATTGCAAGAATGCAACTGGGGTGCGAATTGTTCGCTCCATCTTCAATGGTAGATCTCCCGACAATGTTCGCAACACATCAACAATCGGTTGGTTAACCAACGTTTGATTAATGTAGCGCACCATGTCATCCAGACCACGTACATCCATTCCCTCGGGTAGTCTAAAACTCTGACTTGTCACCTGGCCGTCGTTCGTGACGATAATTGCCATCACTTGTTGACCGTCGACCGGTACCAGCCGGAACCCAGACAATCGCGTGTCAACTGATTCCGGCTTCAATGCAACCACCGTGTAACCTGTTATATTTGCTAATTCAGTCACCATCGTCTGCATCAAATCGTCAATTTGTTGAAAATTACGATTGAAAACACGTTCAAGGGATTGTTGAGCAACCTGGGTCATGTGTTCACTACGCATAATCTTATCTACATAGTAACGATAACCACGTTGTGAAGGTACCCGTCCCGACGATGTATGTTCCTTTTGCAACAAACCTTGCTCTTCCAATGAGGCCATCTCATTACGAACCGTGGCTGAACTAACTGCCAACCCTAATTCTTCAAGCAACGTTTTTGATCCAACAGCTTTACCGGTTTTTGCGTAATCTTGAATTATTGCGGCCAAAATTAACCGCTGCCGTTCTGTTAACATACGCTTCACCTCTCTTAGCACTCTCAACTACTTCGTGCTAACGATTATTATAATACACGCCTCATAGACCCTTGTCAACAATTTTAGCACTCTAATTTTTAGAGTGCTAAAAAGCGTCGCAAATCCTTGCGACGCCTACGTTTTTATTTTTTAATGCTTAGCATGATGCGAACAAATTCAATCGTTGATTCAACCATACGCTTAACGGCCAGCACAATCACCGAATTGACCATTTTTGCAACCTGGGTACTAAACAGGAATACCACAATCGTATAAACAATTAGCCCAATTCCGGCCTCTAATGCTGAAAACTTAGGATAGGGTCCTGGCACACTATAGATAACGATGGTCATCGCCGCCCAAGCAGCCGCACCTGCTACTACATATCGCCAAACAAAGCGAATGAATCGCCAAGGATTCAACACGTGACGCAATACCATTACTTGTAATAGCAACGCAACCACTTCACTAATCAACGCCAGCCAAGCAGCCATCAGCATACCAAAATGCGGAATCAACGCCATACTCAATACGACGTTAATCGCCGCACCGACCTGAACCGGGGTTGAAACATTTCGGAAGCCACGATCCGCTGCCATTTGTTGGAGCGCCAAACTATATCGCCACGACGCAACAATGATAATAAAGGCCAAGATACGCAACACTTCGCCTACACCAACAAAGGTCGGCCCCAAAAACCAGTACACCGCCTGCGGTCCGACCGTTGCAACCCCGACTGCCACAATGACACTGAGCGCTGAGCTATACTCTATGGCCTCATAAAAGGATTTTTCAACCCCTGCTGAATCACCGGCTCGCCTTTGTACTTGCACCTTGGTCATCATTGCCATTGCAATACCAAGTACAAAAGCAATTCCCACCTTAACCAATAGCTCAGCACTGTAGTATAGTGCCACTTCATGGGCGCCACGAGAAACAAATAGAACCGCCTTATTAAGATACAAGGATAGTTGAGGCAACAACGCAATCGCTAGAAAAAAGCCCAGTGCTTTGTAGTGTAGCTTCACAGGCGAATTTGTAACATTCACTCGAACAAGTACTTTTGGCAAACGAGCCCATAGTAGCAAATTAGCAATAATAGTTGTCATTGCTAACAAAATTATAAAGTGTGTTAAATCTGAGGGACTTTTCACAAAAATAATCAACGGCACAAATCTAAGCATCTGGACCAGTGCATCACGCCTGACTATCACTCGCGTCTTATTAATTCCATTGTAAAGCCATGAAATATCCAACATGGCGCCCACATAGAATAGCACTTGCGCTTTGAACACACTTTCGAACGGCAAGTTAAGCCCGTTTATTAACCCCCACGTCACGAGCGCAAGAATCGCAAGCACGCTGACTTGTATCGACCACACGCCCCAAAAAAATGATGAATTAGCGCGTTTATCCGGCGCCATCTTACTCAATTCGCTTTGTGCGTAGATTCGTATCGCCGTCGCAACTACACCGATGCTTAGCATAACGAGTGCAAATGTTCCCGCTTGCATCCCCAACGCTTGTACGTGCAAAATATGCGCGACATACGTCAAGAAAAATAGCGGTACCAACTCTGTTGTCAGGCGCATGACCGTTTCTTGTATATAAACTTTTAATAACTGCATAAACCCCACGCCCTTGTTGTTCAATAATTGACTTAGACAATCATAGCAAAAGATGACCTTGCAAAAAAGCGGTAATGCGCAACCACATTACCGCTTTTGAGGAAATTAAACAAAATCAATCAATTGATCCTTAAACTTCAAGTACAAGTGTGAGCCGATAATGGCAAACAATGCTAATTCAAGCCAGAACATAGCCATCATTTGAGGAGAATCCCAGAACCATCGTTGGTACAAGAATGTCTCACGCCATCCATTAACAATATAGTAGAACGGATTAACCTTTGTACTGTAGTAAATCATATTGTTAAAGAATGATCCCTTGGCAGGCTGGAACAAGATACCTGACATAAAGAACGTCAAACGCAAAACTTGGCGAATCAACATGTCGTAATCAGGAATCAAAATGTTAATTGTTGCTGAGAAAATTCCCAAGAAGAACAACATTATCAAAGCAGCCGCACCGTAGTAAAAAATTTGTAGCCAGTACAAACTAGGATGGAAATGTCCCGTCAAAGCCATACCAATCGCCGCCACAACAGAAATTGAGGCTACGGCCGGAAAGACTTGCACTACTCGAATTGATGGCAAAATTGATACCGGGAACTTAACATTTCGAACCATGAAGATTTGATCTTGCATTGAACGAATTGTATCTGAAAATCCTTGATTGACCAAATACCAAGCCGAAAAACCAACTGACATCCAAATGAAGTATGGCATTCCTTCAACTGGTGCGCGGGTATTAAATCCACCACCGAAGATAACGGCATAAATCAACACCTGAAACAATGGGTCCAAAATTTCCCACAGCGTACCAAGATACTTGTGTGCATTACGCGCTTGCGTATCGTAAATCGCTAGACGAACCGTCATACCAAGGTGCTCGATTTGCTCAGCGGCAAGGCTGAACACTGACTTAATTACTGTCCACATTCTAAACCATACCACCCTTCATGTAAGAATAAATAATGAGCCCCATCAATGCAAAAATAATGATTAGTGAACCATACAGTCCAAAACGGCTAAACCCTTCAAAACTACGGAACTTCGTGATATCTCGAACTTCCTTTTCAGGGTATCCCTTACGCACTAAATCATCTTTAACGTCGTCGATAGTGAAAATTCGTTGCTGCAACTTTTGATCAGCTACATAAGCGTCACGTTCTTCAACACTCATCGCATCTAACTTATGGATGAACGCTTCATACTCATCAGCGACGGTCTCAGTATCGCCAAAATCAAGCATTTCACCGTACTGAATCCACATTGCCTTATTCGTAAATTGGCGAACTTGCTTGATGTCGTGCGAAACGAAGAAAATCGTCTTGCCATCAGCAATAAACTCTTTAATCTTGCCCAAAGCTTTCGTTGCAAAGTTAGAATCACCAACTGACAAAGCCTCGTCAACAATCAAAATATCTGGATTATTGTGCGTCACAATCGAGAAACCTAGCTTTGCACGCATACCGTTTGAGTAGTCTTTAACTGGCTGATCAATGAATTCGCCCAATTCAGAAAACTCAATGATATCTGGCATCATCTGATTGATTTCTTTGATGTTTTTACCCATCATAATCTGCTTCAATCGAATGTTTTCGCGGCCAGTCAGCTCCCAATTAAGCCCTTCATTGATGGCAACAACACCAATTGTTCCCTCTAGGTTTAGCGTACCTGAAGTTTGCGGAATAACCCCACTCAAAATATTTAGCAAAGTAGACTTTCCAGAACCGTTTGTTCCAACAATTCCGACGACGTCTCCCGCCTCAACCTCAAAAGACAAACCGCGCAAAGCCCAGAAATTTGACTCCGCTTGATTTCCTTTAAAAATCGACTTTAGTTTTTCTGATTGGTTTGCATACAAGGAAAAATTCTTAGTAATTCCCTCTGCACGCACCATAACCTGTTTATCTGTCATCTTTCATGTCCTCCAAGGCATCGTAACCTATCCGGTTAGTTTTCTTCCTTCAAGTTCAAGATTTGATCCCACATCTTTTCACTCGTCAAGTATGGCAAAGCCTTACGCATACGTGAACGCACACGACCATACGCAAATAGCAAGCGAATACCGTCAAAGAATCCAGCTATTAGTCCTCCAACCGTCTTCAAACGGTTGATTTCCGCAATGAATCCCTTTCCGTTTTCAGGGTTTACATACAAAATCTTACGGAACCCAGAAATTTGACGATATGCCGGAACACGCATATATGGTTGGAAAATGACCTTATCCTTGCGAAGTGGGAAGAACAATTTATTCAACGTAATTCGGCGCCAAATTGTAGTCTTCGAATCTTCAGCCAATGAATTAGTTCGGACCAAGTCATAGTCATCCAAGTTAATCTCATGCAAAGCATTTTCGGCACTAGCCTGCTTAATCAAGGCCATGTTATTTTGCATATCTGCGTTTGAAACCATCCATTCAGGAGTCATACGCATGAAGTCGCGCAAAGCCATGCGATATACCTTAGTAAATCCATAACGACCCGCCAAAACAGACTCCAAAACTAGCTTCCAATAGTACGGAACCATACGAGACGGCTTATTGATGAATAAGCTATGAACAAGCAACTTATTGCGCAAATCTAAATACTCGGTCATTGCTGCAACCTTGTAATCAAAGTTTTCAGCAATTGCAGCAATTCCATTTCCCATTACCATGTGGAACTTGTTTAGAACCCCAAATGAGACATCATCTCCGCGAACAAAGTAAGGTAATGTTAGGTGATCAGTATAGGCAATTGGGAATGCATTGAACCACCATCCGAAGTACTCGTTCTTCTCTTCATCCAATTCTTGACCTAATACATCACCAGCATTTGAGGCGTTTGTATCACGGAACTTAGCCAACCAAGTCGCTTTGGGATCTAGACGGGCACCTCGTTCAATCAACATATCAGGTCGATCTTCATAGAACAAAGCTGCACCAACAGCAGTATTATCCTTTTCTGCGTACGCCAAAATTTGATATGCACGCTTAATACTTTCAATTTCAAGACTCGCATCATCGTCCATGAACAAAACGTGAGTTGTATCCGTGTCATTCTTGTAATGCAAGAAACCACGAGTGAATCCGCCTGAACCACCTGTATTTTCATTTGGGATAATCGTAACGCCCATGGCTTCTTCTTCTGTGATATTCTTCGAATTATCAACAACGATAAAATCAATTTTATCCTGCCACTCTGCAATGTCTAACAAACCATCTTTGATACGCTTAATAGCTGGCAAAACATATGCTTTACGGTTAAAGTGAGTTACTGAAATACCCAGCTTTGCATCCCGACGGTAATCTGCCTTAGTTTCCCATGTCATCTTCGTGATTTGAACATCACTTTTAGCAACAAGCTTAACATAGACTAAACCTGAGTACGCAAACGTTTCGTTAAGATCCAAATCATAAATAATTCGGGCATCGTCTGTCAAATCAACAGTAACAATGCCTTTAAACTCTTTGATATTACGGTTTGAAAGGTGCCACAATTCAACATCCACTGTACCAGAACCAGAAATTGTAAACTGCGCATCGGCCAAGCCTACGTTTTCTCGCCACAAAGGAATAGAGAAGGCATTATAGTATGTATCAAACTGGACATTTGCAAACTTCGTCATTTCTAGTTTGTCATTTCCAAAGAAAACGTTTCCTTCAACACGAAGGTACTTTTCCTTTGATCCCAAAGTTTGATTACTTGGGTAGATAAAATTTTGTAGAACTTTTGTCATATTAATTATCCTTGTTTTATATCTCAAAGGTGCTCATGCTTCCATAGACTTTAAAAAGCACCAAAATTAAGATTACCACAGTAACAACAGTCACGCAATGCAAGTCAATACAGGCATAAGCTATTATTAATGGTCACTTGAAAGGTATTCAATCTTCGGATTAAAGCGTCGACCATCAATGACCCCTCGAATCAAACTACTCAATCTTTCTCTCCGACGAGAAACGTTCGGCGTAATCAAAATCTGAAACGCATCCGCTATAATACGCAGGTTCGATTTTAAATGCCCAATCCAACCGCGTTTCCTTCCGTAGTACATTTTGTTCCGATATGCGAAATAATACCGCGGTATCCTTTCTTCATCGTCGGTAACAATATTTGTCCCGACATTTTTCGACATTTTGTGTACAACATTGGCTTTGGGCACAAAATAACCCGGAGCAATTCGCTCTGCTCGTTCGGTATACTCTATATCATCACCCCAAATAAAAAATTCAGTAATCGGTAAACCAATTTTTTGGATAATATCTCGAGACATCAGCAAAGAAACAAATGTTGCATTAGCCACTTTAACTGACTGACTAGCGTCTTCCGGTACTTTCCCTAGTCCATTTTTTAAAGTTAAGTTATTCATCAATGCCCTTGATCCGTCAATCCAACGAACATCAGAGGCTAAGAATCCGTAGGAACCAATAGTATCCGCAAAGTCAATCAATGAAGATAACGTGCTTTCGTCCGGCACCGTATCATCATCCATCAACCAAACTGCATCATCTTCAGTATGCTCCATGAAATATCTAATTCCCCGGTTGAACCCTCCGGCGCCACCTAAATTTTCAGTCAGCCTAACATATTCTATCGACGACCCCATTGACAGTAAAAAGTCTTGAGTTGCTTTATCACTATTATTATCAACAACAATAACGTGGTTAAGCCTTGCTTTTGATGACAACAAGGCAGAAATCACTTCTTTTAGCATCTCAACTCTGTTATAGGTCACCACCACTGCACTTACTTTCATTTTGAACTCCATTCAAAAAGCAATATGATTATTCAAGTGTACCATGTTTTTGCCTTCAATAAAAAAAGGCCTAGGCATTTTTTTGCCTCGGCCTTTATTGCTTCTAGTGTTCCTCGTCGTGAGCAAAGTTGAAGCTTGATGGAATCTTGAATTCCTTACGTACTTCGTTCAATGCTGCGTTGAAGACTTGGTCCATGTCAAAGTAACGGTATTGTCCCAAACGACCACCGAAGATGAATTGGTCCTTGTGTTGGCGCGCTTCCTTAGCGTATTCCTTGTACAAGTTCGTGTTCTTCTCGTCGTTAACTGGGTAATATGCTTCCTTTGAACGATCCCAAGTTTGTGGGTATTCCTTCGTAATAATCGTCACACCATCGTCTGACAAACCATCGAAGTGCTTCCACTCCATTACACGCGTGTATGGCGTCTCAGCATCCGTGTAGTTGATAACTGAGTTACCTTGGTAGTTGTCTGATTCGATAACTTCGTGCTCGAAGCGCAATGAACGGTACTCCAACTCTCCGAACTTGTAGTCGAAGAATTGGTCAATCATTCCCGTGTACAAGATACGTGGGAACTCTGCAATGTACTCATCCTTGTGCTCGAAGAAGTCTGAGTTCAAACGAACATCGATCAAATCGTTGTCCAACATCTTCTCAAAGATTTGTGTGTATCCACCAATTGGAATACCTTGGTAACGGTGGTTAAAGTAGTTGTTGTCGTAGATGAAACGAACTGGCAAACGCTTGATGATGAACGCTGGCAATTCAGTGGCCTTACGTCCCCATTGCTTTTCAGTGTAACCCTTGATCAACTTCTCGTAGATATCAGTACCAATCAATGAGATAGCTTGCTCTTCCAAGTTACGTGGCTCACGGTCACCCAAGTCAGCCAAAGCAGCGTTCTTTTGTTCTTCGATCTTAGCCTTAGCTTCTGCAGGAGTCTTCGTTCCCCACATCTCGTAGAACGTGTTCATGTTGAATGGCAAGTTGTACAACGTACCCTTGTAGTTTGCCACAACTTGGTTTTGGTATCCGTTAAACTCAGCGAATTGACGGATGTAGTCCCAAACTTCCTTGTTATCAGTGTGGAAGATGTGTGCACCGAAGTCGTGAACCGTAATTCCGTGCTCCGTGTGTGTGTACATGTTTCCAGCAATGTGTGGACGCTTTTCAATAATCAATGAGCGCTTACCACGCTTGGCCGCCTCGTAGGCGAAAATTGAACCAAATGGTCCAGCACCGACAATAAGGTAGTCGTAGTTCTTATCATTCAAAGTCATTTTTGATGATTTCCTTTCAGAATATAAAAAATCTTCTGAAACTACTTTACCATAGTTTCAGAAGATTTTGGATATAAAGTGGCTCCTCAATTTTAAAAGTGCACTTTCTTAGATCCTGATTTTATAAACTTTCGTTTAAGGAAATGGTACCCCTTGTTCAACCAATTTGTCCGTTCGGTAGATACTAATGGCACTTCAACAACCTTTTTCGCATTAGTGATTAACCAAATATCCATTAATCGTTCTGCTAAAAACCCCAACGAACGCCTATCCTGGCCAGAGTAAGTGTCAACATGCACCATCTCATCGACTTTTCCAAGTACGTCAAACAAAAAATCAGTATATGCTTGAAAATCAACCTGTCGCATAATACTCATATTGAACAAATGCGCTTTAGTCGACTTTGCTACTTTTTCAAATGCATCAACGTATAATGGATAATCACTTTCAATCACTGACTTCATTGCATAATACGGATCAGAAATGTGTGCATTCAAATAATGAGTCTCTTGATTCTCAATGTAATAATTCCGAGCTTTCGGAACAATCACATCGGCTTGTGCCAAAAGCTTCTCAATTTGTGACTTTGTAAGGACATCCTCCAGGTTTCGGCTCCGGTGTAATCCTAAATACCGCCGGTAATGCATCAACCCTATAACATCCTCATCTTGCAGATTTTTTTTAGCCCAATACAACGCAGTTAACTCGTTATAAAATTGGTTTTGATTAGATATATTGTCACCCTCTGCATCTGAGTGGGTACCAGGAAAAACTCTTCCAAGGTTACTTGCGCCGACTGTCATTGGGTAGTAAATGTCTAACTTTGGAAAAGCAATATTTGGCTTGTGAGTGGCAACTAAAATCTTCATCTAATTCATTCCTCTTCTCGTGCAATAAAAATTGGTCGTCGTTTAACTTCTAAATAAATACTTGAAACATATCGACCAACTATCCCAAGACTTAGCAATTGAATACCGCCGACAAACAGAATAATCACCACTAGTGAGGGCCAACCGTCCACCGAAGAGCTTGTCACAAGCAACTTTCTGATGATTATAGCCGCACCACCAATAAATGAAGCCAAAAACGATATCATTCCTAGGAAAGATACCAATGCTAGCGGTACTTGAGAGAATGCAACAATACCACTTACTGAATACTTCAACAGGTTCCAAAATGACCAATGTGTTTTTCCTGCCACACGATGCACATTTTCATACGGAATATACTTTTGCTTAAATCCTACCCATGCGAATAATCCTTTTGAAAAACGATTATATTCTGTCATTTCTGTTAAAGAATCCACCATTTTTCTAGACATCACTCTAAAATCACGAGCACCATCAACTATTTTTGTATCCGAAATCATATTAATCAATTTGTAAAAAAGTCGACTAAAAAAGCTCCGTATTTTCGGTTCTCCCTCACGTGCAACGCGCCGGCTACCAACAGCATCCCACTCACCTGATACGACACCAGCAAGCATTTCCGGCAATAATTCTGGTGGATCTTGTAAATCCACGTCCATAATGGCAACAAAATCACCGCTTGCCCGTTTCAAACCGGCGTACATGGCGGCTTCCTTCCCAAAATTTTTTGAAAAGGATATGTAATGAACCGCTGATTTTTGTTTATGCCACGACTTCAATACTTTTAACGTATTATCAGTCGAACCATCATCTACAAACCAATACTCAACGGCCACATGTCCAAAGTGTTCAGTATGAACAGCCTCAACGTGATTGATAAATGTATCGATTACATCATCTTCGTTCCAGACCGGAACAACAATAGATAGCAACTGTGTCGGTTCTGCCATTTACATTGCACCTTTCCCGTCTAATATAGCGATGATTGTTAAAAATATAACCTTAAAATCAAACCAAAGAGACGCATTACGAACGTACTCTAGTTCTAAATCGGCTCTTTGTGGATATTGAATCATGCTCCGCCCAGTCGCTTGCCATAATCCCATAGCTCCAGGCTGCACAGAAAGAAATTCATCAACATGATTACCATATTCAACAAGCTCTCTTTCCACTACTGGTCTCGGACCAATAATGCTCATATCTCCTCGTAAGATGTTGAAAAACTGAGGTAATTCATCAATAGATGTCTTTCGAATAAATGCGCCAAAAGGGGTTATTCTAGGATCCTCGTTCGTTGGTAATTTATACCCATTTTGAACAAACTTTTGGTATAACGCTTCGTCTTCCCGAAGAACTTGATCAGCGCCAACAACCATTGAGCGGAACTTGTATATTTCAAAAGGCTCATGATTTAGTCCAATACGCACTTGTTTGTAAAGCACAGGCCCCTTATTACGACCGAAAAAATAAAAGGCAGTGATCACAATAAAAAGAGGCATAAACACTATCAACGCGAATAGAGAAGCCGAAATATCTAAGAAGCGTTTAGAAAATCGATACGCTCGTTGATTATGATTTGATTTTCCTGTTCGCATTATCAGTTCCTTTTCCAAAATTACAAATACTTAGCGTCCTCTTCAGGATCTTGACTGGTCAAAATCTTTGGACCGTCTTCGGTAATTGCGATGGTGTGTTCATATTGTGCAGACCATGAGCCATCAGCCGTTGTTACAGTCCAACCATCATCTTCAGAAGTATCGACCTTCCAACCACCCAAGTTCACCATTGGTTCAATGGTAATTGTCATACCCGGTTTCAAGCGAAGTCCGTGTCCAGCCACACCATACGCAGGTACAGCTGGCTCTTCATGCATCGTAGGCTGAATACCGTGCCCAATATACTCACGGACGTTTCCATATCCGTGTTCATCTTCAACGTATGCATTAATGGCAGCCCCGATATCGCCAATACGATTTCCAACAATAGCTTGATTGATACCTAAGTACAGTGCCTTCTTTGTTACTTCCATCAAGTTACGTACTTCTTCAGAAACTTCGCCAACTGCATACGTCCAGGCTGAATCAGAATAATAACCATCCAAATCCACGACCGTATCTACTTTCACTAAATCCCCTTCTTTAAGGAAAAGTGCTTTCCGTGGAAATCCGTGTGCAACTTCGTTATTTACTGACACCGTCGTTGCGTACTCAAATCCCTCAAATCCGATTTGAGCGGCTCGGGCGCCGTGGCTTTCAATATAGTTGCGTCCAAACTCTTCAATGTCCCATGTAGAAATGCCGGGCTTAATAATATCACGAAGGCCTTTGTGCATCCCCGCAATAATCGCACCTGATTCACGCATTCCTTCAATTTCTCGTTCTGACTTTAAAGTAATCATTTTAAACTTCCTCTCCTATTTTATGCCTTTGTCAGCTTTATACTGACTGGTTACATCCAACGATGTAACATTAGCTCGTTGGATTAATCTGGCAATTTGTTTTACTGTTAGTTTTTTTGCTTGAGACTCTAGTCCCGCAGAAATCATATTCTTTCTCGCTTCTTCAATCTCTTGTCTAGAAATTGTAATTTGAGGGGCGTCAACTGTGTGGGTATCACCTACTATCTCGACTTTAGTAGCTGAAACTGTTACTTTGTCTCCATGAATTGTAACCTTAGGTAAACTTGTGTCGTGATTTTTAGGAGAATTAATCGAATTCCATGCCAATCCTGCTATAACAGCCATAGCTGCAATTGCAATAACACTTCCAACCAAAAACCTAATTTTTGTGCGCATTAAAATACTCCACAAGTGTTTGTCCAGATTGTCTTGCTTGCAAAATCATCTTGGCAATGTCACCATTCGACATTGCGTTTGAAGCATTTTGATCAACGCCAGCTAATTGTTGACGACCGTCAGCAATTTCTTGTGCTGTGACGGTTTCATCATTCACAACCTTGTCACCCGATTCTGAGCCGTTTGTCACATCGCGATATTCACCCATTTGTGAATTAGCATTACCTGTGGCCGCTGAGCTTGCAACGTTTTCAGAGCTACTTGTTACTGCTACACTAGAATCAGTAGCAGTTGAAGTACTAGCACTTTTTTTATCCAAAGATGAACTCTTCTTCAATTCTGACTTTGACGAGGAAACCTTTTTATTTGTTTTTTCACTCGAAGACAATCGAGAAGAAGACTCATTGTGACTCATTAATCCAATGAGTCCCAGTGCAATTACGACAACAAGGATAATTGATCCAACGCCGATGACAACCTTTCGCATGTTAGTTCTCCTTTTTTCAAACTATTACGATTTTATCACATTTTCTATTAGTTGCGTTCTTAGAGAAAAGCGGTTTATCGCTAAAATAATCATTAAAAAAAGCGATGCTAACACCTATTGTGTCATCACCGCAGTTGTTTCTATGTCTCGCCAACAATTTTTACGGCAAAACCGCCACATTCATTGATCTAGGAGTATTCCATCCCACCGCATAATTATTAGAATTTACGTATGACCAAGTCCCTTGTGAAATCCAATATTCACGGAACGTCGTTGAATATGGATCAGAAATCAGAAATGAATTGTCATTGTAACCAACGATTGTCATAACGTGGAACGATAGTGGATTTGCAAGGCTCCAGTGATAGTTACCCCATGTCACAACTGCGTTTCCGTTCGTCAACTGTTGCTTGATATCATTGACTGATGCCCCAGTCATATTTTGTAAGCGACCTGTGACCCTTTGCGCCTTAGATACGACAGCATCAGGGAAAATTGTTTCAACCTTGCTACTTCCGCCGCCCCAAGGGTTTCCGTAGAAACCATTATAAGGCGTCACGCCATAGCCATAGCTAGTTGCATTATAAATATCCTGCAAACTTGCCCAACGGCCGTGAACAGACATCCCAATTTGAAGTGAAGCTGCCTCACATCCTTCCGGGGCACCTTGGTTTAGTTGTGAATACCATTGGTGATTCAAAACAACCGAACTTAAATGGCCGTCCCCGTTGCTAAAGGTGTACGTGCCATTATTTATATTGCGAGTTCCATATGACATCCAGCCCATCTGAGGATCGTAGTACACAACCTTAGATTGTCCATAATCTGAAAGATTCTGCAAACCGTATTGCATCGTCTTGTCGTATTTACTGAACAGGTACCAGTGGTTATTGATGTATTGCTGCCCCTTTGCAAATGAACCAGCACAAGTATAATACCAGTGCCCGTTAATAGCGAAGAAATCTTCATCCTTGATTGCACCCGTCTGTGAATCAAAGCGGTATGTCTTGCCACCAACTACACCAGTATCATGACTCATGGTACCATCCGCATTACAATAAACGACCTTATTAGCGCCGTAAGCATCCAAGTCTTGCAAACCTGTTTGACGACTGCCATCGCCATTCTTAAACAAATACCACGCGCCCTTATAAGCTTGTTGGCCATATCGCATCGTACCATCAGCCCCATACAAGACAATTCGATTACTTGAAACACCATAGCTAGAAAGTTGTACCATACCCGTAATCATAAAGCCATTCTGGTCGAATAGATACCACTTCCCACCAACAGCTGCTTCGCCATGAGTGACGCCACTCTTATTCACGTAGTACCGATTTGTCGTTACGCTACCATCTGCATTTTGTTTCTCTGAAATTTGTGTATCTTGATACCAGCCGTACTTCAAAGCACCTGTATCCTTAACAAAAGTAAGCTTTCGACCGTCGACTGTCACATCGCCGTACACCATTTTGCCCGTTTCAAGATCATAGTATACAACCTTATTTTGACCATACGCTGTCAAGTCTTGCAAACCAGTCTTGCGGGCGCCATCATTCTTCCCAAATAAGTACCAAGCACCGTTATATGATTGCTCACCATAACGCATTTGACCATCGGACCCGTAAAGGTCTGTCTTATCACTTGCAACACCATAAACCGATTGTTTAACCATTCCAGTAATCATGTGACCATTCTTGTCAAAAAGATACCAATGATTTTGAATAGGCTTTTCACCAGTTGCAACCCCATCTCTAGTAACATAATAACGATTCGTAGTCACGCTACCACCTGGATTATTGATTGTTGCAAATGACTTGTCTACAAACCACCCCGTTTGCAGGGCGCCGGTGTCTTTAGCAAAACTTAATGTCTTACCATTCACATTTACTTGACCGTATTGCATTGCGCCAGAATTTGGATCATAGTAGACCGTTTTGTCCTCGCCATACGCTTTCAAGTCTTGAATGCCAGTTTTACGAGCGCCATCATTTTGATCAAACAGATACCATGACCCCTTGTACGCTTGTTGGCCATACTTCATGCCACCATCATCCCCATAAAGAACAACACGATCACTTAAGACACCATAATCTGACATCTTAACCATACCTGTAATCATTCGACCATTTCCGTCAAAAAGCCGCCACTTGCCATCGATATATTTTTCGCCAACCGTTACACCATTTTTCGTTGCGTAATACTTATTCGTTGTGACTGACCCATCAGGATTGGTCACGTTTGAAACAGAAGTATCCGTATACCACCCTGTGTGCAAAGCACCGCTACCATTTTCGAAAGTCAATCGCTTACCATCAACCACGATAGTCCCGTACTGCATCTTTCCAGTGGTTGGGTCATAGTAAACCGTTTTGTTTTCACCATATGCAGACAAATCTTGTAGACCTGTCTGCATGCTTCCCGTTGACTTGTCAAACAAGTACCAACCGCCGTTGTATGCTTGTTGACCGTACTTCATGGCACCATCACTACCGTACAAACCCGTCTTATTACTCTGCATACCGTAATCCGACTGTTTAACCAAACCAGTCATCATATTTCCCGCAGTGTTGAACAAGTACCATTTATTCTCGATAAACTGCTCTCCTGTTACTACACCAGATTTTGTGACGTAGTACTTCGGAGTCATAACACTGCCATCCGGATTTGTTGTTGCACCTGTTGAACCGTTGTACCAACCTAAACGTAGTGCGCCCGTATTTGAATCAAACGTCAATGTTTTCCCATTAATTGCGACTGATCCATGCTGCATCGCACCGGACGCGGCATCATAGTACACAACTTTATTTGATCCATAACGGCTAAGATCCTGTAGTCCGACCTTCATTACACCAGTCTTGGCATCAAAAAGGTACCAATTGCCATCAATATACTGCTCGCCTTTTACAGGCTTACCGTCTTGATAATAGTACGTGCCATTCCCGTTTTTCTGCCATCCGTTCACATTATTAGTGACCTGCACTGATTTTTGTTCAGCGACTGACGTTTCAGCATCGGCGCTAATCATTCCAATTCCAAAAAATATAACGGCTCCCGTCACCAAGAACTTTCCTGCTTTATATAGCTTCCATCTCAGAAACTTACTCCATCCTACTCATAAAATGTACGTACATGCTTCGAGTATGTGATTATAATAACACCTAAATGATACTGCAAACATTAAAAATTTTCTATTTACGCGTACTAGTCAACGAAACAAAAACCATTCCTTCGACGTACAAAAAAAGCAAGTGTGACACCTGAATACATCAAATGTTCACACCTGCTTTAAGCAAAATATTGGTTCAACCGAATTTTGCCACAGACTCTATAAACTATCTATAGGAGTCGCGAATACCGATTGTTTGTTACTGTCTTTGCTAACTTAATCCTTTATTGAATCTACGAACCAGCCCGTTATAAATCTTGTCAATCCCTCATAGACAAAATAAAGAAGTGTCGCAACCAACAAAATAATGACTGCGTAACCAAAAACGAATAATGGTACAACCAAAGTTAACGCCACATGACCTAATCCTAACGACATGGCCCAATTAGTATACAAAACATTAGCGGCCCGATAAAACATACCGTAGGGCGTAGCCGTGTGGAAAATATATACAAAAACGGTAGCCGGTGCTATCAGGTTAATTGTCTTATTGGTAAAGTTTAATCGCATAAACAATGTGAAGATTAAGAACGACAATACATACACTGGAAAACCTACATAATAACCAACTGCCGGATTCGCGCCTCTCGCTATGACATGAAGTCCCCTAACAAGAAACTCGAATGAAAATACAAAATACATGGGGTATAGCAGAATAATCAACCAAATTTTTGCTGCTGACATTTTAGATAGCGGGTTGAACTTACGAGCGAACGCGCCCAAAACATACCCCACAAAAACTAGTGGGAAATTCACACCATCACGCACAGCGAAAATTGGAATGTAATTAAAAATTGACGACCCTAGAGCTATGACAACTATAAAGTAAAAAAACGTCTTAGCAGACTGTAAACGATTCAAATATCTATTCAGAGGCTGAATGAAAATCAGCAAGATAAAGTAAGCACTTAGATACCAGTACCCCCCTGCAAATGCAAAAACAGAATTAATATCCACGAAAATATTCGCTGGCAAAACAGTGGACAAGTTAATAAGTCCAAGCTTATTAATAACAGCTAGACCAAATGCAAAAATCCCCGTAATAATAATTCCATTATACAAAATCATCCCCGCAAACTTGACTCCGGCCTCACTTGCTCGTTTAAATGGAGAATCAGATTCCTTAGCCGTAATCAAAAAATAGCCTGAAATCATTGCAAATAACGTGACGCCAGTGTTCCCGAAGAAATCCATAATGAAACGCAATGCGCCTACCAGTTCAGTATTCGACGCAAAGACTTCTCCCACTGGCCTGTTCACACTATCTAACACACTGTGGAACATAATAATCATTATCATCGCCACTATTCGTAGCAATTCAAAATTGCTTTGTCTTGTTTTTACTTTAATTGATTTCTGAACGATCGTTCCTTTTGACATATAACTTTTCTCCAATATATTGATACCCATAACTTGAAACTAAGATAATAACTGGCATAAACTGCATCAGATATCTACTTCGACCGCCCTCAAAAAGAAGCAGAAACAATATCCCTCCCAGAACCGACAATTGCAGCCAGTGTTCCAACAGGTCACGATTTTCTACGCTTTTCCATGAAGACGCCAACACTCCAAATGCGACAATCACAAAAATGATTTGGGCCCAAAGTTTGTATATAATAACTTCTTCTCCATCGGGATAAAGGTACTTCTCAATGTCAGCAGTCATTTTTTTGTTTTTCAGTCCTTGATAATCTTTAGTCACCCAAAGTTCAGAGCCCATTGAATAAGTACCTGAACTAGTGTTGTTTCGTTCCTTAAGCAGTAAGAATTGAAGGTACCCATCAACACCTCGTTGTTTTAGTCGCATTTTGATCACTTCGATATTAAGTTTCTCCCTAGCAGACTTCCCTGACACACTTTTAGTAATTTGAAAATCTTCGGGGGTATAACCACCATAATAATTCACACCAATCATCATAAAATGCGTTAGTGGGAAAGCTTGATTTGGGTCAGTTTTAACAATTGTTTGGGCTTCGCGAACCTGAGAACTAGCATAATCCGTTGCAATGAAACCTGCACCGAACCCAAACAAAATCAGTACTATTGTGAAGAAATTAGCTTTCTGAAGCTTAAAAAGAAAAAGCACCAAAAAGAACGCAAATACAGGTATAACTGCAGACGGCTTGATTAACATAGTGATAGTTGAGACCAACCCAAACACTACGCTCAACATCAACCCTTTTACTTTCCCATTGACATCCATTATCCTAATTCCAATATCGATTAGCATCAGAACGAACGGCAAAACCAATGTATCTGAGTATGGCGTCAAAATATAAGGAGTAACCGTCACAGCAAACAAAAAAAGATAAAATGCAACAGCATAACCAATTCGTGACAATATTTTTTTTGCCAGGTGGGTAAAGTATATAAAAGTAGCATCAACGATAAGTATATTAAACAAGTTCAGCATTAGCACAACCGAACTGTGCCCAAATAGTACATCAAATACTTTGTACAAGAATAATACAACCAGATTATTGGGATAAAACAAGAAATACGAGTCCGTCAAGTAACCCACTTTGCCTTGAGCAATATTTAAAATTATTCCGGCATCTGCCCCATAATAGCTTGATCCGTATACGACTACAATTACTTGTATAACTAGCCCAATTAAAAATACAATCCAGCGAAACTTAAAAGTTACCCGGAACATTTTGTTCCATGGAATTTTTTGTCTAAACGCTACCGATAACCCAATTATTCCCAGTCCAACGAAAATAAAAATTGCCGAGAGCGGCGTCTGATTTTCAGGCAGGAACCCTTCACCGTCAAATAAATTTATCAACCAGACTAAGGCAAATATAAAGGAAAGCGTCCCAATCAGCCTTGTCCAGCCTTTTCTGATATAGCTCATATTCAACTCCAATACACGCTCAAATTTGTGACTACAAGTAAAAAGTCGGCGAAATTCGCCGACCAACAACATTAATTCTCTGTATACTCATCCAATTCGATGAAAAATCTTGGTCGTCGCTTAACTTCGAAGAAAACCTTGCCCAAATATTCCCCTAAGACGCCAATCGATACAAGCTGTGCACCGCCAACAAACCAAATGGACACCATAAGTGAAGACCAACCGCTAGCCGTGTGTCCTGCCGCATTTTGGAAAAATGTCATAATAATCAATCCAATTGCTACCAAGACACTAACGAGTCCTAGCCAAAGAATTACACGCAAAGGTACCGTTGAAAACGATGTGATTCCATCAACGGCGAACTTAATCATTTTGTTAATTGGGTACTTTGACTCACCTGCTTCTCGTTCTTTTCTCGCATAGTAAACCTCTGTCGATTTAAAACCAACTAGCGGAATGATACCACGTAAAAACAGGTTACGCTCAGGGAATTCCAGCACTGCATCCGCAGCACGCCGGCTTAGCAACCTAAAATCGGCATGATTCGGAATTGTCTTGGCCCCCATAACTGACATGGTCTTGTAAAAAGCATTTGCTGTTGTTCTCTTGAAGGCAGAGTCAGTATCTCTATTATTTCGTACTCCATATACTACTTCATAGCCATTGTTAAACTTATCAACCATTTTTTCAATCGCATTGATATCGTCTTGCAAATCTGCATCAATGGTTACGATCGCATCAGCGTCTTTAGCAACTTGAAGTCCGGCAATCAAGGCGTTTTGGTGCCCAGAGTTGCGGGAGAAAGAAATACCGGTTACATGGTAATCTTTGTCCTTCGCTGCTAAAATTTCTTCCCACGTGTTATCTTTTGAACCATCATTTACAAAAAGAAGTCTACTTGAGTCAGAAATCTTTTTCTTGTCAATCATACTTTTTAAAACACCCAGCATAGCAGGTACCGTTATTGGCAACATTGCTTCTTCATTATATGCCGGAACTGCTATAACCAACTTTGTAGTTTCCAATTTAGCTCTCCGTTCAGTTTATTATAAAAAAATCATACAGCGTTTTTCGTAGGCTGTCTAGCTTCTACGTCGCCATTTCAATAAGGCCATACCAAGGTTTACAACTAGCAGTATCAACACCGTCACCGTAAACGCTGAGGCCAGCCAGAAGTATACACCCGCCGGAACTTGAGTAAACGCAGTCGCAAATCGATTCAACATAATCGTCTCGTTTAAAAATGTAAGCAGAAGTAAAATCCCCAATAAACCAGACTGTAGCTTTGAAATCTTATACTTTGTTGCAACTAGAAGTAGAACAAAGGCAAACGCAGGGATTGCATATCGCTCATGCTGATTTAGAGTGAATGTAAAAATCATAATTAAATACATAAGCCCTATCATATGAACGTTGCGTTTCAATAAAATTAACACCGCTGATACAAGTAGTATAACGCCCAAAATTAAGTAATTCACTTGACTCAGTGTAAGGCCGTTCAAAATTTGACTAGCTGACGATACTCCAGGCTTAACAACCATTACAGCTTGCCAGAAATTGAAACTCGAAAGTGCAATTTCAGAATAAGATGAAGCACCTGACAAATAAACTTTAACAGGTACAAAGAAGTTATTGCTCATCAACATAAACGGTGCCCATCCAGCCAGTAGAGTCGCTCCGCCTGTAATAAAGGCTATTAAAAGAACCCGTACTTCTCGCCAGTAGTAGGCGAATAATGCAATGATGAAAAGTGGGAACAGATACACACCTTGCAACTTAGTTAGCAGCATTATTCCCATCCAAAAACTGGCGACAACTGGCTTTTTATCTACAATCAGATAATAAAAAGCAACAAAAATTAGCGCCAACAATACAATATCAGACTGTCCCCACATAGCAGTATTCACAATTGAAATTGGATTTGCAATTACAATTATCAGTATCATTACCGGAGAAAAAATTTTCTTTAAATACAGCCATGCACCGAACGTGAACGTTGCCAATAATCCAGGCATCTTTAGTGCTAGATTCTCCAAACTGCCCAAATTCACAAAGGTCAAAAAATCATGATGTACGACCAGTTTGTAAAATACCGCGTACAAGCTCGGAATCAGTGGCGGATAATCAACTCGCGGAACAATCTGCTTGTTATATAAATCAAAATGATTTTCCCAAATTTGCTGCGCCCATGGAACATTAAAATTCTGAAGATCGATTGGGCTCTGGTAAGAAAAACTAAGCGTTAAATATAGAATTAATAGGGTGCCCCAACCGAACCAAAACATTTTTTTTGAATCATTTTCCATTTGCAGTCCTCATTCTGTAGTATTAAATAACCTAACCAATCTATTATATTTAAGTGGCATGAGCAGTGTCAAGACATCTCAACATTGCCGACAACGTCCATTTATTTGATAGTTCGGTCTCTGGAAGATGTGAAAATAGAGACGTAAAAACAAATAGAGTCGATGGCTTCTGTTAAAGTCATCAACTCTATCCGCTTTTTTAATACCAGGTAAACGAGTTCATGATGATATTACTTCATCGCGCCTGTTTGATTGTCGAACGTATACTCTTTTCCATCAATTACATGTGTGCCATATAGCATTTTGCCAGACGTTAAGTCATAGTACACCGTTTTATTGCCGCCGTACATGGCCAGATTTTGGAAACCAGTAAGCATTGCGCCATTTCGAGAATCAAACAGATACCAATCCATTCCTATTCTTTGCTCACCATATTGCATTTCCCCGTTTGAATTATAGTAAACTGTTCGAGAATCAGAAAGACCATACTTCTTTAGGTTTACAAGTCCAGTAATCATATTAGCATTTTGATTAAATAGGTACCATTTACCGTTAATATTTTGTTCACCAGTTGCAACGCCTTTACGAGATACATAGTATTTCCGCGTTGTAATTCCGGATTCAACACTGCCTACAGGCGTACCAGGTTCCGTGTACCAACCTAATTGTAACGATCCATCAGCAGCATTAAAATTCAGTGTTTTTGTATTCAATGTAATTTTGCCATACACCATAACACCAGTTTTATCATAGTAAACAGTCTTATTTCCACCATATGACGCCAAATCTTGCAAACCATACTGCATTGCGCCAGTGCCAGCTTCAAACAAATACCACTTGCCATTGATTTGTTGTTCACCGTATTGCAACGCCCCCTCGGCATTATAGTACACCGTCTTGTCACTCTTTATACCATACAGCTTCTGCACAACCAATCCGCTCAACATATTTGCTTGTGTGTCAAACAAATACCATTTGCCATCAATCTGACGTTCTCCCATGACGACACCATTTCTATCAACGTAATATCGATTCGTCACAGTAACTCCATCTTTATTGACAGTTTGCTTCGTTGCTTCGTTTTGGTACCATCCAGTTTTTAGAGCACCAGTGTTATTTTCAAAAGTCAACACTTTACCTGAGACCGTTACATTTCCGTACGTCATCTTTCCGGACTTGAGATCGTAATACACCGTCTTATTCGTGCCAAACTTCTCCAAATTCTGCATGCCATATTGCATCGCTCCTGTCACACGATCAAACAAATACCAGTTGCCATTATATGCTTGCTCACCGTACTTCATTCGACCATCTGCACCATAGAAAACATTCTTATCAGCACCATACTGCTTCAGATTTTGAATACCTGTTAGCATTCTACCCGTCCCACTTTCGAATAGGTACCAAAAACCTCCGATGTTCAATTGGCCGTACTGCATAGTCCCATCGTCCGCATAGTAAGCTGTTTTATCTGTGTTGACTCCTTGAGCGCTTAACTTTACAATTCCCGTCAGCATGAAGCTTTCTTTATTGAAAATGTACCATTTGCCATCAATTTGTTGTTCACCCGTTAAAGGTTTTCCGTTCTTGATGTAATACTTATTGGTAATGACCATTCCATCTTTGACAACATTTCCGGAACCGGCATTCACATGCCAGCCATCTTTGAGATCTATCTGTTGCACGGCTCCTTGATCAATCCATACCCACTTATTGTTCAACAATATATTGACATATGTAGATTTTTCGGTTTGGACAACTTTTCGAACTTTGGTTTTTGTTCCGTTGTATTTTGCTCCAAATTCGATAGGTCTTTCGGCAGATACAGTTGTATCATACGGATCTGTATAAATTCCATCCACTCGGTTTGACTGTCTAACAACAACTGACATATCGACGTTCTTTGTGTTCAAAATCTTATCAGGGACAAATCCAATTGCTCCCTTATCAATCCAAAAAGACTGGCCCGATTTAAGGGTTATATGAACATACGTACTTCTACTTGTCTTGGTTTCCTCAGTAATTACACCTTGTTGTCCATTGTATTGCCGGCCATCCCCTTGTGCAGAAGTTGTCTCGTCACTTGTATTATACGGACCGTATTGATACACTCCGTCGACACGATTATTTTGTCGAATAACGCCTTGATAGTTAATCGATTCAGACGAAACAATTCGATCGTAATCCGTATCATACTTTGTCAAGCCGTATTGATTAATAAGATTAATCAGTTTAGATCCATATACTGGATCTGTTGCATATTTACCAGTCAAAGCATTTGCCGCAGCTTCAAACGTACTAGCGTTTTCACGCCAGCTGCCAGAGTAATATGTTGGACTCCAAGATAATCCATTACGAAGCAAGCTCGCGTTGTCTGCTAAAGATTCACGTGGACTTGGATATTTCTTAAAATCAGCTACAACGTAGTATAAATGTCCGTTGGCATCGTATTCTGCAGTATTCATCGCTACTGACTGGCCATTATATGAACCTTTAATGCCAAAATAATTATTAGCTTTCGTGGATAGAGTACTTTGACCCCACCCGCTTTCTAGCGAAGCCTGCGCTAGTTGAACCGAAGTATACAAATTATACTGCCGAGTAACTTCCTTTGAATATGGAGAAACTCGGTTCAAAAAGTCAGATGCAACATCGGCGGATACGTTCCTGACCCCGAACGTCGAAGACAGCAACAAACTTGCCAAAACTAAATTATAATGCTTTTTTTTCATCGTCACACCCCGTTACTTCGAAATTAACGCACCACTTCCTTCTTCAAAAGTGTATTCCTTTCCATCAATCATTTGCGTGCCATACAACATATAACCCGTTGCCGGACTGTAATAAACCGTCTTGTTATCACCATATGCTGACAAATTTTGGAAACCAGTCATCATGCGTCCGTCTTGTGCATTGAATAAGTACCAATGCCCATTCAAATATACCTGACCGTATTGCATTTCGCCACGATCATTATATAGCACAGTTCTGTTATCTTTCAGGCCGTGCTCGGCAAGTTTCGTAAGTCCGGTAATCATGTTCCCTGATGTAGTAAAGAGCCTCCAGTGTCCGTCAACAAATTGTTCACCTTTAACAATCCCGTATCGATTTACGTAATACTTATTCGTATTTATCGACCCATCTGGATTTGTGGTTGACGCCCCATCAGCGGTGTACCATCCTACCTTCATTGCTCCTGTTCCCAATTGGAACGTCAAGGTCTTCCCATCAATCGTGACATTTCCGTATTGCAGTTTTCCATCTGAAGGACTGTCATAGACAGTCTTGTCACCACCAAATTGTCCTAGATATTGCAAGCCAGTAAGCATAGCTCCAGTATTTTTATCGAATAAATACCAACTGCCCGCAATGTTTTGCTCGCCATATTTCATACGACCATCCGAACCATAGTAAACAGTTTTAGAACTGTTTACTCCGAAATTTGACACCTTTGTTAATCCAGTGATCATATTGCCCGATGTATTGAACATGTACCAGCCACCATCAAGACGCTGCTCACCTGTCAGAAGCCCATTGTTTGAAACATAGTATTTATTAGTGATAACCGTACCGTCTGGGGTGGTCACATTTTGATTCGAGTCCGTGTACAACCCAGTCTTTAATGCACCATCTCCGACATTAAAAGTAAATATTTTGCCTGAAATCTTCACGTCTCCATAAACCATCTGACCAGATTTTGAATCATAATAAACTGTTTTTGATCCACCATAAGGACGTAGGTCTCGCAGTCCATATTGCATCGCCCCAGAACCATATTCGAACAAATACCATTTACCCGATATATGATGCTCACCATATTGCATCGCCCCATCAGATCCGTAAAGAACCTTCTTGTTCGCACCATACGATGTTAAGTCTTGCAGTCCAACGGCCATGGCACCAGTATCCTTTAAAAATAGACGCCACGCGCCATTGACATACTGCTGTCCGTATTGCATATCACCATTAGAACCATAATAAACAATCTTATTTGAGTTTACGCCGTGCTTATCGAGCTGCGTTAACCCGGTTAGCATGAAGCCCTTAGGATCAAACAAGTACCACTTGCCATCAATCTGTTGTTCGCCAGTGATTGCCAGTCCATTTTTCAGGTAGTATCTGTTAGTGGTAAACGTACCGTCGGAGTTTGTCTGAGATTCGGCTGTGGCAGTATACCAACCATTCTGGCTAGTTTCCTTGACAACCGCTCCCTTATCAATCCAGACCCAGCGGCCACCCAACCAAACATTCACATACGTTGAACGAGAAGTGGATACAGTCTTCCGTACCTGCGTTCGATAGCCATCGTACGCAGAGCCAAATTCAATAGGCGACTGTGAATTTGTAGTGGTGTTATACGGATCAGTATAGATTCCGTCGACTCGATTAGATTGATTAATAATTACACCGTAATTTGCATTGTCCGTATTTATAATTTTATCTGGCACAAAAATCGTAGCGCCCTGGTCAATCCAAAAACTACGTCCTGACTTAAGGTGCACATTCACATACGTGCTTCTCGATGTCTTTACTTCCTGAGATACATATCCAGACTGTCCATCATATTTTTCACCACTGCTACTTGCATTAACTGTATCTGCACTCGTGTTATACGGTCCATTCTCATAAACACCATCTATCCGACTGTGCTGATTGATGGTGATATTGTAATTCACATCTTTACGAGAAATAATTTTGTCGTAATTATTTTGGTTGTAAATATAATTAACCAGCCAAGCAAAATTATCCATCGTATACGAAGTACCAAAGTAACTTGAGGCTTGTGTGGCCCAATATCCGGTTGGATCTGTATGGCTTGTTTCATGCCACATATTAGAAATCATAGCATGTGAAAAAAGTGTGCTTCCTAACTGTGGCTTGATACCATATTGAAGCATTTTTTGAGCAGCAATCGAGGCAATGTTATATGTTTGCTTCGCCCATTGGTCTTTTCCATTTAAGCGAACTTGCTCATATTGTATATACCGTTGGTTTCCAGTGTACGCAACACCCCATGCCAAGTAATCAGTATTAGCGATTGTATCGATTCGATTATCAGAAACCCAACCGTGTGTAAAAGCATTGTCCCAATTATTGATCATGTAATTTTCTTCATTGTTCATCGCCACATCAGAAGATGACCATCGATCACCCTCGGTTCCAGATTCGTGGACAACAAATCCTTCAGGCTTACCTACACCGTTACGATAGGCATAGTGTGGGAAGACACTATTAATTTTGTTAGTTTCGTTAGCCTTCCCCCAGGCCCCACTTTGAATTTTATTTTCAATGTATGAATTAACGCTATTTCCGTCTGATGCACTTGCCTCATTGGCCAATCCAAAGACACCAATACTTAAAGCAGCTGCAAACAAAAAATACGCTTTGTTTCGCCTCATCCTATTCACTCCTCTATCACAACAATCATATTCCTATACTACCATAAATGACCACATTCAACCTTTAAAGTCCCTGTACAGAATGTTATCAATACAGCGTCATTGATATTAATCTTATTTTTTATTTTGATTTACATTATTGAACATTTTACGAATAGATATAGAACATTCTCTTTACCACAGCTTTCGCCTTCCACAATTAGTCCTATATAAGAAAAACATAGAAAAAGGAAGACTGACTCCACGTCAGTCTTCCTTTTTTAAAAATTACACATATATTCCGAACGATTATTTTATTTCCAGGTCCTGTTTTGCCCTAAAAATAATAAACTTACTCAATGCATAATTAGACACAATCACAAAGACGTTTTGGATAATGTTCCAAAGCATGTCGTTTTGATGTAACAAATTAACACCAAACCACATGATTGCAGATCCAACAACACCTGTCACCAATCGAGACGCATAAAACTTTACACACTCTCTCACATACTCGTTGACAGAATCAGCGTGACTATTAAACACCCACGTACGATTCGTTAGATAAGCAACCAACACCGAAACAAACCAAGCTAACCAGTACGATACTTGAACAGGCATATCAGTCATACGAAATAATGCATAGAACACGATGTTAACCACTGTCGTTAAAACACCAAAGACTAAGTACAAAATTTGAGAACGGAACTTGACTAGCAAGTCCTTAACCGTTTCGATCATGAAAACATCCACTTTCTTTTTATTCACTCAAATTATTGTACCACACTGTCGCAACCCTAAACGTTCACTATCTGGCGACTGTCACCTTGCATCACAACACGATCTAACTGTCCAATCAGCGCTGGCACAATTACCGATGTTCGACGACGTATGTACGCCAACAGTAATGTACATGCCTCCGCTGTCACACGCGGGTTCAAACCAGTCACTGTCGTAATTTTGTCGAGACGATATTGAATCGTACGACGATGGACATGGAGTGCGTCACTCAACGCACACATCGACTGACCGAACGTCGCATACAACCATAACGTCAACATGACCTCATCATCCAAATGATCATGAATCAGCTGCTCGGTTTCTGGATAAGCAACCCCCGCATCAATAATAATAGCCAAATCCATCATATTCTCATAAAACATTGTCCGCATCTCATCGACGGTTGGATGGGTCATAGCTAGCGCGAAAATCCCCTCTTTCACACTTTCTCGAATATCATGATGTGGCATCCCCACCCCCGCGAATGCCCGTTTTGGCAACCTAGGCAAGAAATCGGCCACGTCATCTGCTTGCAAGACATATACCCGTCGCAAGTAATCCAATTCAAATGCCAGGCGTTCATCTGGAAGTTGCTGCTTATCGCCCTCAACAACAACCGCAGCATACTTTTCATTGAAATCGACCCCGTATGCGCGTGCCTTATTCACGAACGACTTATCTGCGATGATGTCGTTCTCTGGTAAAGCCAACCAGTTTTGCATAAATGTCTGAAGCATTTGTTTGTCCTCCCTTAATTCATGAAACTCTTCATTTCCTACATATTGTAGTATACCGAATATCGGACATTAAATTAACCGGTTAAACGACTAATATTTTAAGCGCTTACATGAAAAATACGCTCGCTTTTTAACCGGTTGGTTTTTTTGATAAACTAATCACGCCAAATCGGCTGGGTCATGCAACGCGGTCCGCCACGGCCACGTGAGAGTTCACTCGACCGTACTTCATGCACGATAATGCAATGTTCCCGTAGTAAATCGTTACTAACATGATTGCGATCATACGTGACAACCACGCCTGGTGCGATAGTTCACGTATTCGAGCCATCGTTCCATTGTTCACGTGACGAATGGACTGGATCACCTGCACCAGTCAAAATTAAATCAGGATCGACTTCCCCTGTTATTTCACGCAACGTGGCGATTAAGTCAGTACGGCGGCCAAGCACAACTTCACCGGATGACTTTTTGCGTGCCAGCATTCGCGCCAAATTGGTGGCGCATTTAATTCACTGCTACCAAGTTATCTAATGTACGTATTAATTGCAAGTAATAACACTTGGCTAGCGATATTGACGCCACAAATTGTCAAACAGGCTAATATAACGGTCTACCAGCGTATTCGGCCCCAGCAACACCTCATAGTTTGTGTAGTAGGCGTACAACTCACGAATCGCATCCACTGGATTATCAGACAAACGCCGATAAATTTCGTAAGAAGCCATACGCCACCGCCAAGCCATGTAACGGCTTGATTCTTCACGTTTCGGAATAGCATCAATCGCATTGGCCACCAACGTTCTCACACGTGCCCAATCACCTTCAAACAAGGCGCGGAAGATAGCAAACTCAACCGCATCAATCAAGCGGTCCGTATACACCCGGGTATGATTGGCCGCATTGCCATCATGTCGAATACGGCGCATCCACTCCCCCAGTTCCTCAGGTTCCGTCACATCCATCAAACCGATTTTAACCAGGCGATACTCATTTTCATGCCATTCATCAATGCGACGCAACAAATCAGCAACCTCTTTCGCGTGAACCCTGGCCTCTTCGGAAGCAATCCAAGTTGTATCGTGTTGAAATTGGACAATTGTTTCGAGTTCGTACGCCCCTTCCAAATCACGGATATGACCAGATTGCGCATACTTCTGCCGCCATTCTTCCGCTGTCTCAACCAGCGTATGTTGTTGGACCCCGTACAAATTGTAACGGACATCCAGTCTCTTATCCGGCAACATTGTTAACAACGAATCCAGATCTCCCGTTTCCAGGCCCCCGATGCGCATTAGATCTAGCATGTCGTCAACCATCAAAGATTGTGAATTATCATACAATCGATACATTTTTGACTTTGAGAAACCTAAAGCCGTTAACCGGTTAATTGAAATCCCCTTATCACGCACCGTTTGATGCATCAGCTCACCAAATGTTTGGCTAATTGGTTTAAAGGACAATTGGTCATACATGATGTCATCAACCGGGCTTAGTGATTGTGCATGCAATTGACTAATCTTATCTTGAATTTTACGCCAGGCATCCGTTAGTGAAACGCCTACAAAGTTCATTTGTAACGTCTCAACACCCATCTCACGCGCTGCAAGCAAAAACGTTGCTATCATTGCCTCAGTGACCGTTGAATTCGTCTTCAAAAACGTCGCGATTAGATAACCATAACGCTTCAGTACCAGCAATTCGATATTCGAATCCTGCACTGGGTGATTTTTAATTGCTGTCAAAATCAACCATACATGCGCTACTTTTGGTACGCGCGGTTTAATAATCAGCAACTGAATCGCTGTCATATGAATCATCAAACTTGTCTCAAACAGACTGCGTGGCATATAATCACGAAACACTTGGACGCTTTCGATGAACTTCTGATACAGCGTCAAAAAGCGCTTCGACGTTAAATCAATGCCAATCAATGACGTTACGCGCATTTCAAATAACGAAAAAGATTTCAGTCGACGAAAATCATCGTATAGCGCTTTAACATCATCCCCACAATCCGCCCCTTGTCGGCGGGCCAAAATGATGTTGATAACGTGCATGACCTGCATCCCTAACGGAAAACGTTGCTCATCATACGCCGCTATCACCCGCTCACGCTCATGAATCAAGTCGGCATCGGACATTTTCGCTAATTCGCCAATGTTTAGTTGATAGGGCTTCTCAGCGACACCCTCCATCAACTCAGAAAACGAAATCGAAAACAGCGTTTCAATATGCCACAACTCAACTGCCGTTAGTGACGCTTCGCCGCGGATAAACCGATAGTACTGCGAACGCGACACCCCCGCAGCTTCAATTTCATCAATTGTAATATTTTTCTCGGCGCGAATCTCATTGATACGTGCCGCCAAATTTTGTATCCCCATGATTTTTCTTCCCGTCACTTTCACTATGTCAATCATACGATAAGAAAACGGATAATTTATGAACAGATTCCCTAATCGGCTATGCAAACCGGTTTTTTAGTGTAAAATGAGAATATCTTAATAATAGAAACGGGGAATTCTTATGACTCTCGCAAATTTTGACGTTCTGTCACAAAAGTACGCTGACTTGATTACATCAGTTGGTGTGAATGTCCAAAAGGGCCAAGACATTGTTATCTACGCTGATGTTGAGCAGGTGCCACTGGTACACAAGATTGTGGACTCAGCTTATGCTCGTGGCGCAAACAATGTCATGATTGAATGGCAAGACATTCACATTCAACGTGAATTCTTGAAGCATGCTAGTGAGGATTCTCTAACGAACATTCCTGCCTGGGTGTCGGTGCGTGCCGAAGAATTGATGGGCAAGCACACAACGCGTATCTCATTGATTTCTGCTGATCCAGACGGTCTTGGTACAGTTGATGGTGACCGTGTGTCAGCCTACCAACAAGCTTATCAACGTGCTAACCAAGCTGTTCGCAAGGCCACGATGAACAACGACGTATCATGGCTGGTTGTGGCTGCTTCTGGTCAAGCCTGGGCCGAAAAGGTCTTCCCTGAATTGTCAGGTGAAGCTGCAACTGACCGTTTGTGGGAAGAAATCTTCAAGATTACCCGTGTTGGGGTTGAAAATGATGTTATCGCCGACTGGATGGCCCACGTCAACAAGTTGAAGGAAAAGGCTCAATGGTTGAACGACTTGAATTTCAAGGAGCTCCACTATAAGTCAGCTGTGACTGATTTGACGGTTGGTTTGGCTGAGGACCACTTGTGGGAAGCCGCTGACTCAATTGACAAGGCTGGTAACATGTTCGTGGCCAACATGCCAACTGAAGAAGTCTTCACTGCCCCTGACTACCGCAACATTCACGGTACCGTGACGTCAACAAAGCCTTTGTTATACGCTGGTGTCTTGATTAACGACATCAAGTTGACGTTTGAGAACGGTCACGTTGTTGAAGCCCACGCCTCAACTGGTGAAGCTGTGTTGCAACAATTGATTAAGACTGATGAGGGTGCTTCATCACTTGGTGAAGTGTCATTGGTTCCAGACCCATCCCCTATCTCACAATCAGGGATTGTTTTCTACAACACATTGATTGACGAGAACGCCTCAGATCACTTGGCCCTTGGTGCTGCTTACCCCTTCAATTTGAAGGGTGGTACACAAATGGACGTTGAAGCTCGCAAGGCAAAGGGACAAAACGATTCACTTGTTCACGTTGATTTCATGATGGGATCAGCTGACATGGACATTGATGGTATTACACACGACGGTCAAGTCGTACCTGTCTTCCGTAATGGAGATTGGGCATAATAGATTTTGATAGTCATTCACGTATTTGCGTGGATGGCTTTTTATTTTGGTGTTCATCCGCCAACACAAAAAAGAGGTCACAAAGGAAAATTCCCTTGTGACCTCAAATTATTATTAATGATAACCTGCGATACCAACGAAAGTATCATTAG
>ERZ773269.726-NODE-726-length-37497-cov-10.486833_pt1 | contig 37497 bp, 34 predicted proteins | sample MGYA00511958_ERZ773269 | MGnify/ENA primary metagenome ERZ773269 (study PRJEB29015, sample SAMEA2737761) | human gut metagenome | biome: human gut; feature: human-associated habitat; material: faeces | place: China | collected 2012 ... | reverse complement strand
CATACCTTGGTAGCTTAAATAATCAATTTTGTCTAACTTTTTTGTTGCACTTCATGACAACTTCACTAGTTGATTTTATCGTTTATTTAGTGCATTATAGTAATAATACGTTATATTTGAATAGGAGAATTAGCATGGCAAAAAGGGGAATGTTAATTGTACTTTCTGGCCCTTCTGGTGTGGGTAAGGGTACTGTACGTAAAGCAATTTTTGATTCCAATGACAATGACTTTCAATATTCTATCTCGATGACAACACGACAACCACGGCCTGGTGAAAAAAACGGGGTTGATTACTACTTTGTTTCAAAGGAAGAATTCGAACACGAAATTCAAACGGGTGGAATGCTTGAATATGCAAAGTATGTTGACAACTATTATGGAACCCCATTAAAATATGTTAATGAGACCTTAGATTCAGGGAAGGATGTTTTCCTTGAAATCGAAGTTAACGGTGCAATGCAAGTTCGTTCAAAATGCCCAGATGGTGTCTTTATTTTCTTAACGCCACCTGATTTGGATGAGCTAAAGCAACGATTAATTCACCGTGGTACTGACAGTATGGATGTTATTAACAAGCGAATCCGAAAGGCTTTTGATGAGATTCGGATGATGCAAAATTATGACTATGCAGTTGTTAATGACAAGGTACCAAATGCTGTTGCTAAAATTAAGGACATTATTCGTACGGAACGGCTCCGGGTTAACCGAGTAATGCCACGCTATCTTGAAATGTTAGGAGATTCAGCACAATGATTCTTTTTCCATCAGTTGATGAATTGTTAAAACGAATTGATTCACGTTACTCTTTGGTAATGCTTGCAAGTAAGCGAGCACATGAATTGGAACGTGGATCTGCACCACTTCTTGATCACTACTACTCAAGTAAGCCAGTTGGAAAGGCTTTGGAAGAAATTGAAGCCGATAAGGTAACAATTGATCCAGACCACTTTGAAGACTTACAAGACTAACTACTAAGTGGGCACTATTATATTGAAGCATTCGTAATTTCTGAATGATTAATTCACCGGGGTTACGAATGCTTTTTTCTATTAAATAATTATTGTGGAAGTCACGGAAAAACTGATTGAGAATGATATAATCAAGTTTGGAGTTAAACGATTGGAGGGTGCTAGATGGCAAAAATAGCGGTATATATGACAGGAGGAATTGCTCTATATAAGGGTATTGAGGTAATTCGTGCTTTAGAAAGAGATGGACATCAGGTTCGCGTGGCGATGACTGAGTCCGCAACTAACCTAGTAACTCCTTCAACGTTGCATGCACTAACGCACTATCCCGTACTAACAACCCTATGGAATGATAATAATTCTCCGGTTCCTCACATTGAGCTTGCAGACTGGTCCGACTATGCAATCGTATTACCAGCAACTGCTAATATTATTGGTAAAATGGCGAACGGAATCGCTGATGATGCTGTATCGACAACTCTTTTAGCTACAGCAGTTCCTAAAGTTGTTGTTCCAGCAATGAATAGCAATATGTGGAATAATCCTGCGGTTCAACGGAATGTGGCTCAATTAAGGATAGATGGGGTAACGGTTATTGAGCCAGCAGTTGGAATGCTCGCTGAAGGTTATCGGGGGAAAGGACGTTTACCGGAACCTTCTGAAATTATTAGTCAGTTACGGTCGATAATTAACGGTTCAACTCGTGGAAGCCTTCGTGGGAAAAAAGTATTAATTACTGCCGGTGGAACCCGCGAAGCAATTGATCCTGTTCGTTTTATTGGTAATCGCTCTTCAGGCAAGATGGGGATTGCAATTGCAAAAGCGGCCGCAGATGTAGGTGCTACTGTTGAACTGGTTCTTGGTCAAATTTCAGTTCCCCAACCAGTACACCCACGAATTAGTATTTATCGGGTTGAAAGTACGGAGGAAATGCAGACAAAAGTGACGGAACTCTTTCCATCAGCTGATATTTTAATTATGGCAGCTGCAGTTGCTGATTTTCGTCCCGCGCAAGTCGCTAACCAAAAGATAAAGAAGCAGGATGATCAAGAACAGTTGGAACTCCAATTAGTGAAAACAACGGATATTTTAAAAACGGTTGCGGAAAAGAAGCGGGCAGAACAGCTCGTAGTCGGTTTTGCTGCGGAAACCGCAGATCTAATACAAAATGCTAATAAAAAGCTAAGAAGTAAGAATGCTGATATAATCATTGCCAACAGTGTTGCTGGGGACAATGGAGCATTTGGCAGTGACTTAAATCAAGTAACAATTCTTCAATTAGGGACTGAGCCAGTTCAATGGTCAAAAATGAAAAAGATAGAAGTGGCAATCAAACTAATTCAGTTACTTGCTACCAAGATGAAGTAAGGTGAGTGAGAGTGTGGCACAGTTAGCACAGGTAATTGTTGATGTTCCTACAATGCAAACAAATCGACCCTATACATACCAAGTGCCAACTCGGCTCGAAAATCAGGTTAAATTAGGGATGCGGGTAGTCGTCCCGTTTGGCAATGGTAAGCGACAGGTACAAGGGTTTGTTGTTGGCCTTGACCAACCAACGAAGTATAACGGTCAGTTAAAAGCAATTGATGCCCTAATGGATTTGCAACCGGTAATTGGGGATGAATTATTAAGGCTTAGCAAATGGCTTGCTGATCAGACATACTCTTTTTGGATTTCTAGTATTTATACAATGCTACCCAACATGTTAAAGGCTAAGTCAACACGAGTCGTTAAAATTGTTGATGAGGTGGATGAACGGGTTACTTTTGATGTTTTTCATGGTAAAGATGAACTGGATTTTGCAACGGTTCAATCAAATCCTCAGATAGTTAGTTTGCTGCTCAAACTGCAAAAGCGGGGAAAGGTTCGCTTTGAGTATGTAGTGGCGGACAAAGCAAAGGCCAAAACAACGGTAGGGATCCGTCCTCAATTAAATTTTGAGGAACTTGAGGAAGCACGAACATCTCTCCATGCTAATGCGCGCGCGCAGAATCGTTTGCTCTCTTATTTGCAAAGCATTGTTGGTAAAACTATCAAGCAAGCGGATGCTGAAAGGATCAGCGGACTAAAAGCGGCAACTTTCAATACTGGTGTTCAAAAGGGCTGGTTAACGAAGGTACCAATTGAAGTTTATCGGACACCGCTTGGACAGGAACCTTTACCAGATGATCACCACCTTGCTAAGCCGTTAGCCTTGAACGATGAACAACAAGCGGCTGCTGATAAGATTGAGCAGGCAATTGATGATTCTCAGAGTCGCGTTTTTCTTCTTGAAGGAGTGACGGGTAGCGGGAAAACCGAGGTTTATCTCCAGTCGATTGCTAAAGCACTTCAAAATCATAAAACAGCGTTAATGCTTGTTCCAGAAATCTCATTAACTCCTCAAATCGTGAACCGGGTTCGTCGTCGCTTTGGTTCAAAAGTTGCGGTCCTTCATAGTGGACTTTCTGCTGGGGAGCGTTTTGACGAGTGGCGACGGATTAATCGTGGAGAGGCTCAAGTTGTTGTTGGTGCGCGATCTGCGATATTTGCTCCTTTGACTAATATTGGTGTGATCATTTTAGATGAGGAACATGAATCAAGCTATAAACAAGATGAGGCTCCTCGTTATCACGCTCGCGAAGTTGCAAAGTGGCGGGGAAAGTATAATGATGCCCCGATTGTTCTTGGATCTGCTACCCCAAGCTTAGAAAGCCGGGCACGAGCAATGAAGGGGGTTTACCAACTTCTTCAATTAAAGCACCGGGTAAATAAACGTCCCTTGCCACCCATTAAAGTGGTGGATATGCGTCCTGAGATTAAGGAGAGGGGAGAGAGTAACTTTTCTCGTGAACTTTTAACTAAGTTAACTGATCGATTGGCAAAAAATGAACAAAGTATTTTAATGCTTAATCGAAGGGGCTTTTCATCGTTTATGATGTGTCGTGATTGTGGGGAAGTCCTTAAGTGCCCTAACTGTGATATTTCTTTAACCCTCCATATGGATAGTCACACGATGAAATGTCATTATTGCGGTCATGAGGAACCGATCCCCCGTTTTTGCCCTCATTGTGGTAGTCGTGAGATCCGCTACTACGGGACGGGGACAGAAAAAGTCGAACGGGAGCTGACTAGTTTAATTCCTCAAGCACGTATTATTCGGATGGACGTTGATACCACCAGACGAAAAGGGATGCACGAAAAACTTTTGCGGCAGTTTGGCCAGCATCAGGCTGATATCCTCTTGGGAACCCAGATGATTGCTAAGGGACTTGATTTTCCCAATGTTACCTTAGTGGGAGTCCTTAACGCGGATACTGGATTAGGACTTCCCGATTTTCGGTCAAGTGAACGAACGTTTGACCTGCTAAGCCAGGTTAGCGGACGGGCTGGACGAGCAGATAAGAAGGGGGAAGTAGTAATTCAAACCTATAATCCTGACCACTACGCTATCCAATTTGCTCAAAAAAACGATTATGAAGGATTCTTTAAGCGGGAGATGACATTGCGCCACCAAGCCGGCTATCCTCCGTATTACTTCACTGTTCGCTTAATGGCGAGTCATGAAGATGAAGCAGTTGCTGCACGTGCAATGGCGCAAATTAAAGAACAGCTAACAAAAAGTCTGATGCCCTCAACAATTATTCTTGGGCCGACGCCGCGGGCAATCGCGCGAATGAAACGGCGATATTACTACCAAATTGTAATCAAATATAAGCAGGATCAATATTTGCATTCGCTCTTACAAAAAATTCTTCAGGAAACCCAGAGTAAGGGAAAAAATGATGTTCAAATTTCAATTGATCCAGATCCACAATATTTTATGTAATGAAAGGATGACTTACTTATGTCAACATCAATCGTATTTATGGGAACCCCTGAATTTGCAGTTCCAATTCTTCAAAGCCTTATTGACGCGCCTGAATATGATGTTAAAGCTGTTTTAACCCAACCTGACCACCGTGTTGGCCGTAAACATGTTTTAACCCCATCCCCAGTGAAAAAGCTTGCGGTAGAAAACCAAATTAAGGTTTTACAACCAGCTAAGCTTAGTGGTAGTCAAGAGATGACAGAGATTATTGAACTGCATCCTGATTTGCTAATTACTGCTGCTTATGGTCAGTTCTTACCGACGAAGCTACTCGATGCCGCGCAGATCGCTGCAATTAACGTCCATGGCTCACTACTGCCGAAGTATCGTGGCGGTGCACCAGTTCAATATTCGATTATCAATGGTGATCGGGAAACTGGGGTTACAATTATGTATATGGTTAAGAAAATGGATGCTGGTGATATGATTTCTCAGCGAGCAATTCCAATTGAACCTGATGATGATAACGGAACAATGTTTAAGAAGTTGAGTATCCTTGGTCGGGATCTCTTGTTAGATACGCTACCTGACTTGATTAGTGGAAATGTTAAACCACAAAAACAAGATCCGGAAAAGGTAACTTTCTCACCAAATATTTCAAGTGAACAAGAGAAAATTGACTATACAATGTCAGCATCGCAAATTGATGATAAGGTTCGTGGGTTGCGTCCTGCACCAATTGGCAACATGAAGATTGATGGCCTTCGAACTAAAATTTATGACGTGACACCATTGGCTGAAAAAACTGAGTTGGAGCCAGGAAAGGTTGTTCGGGTCGACAAACACCATCTGGTTATTGCTGCTGGTAAGGGGACTACATATCAAATTAATGAGTTGAAGCCTGCCGGTAAACAAAAGATGAATATTACGGCTTACTTAAATGGTCACCAAAACATTAAGGAAGGGATGCAAGTGGTAACTGATGACTAAATTCACCCCACAAAATGCGCGGGAATTAGCTTTTACTTCTTTAGAGCGAGTTCGGAAAACAAAGGCATATTCAAATCTTCAAGTAGACGAAACACTTCGTCGACATGACTTAAGCCCTGCAGATCGGCGGCTGGTAACGACAATTGTTTACGGAACGCTCCAGCACCAGCTTACTTTAGAATATTGGCTAAAGTCCTTGACACCAGGTAAACGGTTGGATCCGTGGGTTGAAACGCTCCTATTAACAGCTCTTTATCAATATAATTATTTAGATCGGGTTCCCGATTGGGCGATTACTGATGAAACGATTAAAATTGCTAAACATCGTGGAAATCCGGGGATTAGGAAGTTTGTTACGGGAGTCCTTCATTCTGCATTACGAAAAGGAGTTCCAGATCTTGCGTCAATTAAGCCAGTTGCAAAACGATTATCAATTGAAGCAAGTGTTCCACAATGGTTAGTTGAAAAATTTATTGAAGAAAATGGCGAACAGACAACGGAAAAAATCTTGCAAGCAATTAATGAACCTGCCCATGTTTCTATTCGCGTTAATACTAAAAAGAGTAATTTGGAAACAGTAAAGCAGCAATTACTAGATGAAGGGATTGAAACGGCTGAAAGTCAGGTTGCGGCTAATGCATTAGTTGTAACTTCAGGAAATGTTGTTAACTCCCCGTTGTTAAAGGATGGGATTATCACGATTCAGGATGAAAGTGCCATGTTAGCAGTTGAAAGTATGGATCTTCATCCACAATTTAAGGTGCTTGATGCATGTGCAGCACCAGGTGGCAAAACGGTTCAAATTGCTGAACAGCTCTCATCTGCTCAGGGTGGTCAAGTTGTTGCTCTAGACATTCACCAACACAAAGTTCGCCTAATTGAGAGAAATGCTCAACGAATGGGAGTAGAAAGCGTTATTAAGCCGTTAGCACTTGATGCCCGGAAAGTTAATGACAAATTTGCCGATGAAGAATTCGATCGAATTTTAGTTGATGCTCCATGTAGTGGAATTGGTTTATTACGGCGTAAGCCAGAAATTCGTTATACTAAAACTGCTCATGACAGCCAGCAATTACATCAAATTCAATTAGCAATTTTAAATGCTGTTGCTCCAAAAGTGAAAAAAGGCGGTATAATTATTTTTAGCACGTGCACAATTTTAACTGAAGAAAACGAACACACCGTTCAAGAATTTCTTCAAGCGCATCCAGACTTTACCCTGGAGCGAACAGTAACAAAACGTGCTCTTAAGGACGATCGAGATTCGGCAACTTTAACAATTCTGCCGAGTGATTACGGTTCCGATGGCTTCTTTATTAGTTGCCTTAAGCGAAATCTGTAGAAGGGAAAAGCATTATTTATGAAAGTTGCTTATCAAACAGATATTGGTCATCAAAGAAAGGAAAATCAGGATCGGGTAGCCAAATTCACTGCCCCTGATGGAACTCTTTTGGTGGTCGTTGCCGATGGAATCGGCGGTGGTAGAAGTGGCGATGTTGCTGCCCAAATTACTGTTGATCATCTTGGTCGTCAATTCCAAGTGGCCTCACCAAACTCATCATTGGAAGCAATCCGGTGGTTCGCACGTGAGGTCCAATTAATCAATGACGAAATCTTACAAAAATCAAAAGAAAACCCAAAATATCAGGGGATGGGCACTACATTGGTTGCCGCAATTATTTTTGATCAGGCAATGGTAGTTGCTAATATCGGTGATAGTCGGGGATATGTTCTCCATGATGACTTGTTGACGCAGGTAACAATCGACCATTCATTAGTTAATGAGCTGGTCAAGCATGGTGACATTACAGAAGAAGAAGCTCGTAATTATCCACAAAATAATATTATTACTCGTGCTATTGGTGTATCAGCTGATGCTAGAATTGAAGTTAATCGCTTTGACTTGGGTGCTGGTGACCAAATTTTGCTGTGTTCTGACGGTTTATCAAAAATGATTACCCGAGAACAGATGATGAGGGTACTCGAATCAAATCTTTCATTAACAGAGAAGTGCTCGCAATTAGTAAAAATGGCAAACGAGGCTGGTGGGCCTGATAATATCACTGTCCTGATTGGGTTAGCAGAAGACCAGGAGGGGTAGTAAATGAATCCTGGATATAAGATCGGTAAACGATACAGGATTATTCGCACGCTTGGTGAAGGCGGAATGGCGAATGTTTATTTAGCATATGATGAAGTGCTTGATCGTAAAGTTTCGGTTAAGCTTCTTCGCTTAGATTTACGTGATGACCCAAATACTCAACGGCGTTTTGAACGAGAAGCGATGGCGGCGACACAATTAAATGATCCTCACATTGTTGGTGTCTATGATATTGGTGAGGATCATGGAATGCAATTTATGGTAATGCAGTATGTTGAGGGAACGGACCTAAAAGCTTATATTAAGAAAAATTTCCCAATACCGCTACCACAAGTAGTCGACATTATGGAACAAGTTTTATCTGCTGTTCAAACTGCTCATGATCATGGGATTATTCACCGTGATTTAAAACCACAAAATATTTTAATTGATAAAAATAAAAACATTAAGATCACTGATTTTGGAATAGCAGTTGCTGCGTATCAGGACTCATTAACCCAAACGAATACGTTGATGGGTTCCGTTCACTATCTTTCTCCTGAACAGGCACGGGGGAGTATTGCAACCAAGCAATCTGATATCTATTCTTTAGGGATTATTCTTTATGAATTATTAACTGGGAAGGTGCCATTTGAGGGTGAAACAGCTGTCTCAATCGCCCTAAAGCATTTTAAGGAAAACATCCCGTCAGTTCGTGATTTTAATAGGGAAATCCCTCAGTCATTAGAAAATGTTGTTATCAAAGCGACTGCTAAGGATCCGAGTGATCGTTACAAATCAGCAGCAACGATGGCGGCAGACTTGAGAACGTCCCTAGATCCGGCAAGAAAGCATGAACCACGACTAGAATTTAATGCTGATGATGACGGTGAAACTAAGGTGATTGAATTACCAAATCACCATGAAAAGCAACCACAACAAGATACCAAAAAACAGCCACAAAAGAAGCAAGAAGCTATTTGGCACCGCTATAAAAAATATATTTGGGCGGGAATTGCAATAGTAGCTTTAATTTTGGCTGGTTCTGGCGGTTGGTGGTTTTTTGGTCGAAGTGTAGTGATGCCTGATGTTGATGGACAAAGTGCAGTAAAGGCGGAACAAACATTACATAAGCATAATCTGCGGGTTGGCAACATTACACGGGTATATAATTCAAGTATTCCTAAGAATCATGTAGTTAGTAGCTTGCCAAATGGCAGTGACAAGACACGGGTTAACAGCTATGTTAATCTCAAGGTTAGCCAGGGTATTAAACAGATGACAATGGCTGATTATGTTGGTTCTGATTACAGTGAAGTCGCAAGTAATCTTCGTGCTAAGGGATTTCGTGTTGAACAAGTCAAAGTTCATTCGGAGACAGTTGATCCTGGGCAAATCATGAAACAAAATTACGCAAAGGGGAAGACCGTTGCTACAGCATCCCATACTATTCGTTTTAAAGTCAGTGCAGGCAAGACGCAGATTAAAATTCCTGACTTTAAGAACCAGGATGTTAGTGTTGCCCAAAAATTTGCTAATGAACACCACTTGCAGTTAACAACCCAAGAAAAAACATCCAAGACGGTTGCAACGAACCACGTAATTGCACAGACACCAAAGGCTGGTTCGACTTTAAGCCGTGATGATACGTTAACAGTGACCGTTGCAAACTCGGGAAATGAAACCAAGACTACTAATATCCAGATCAATATCCCGTTTGATGGTAATGGCGGTCAACGAGAAAACCGTGTTCAGGTTTATATTAAGGATGCTCAGCATAATTTAACTATGCAGTATCAAGATATTACAATTAACCAGGAAACGACAATCAATGTTCCATTTACCCTTCGACAAGGTGAAATGGGTGCTTACCGGGTTGTGCGGAACGGGCGAACAATTATGAGTGCAACTAACATTACCGCTTAAGGAGGATAAAGGTGAAACAGGGAATAATACAACAATCTTTAAGTGGCTTTTATGATATTTTGGCTGACGGTGAAATCCACCGGACAAGAGCACGGGGGAATTTTCGTGCTCGGAAAATTAAACCAATTGTTGGTGACCGGGTTGAATTCGAGAATGGCTATCTTCTTCGTGTTTTACCACGAAAAAACGAATTAGTTCGTCCGCCAGTGGCTAATGTTGATATTGCTGTTGTTGTAACGGCAGCTAAGAAGCCAACGTTTTCGACTAATCTGTTAGATCGGCAACTGATTGCTCTCGAAGCACAAAAAATTATTCCAGTGATTTACTTTTCAAAAACTGATCTTCTTAGTGATGACGAGTATGCAAAACTGGCTGAGATCGTTGCTGGTTATCGAAAAATTGGCTACCAGGTCTTCTTTGACCGGGAAGCATTTGCTGAAGATCAGCTGCATCAATTAAAAGAACTTTTAAAGGGCCAAATCGTTACAATGATGGGACAGACAGGTGCAGGGAAATCAACACTCTTAAACCATCTTGCACCGGGACTAGGCTTAGCAACTGGTGAAATTTCAACGGCATTAAAGCGTGGACGACACACAACGCGAAAGGTTAGTCTGTTGAATGTTGCTGGTGCTTGGATTGCAGACACTCCTGGCTTTTCATCATATGAAACTTTTGACATGACCGTTGAAGAATTACCAAATTTCTTCCCGGAAATGAAAGAGTTAGCGGCTAATTGTAAATTTCGGGGATGTCTTCACCTAAAAGAACCTCAATGTGCGGTTAAAGATGCGGTAAAAAATGGTATAATCATGAAAAGTCGGTATGATGATTATGTTCAATTTCATAACCTAATTGCTAACCAAAAACCAGATTATAGTAAGAATAAGAAATGAGGGATTGATAAAATGATTAAAGTAGCACCTTCGATTCTCAGTGCTGATTACGTTAACCTGCAACGGGATATTGAAAAAGTAGATAAGGCGGGTGCCGAATATCTTCACATTGATGTGATGGATGGTTCATTCGTACCAAGTATTTCTTATGGGCCAGGATTTGTAAAGGCAATTCGTCCAATTACGAAGATGGTTCTTGATTGCCATTTGATGGTTCAAAATCCTGAACACATTTTACCTGCATTTATTGATGCTGGTGCTGATATCATTGGTGTTCAAGTTGAGGCTACTCAACACATCCACCGGGCACTCCAAATTATAAAAAATGGTGGTGTAAAGGCAGAAGTAGTTATTAATCCTGGTACACCAGTTGCCATGATTGAACCAGTTCTTCACATGGTTGACCAAGTATTAGTGATGACCGTTAACCCTGGCTTTGGTGGTCAAAAGTTTCTTCCTGAAACTGTAGAAAAGATTGCTCAGCTTAACCAAATTAAGAAGAATAAGGGATATGACTTTGACATCGAAGTTGATGGCGGTGTTAACAATCAAACTGTTGTAGACTGCTATAAAGCTGGAGCAACTGTTGCCGTTGCTGGCTCATATGTATACAACGTTGATGATCCTGCTAAGCGGATTCAGGCGTTAAGGGATGCAACTAAATAATTAGTAGAAAAGGGAGCGTGACAGAAGTCATTTATGACTTCGTTTTCACGCCCCCGCGAGCGCAAATAGGGTTCCAGAGTTCGGTTATACCGGACACTGGAACCCATTTGCGTACCGCGCTGTTCGTATTTGAACTTGGTAAAAGTACTTATGTCACAGTCCCTTTTCTTTATTAAGGAGAAATTAATGCGGGTAAATATTATGGTGGGTGGACCTGACTCATTAATTCCACTATCAGAAGTTCACGCACGGCAAAATGAAAAATGGGTCGGGGTCGATATTGGCGCGACCCGTTTGCTAAATGAAGGAATAACACCAGCAGTTGCTGTGGGTGACTTTGATTCAACAAATGATCAACAATTTAATCGGGTGAAAAAGGCAATTAATGATATTCACCTTTTCCCTCCTGTAAAAGACTATACTGATACGCAACTTGGTATGAAAAGCGCAATCGAACTTTACAATCCGGATCAAATTACGATTTTTGGTGCAACTGGCGGACGGCTAGATCAATATTTGAGCAACCTCTTTTTGCCATTAGAAAAGGAATTCAAAGGTTATTTAGAAAAAATCCAATTTATAGATAAGCAGAATATTGTTGATTACTATTTTCCGGGAGAATATGAGATTAAGGCTGAGACGGGTTTTAAGTACCTTGCTTTTGTCAATTTAACGCCAGTAACTGGATTAACATTGGTTGATGAAAAATACCCGCTAACTAACTGGAATTCATCTACTCCTTTCTGTTGGTCAAGCAATGAGTTTAATGGGAAAGTAAACCATTTTAGCTTCCAATCAGGGATTGTGGCTGTGATTAAGTCACGTGACTTAATAATTAAGTAGCCTGTCAAGGAAAATTACTTGAAAGAAAACTGTTGCATTGTTACTCAGCCTATGGTAAATTGTTTAAGTGAGTTATAGCGCAGATGCGTAAAAACGAAAAAACATAGATGAGAAGAGGAGGGTACCACCAATGGCTAAAGATTTTATCAACGGTAAACGGACACGCTTTGGTAATAAGCGTTCTCACGCCCTTAACTCAAGTCGTCGTAGCTGGAAGCCTAACTTGCAAAAGGTAACCATTTTGGTTAACGGCAAGCCTAAGAAGGTTTACGTTTCAGCACGTACACTGAAGTCCGGTAAAGTGACTCGGGTTTAATTAAATCAGAAAATATGGTCGTTCAGTGATGAGCGACTTATTTTTTATTTTAAAAATAGTATATGCCATTAACTATTATTAGTAGACGACTTTTTTCATTTCGTCTGCTATGGTATTATTAATATGAGTTTTTAACAGTATGATTGCTAAACAATACTCGTTTTATATGATAGAGCATTGATTGACCAATATAAGGAGGCCATATGATGGCGGTTAAAATTAAAACACAATCTGGAATGATCGATATCAACAATGACGTAATTTCAGCAGTTGTTGGTGGCGCTGCTACTGATAACTATGGTGTGGTTGGAATGGCATCACGGAATCCACTTCGCGATGGTGTTAACCAAATCCTGCGTCGTGAAAACTTTAGTCGCGGGGTTGTTGTTCGTCAGCAAGATAACGGTGTTGCCATTGATGTGAACATCATCGTCGGTTATGGTACTAAGATCTCGGAAGTTTCAAAGAGTGTTCAATCAAAGGTAAAGTACAACCTTGAATCGATGCTTGGCATTACAGCAAACTCGGTTAATGTTTGTGTTCAAGGTGTTCGCTCACTTGATGATTAATTTGCGTTACTAGGAGGAAAGATAATTGGCTGTAACTGAAATTACGAATCTTGAATTTGGCAAAATGGTTCAAGCTGCTGCTAGTAAGCTGAGCAAAAACGCTGAATTTATCAATTCACTGAATGTTTTCCCTGTTCCTGACGGTGATACGGGGACAAACATGACATCTTCAATGGCTAGTGGTGCCAAGTACGAACGCAACGCAAATAGTACTAAGGTTGGCGATTTGGCTGGGGCCTTAGCTAAGGGACTTTTAATGGGTGCCCGTGGAAACTCCGGAGTGATTCTTTCACAAATCTTCCGCGGTTTTGCTAAGGGAGCAGAAGGGAAAGCAGTTCTTGACGCCCATGATTTTGCTGAAGCTTATGCCAATGGTGCTAAGGTTGCATATAAGGCTGTTATGAAGCCAACTGAAGGAACAATTTTAACTGTTGTCCGTGAATCAGCACAAGCGGGATTAGAAAAGGCCAAGCAGACCGACGATATCGTCGAAATTATGCATACAATTTATGAGGCATCAACAGTTGCTCTTAAGAAAACCCCTGAATTATTGCCTGTTCTTAAGCAGGTCGGGGTTGTTGACTCTGGTGGTCAAGGGCTTGTTTTTGTTCTTCAGGCTTTTGATGAAGCCTTGAGTGGTAAGGTTGATAAGGACGATAGCTACAAGCCTGACAACGCTGAAGTTGATGAAATGGTTAAAGCAATGGATCACCAAAGCGTCCAGGGGAAATTAAATCCAGAAGATATTCAATATACTTATTGTACGCAAATGCTTGTGCGAATTGGTAAGGGGAAACAGGTTAAGCAAAAGTTCGATTATGACACCTTCTACAATTACCTTGCCAAAATGGGTGACAGTCTTCTTGTCTTAAACGATGATTCTGTTGTTCGGGTCCATGTTCATACTGAACATCCTGGCGAAGTTTTATCATGGGGTCAGCAATTCGGTGATCTTCAAACCATTGAAATTCATAACATGGTTTGGCAACAAGAAGAGATTATGGAACACGACGAAGAAGAAGCGGAACGCTCAGAAACACCAATTGACAAAGCCCGTGAAGCAGCTAAGCCTAAGCCAGAAACTGCTGTAATTGCGGTTACGTCTGGTGATGGAATTGCTAAACTGTTAAAGAGTCTTGGCGTAACCCATATTATTAAGGGTGGACAAACGATGAACCCAAGCATTCAAGATATTGCGGATGCAATTAATAATAGTGGTGCCAAGCAAGCAATTGTTTTGCCAAATAACGGCAATATCTTTATGGCAGCAGAACAGGCCGCTGACATTACAGATATTCCAGCTACCGTGGTTCATAGTAAGACGATTCCTCAAGCAATGACTGCACTTCTTGAATATAATCCAGAAGCATCGTTAGAAGATAATCAATCGAATATGGAAGCTAATCTCTCCGCAGTTAAGAGCGGTGAGGTTACTAATGCCATTCGGGATACAGAAATTGATGGTCAAACGATTAAGAAAGATGACTTTATGGGAATTGTTGACGGAAAGATTGTTGATACCGATCCAGACCTCAAGGAAGCTGCTATCAAGATGGTTAAAAAGATGCTTGATGAAGACAGTGAAATTGTCACAATTCTGTATGGACAAGACGGCGATAAAAAGACAGCTGAAGAAATTAAGGCTGCTGTTGAAGAAATGGATGATGAATTGGAAACCGAAATCTATGAAGGTGGCCAACCGGTATATCCATATTTGATTTCTGTCGAATAATTTAAATTAAGGAGTTGGATGCAGAACACCAGTCAACTGATGTCCATCCAACTCTTTTTACAGTGGGGAGGGAGGATGATGAAAAGTCTTCAGGATCCAGTTTCGGTGTTAAAAGGAGTTGGTCCTAAACGGGTGGCTGATTTAGCAACTTTGAATATCGATACGATTGAAGATTTGCTAACATACTACCCGACAAGGTATGATGATTTTACACCGAACGATTTAAGTGCGGTTAAGGATAAGCAACGGGTAACTATTAAGGGAAAGATTGTTTCAGAACCCTTATTTAGCCGGTTTGGTTACCGTCGAAATCGGCTGAGCTTTCGGTTGCAGGTTGGTCAGCAAGTGGTCATGGCCACGTTCTTTAATCAACCATACTTAAAAAAGCAAGTGGAGCTAGATCGCCAGGTAACCGTAATGGGAAAGTGGGATGCTAGTCGTCAACAAGTAACCGGGACTAAACTATTAACGACAACGGGAACCCCAGAGAATGAATTTGGTGCTATCTATCCGACAAATAAGCATCTTCGGCAAAGTACCTTGAGATCGTTAATCCGTCAAGCGTATGAAGATTATCAGCGGGTTATCCCAACATTACTTCCCACTTTTCTTCGCCAAAAATATCGCTTGTTAGATCGGCGAGAAATGATTAAGGATCTCCACTTCCCAGAAAGTCAAATGGTTGCTAAAGCTGCACGACGAACCGCGGCATATGAGGAGTTCTTCTTATTTCAATTGCGTCTCCAAGCGATCAGACGAGCACACCGTCAAGAAGATGGCACACGAATCTTGTACCATAATGACGAGTTAAAAGAATTTATTTCTCGGCTCCCGTTTGAACTTACCAATGCGCAAAAGAAGGTCGTCAATGAAATCTGTCGTGATTTGCGGCAACCAATTCAGATGAATCGCCTTCTTCAGGGGGATGTCGGTTCTGGGAAGACGATTGTTGCTGCAATTGCCATTTACGCGACAATCAGCGCAGGTTATCAAGCAGCCCTAATGGCGCCTACTGAAATTTTGGCAACCCAACATGCGGAAAAATTAGCTAAAGTTTTTGCGGATACTCATGTTCATGTTGGGCTGCTTACTGGTTCGCTAACTGCTAAACAGCATCGTGAACTAGTTAGTGCAATAAAAAAGGGCGATATCAATTTAATAATTGGAACGCATGCATTAATTCAAGCGGACGTAGAGTATGCTAACCTTGGCTTGGTAATTACCGATGAACAGCATCGGTTCGGTGTTAACCAACGTCAACAATTACGAGAAAAGGGCGAACATCCAGACGTTCTTGCCATGACGGCAACGCCAATTCCACGGACATTAGCAATTACCTCATATGGTGAAATGGATGTGTCAGTAATTGATGAGTTACCAGCAGGACGGAAACCAATCGAAACACGTTGGTTAAAGGATAAGCAGAGCAATGACGCGTTAAAGTTCCTTCGTCAGCAATTGGCTAGCGGGGCACAAGCTTATGTTGTTAGTCCGTTAATTGAAGAATCAGAAGCATTGGATGTCCAGAATGCAACTGATCTTTATGAACGATTGGCTAATTACTTTCAGCCGGATTATAAGGTTGGCCTTTTACATGGTCGTCTAAATGGGAACGAGAAGGATGCAGTAATGAAAGACTTTCAAGACGGTAAAATCCAGGTTCTTGTTTCAACAACGGTTGTTGAAGTCGGTGTTGATAACCCTAATGCAACCGTGATGATTATCTACAATGCTGATCGTTTTGGCCTTGCTCAATTACACCAATTACGTGGTAGAGTAGGGCGAGGTGAACGGCAAAGTTATTGTTTATTAATTGCTGATCCAAAAACAGATGAAGGAACAGCACGAATGAAAACAATGGTCGCAACTACTGATGGCTTTAAGGTTGCCCAACGAGATCTTGAACTTCGTGGAGCAGGAGATGTCCTTGGAGCAAAGCAATCAGGACTTCCTGATTTTAAGGTTGGTGATCCAATTGGTGATTTGAAGATTTTACAAATTGCTAAGGAAGATGCCACTAACCTATTAGCAACTCCTCATTGGGATGAGGTAGATGATAATCAGCCACTAGTTCTCTACTTAAAACGAAACCAACTTGAAACACACTTTGACTAGGAGGGTTAATATAATGAAAATTGCTGTAGATGCAATGGGCGGTGATAATGCCCCTAAAGCAATTATTGAAGGGGTCGAAGAAGCTCGGGACTTGTATCCTGACTTGACCTTTGATCTCTATGGTAATCCGGATAAAATTAAAGCCGTGATTACAAATCAAGATCGTTTGAAGATCGTTGAAACTACTGAAGAAATCTCGATGGGTGAAGAGCCAGTCCGGGCGATTCGCAAGAAAAAAGATTCATCAATTGTTCGGGCTGCCAAAGCTGTTAAGGAAGGGGATGCAGATGCATTCTTTTCTGCTGGTAATACGGGAGCAGTTCTGGCCGCAGGAATCTTTATTGTTGGACGAATTCATGGAATCGATCGGCCAGGACTAACAAGTATCCTTCCCATTGCTAAACCAGGATCTAAACGTCAAAATTTTGTTTACCTTGATACCGGTGCTAACGCTGAAAGCAAAGAAAAGAATCTTGTTCAGTTTGCTTACCTTGGTAAATTTTATGCAGAAAAAGTTCTTGGGGTTGCTAACCCACGGATTGCACTGCTTAATAATGGTGCTGAAGAGGATAAGGGTGATCAGCTCCATAAGGATGTTTGGCAACTGCTTAATGCAGAAGATGAACTTAACTTTATCGGTAATGTTGAATCTGGTGATCTCTTATTTGGTAAGGCTGATGTCGTTGTTAGTGATGGCTGGACAGCTAATGCCGCATTGAAAGCAACTGAAGGAACCGCTAAAATGATGATGACATTGATTAAGGATGGAATCCTAAATGGTGGTATCCGCGCTAAGTTAGGTTATCTAATGTTGAAACCAGTCTTTCATCAGATTGGGCAGAAGATGAGTGCTTCAACTTATGGTGGCGCCGTTCTTCTGGGCTTAAAAGCTCCCGTAGTTAAAACACATGGCTCATCAGACGCGACAGCCGTTAAAAATACCATTAGTCAGATTCGGACAATGCTAAAAACTGGTGTCATTGATGAAACCGTTAAATTTTTTAACCAAAACAATGAGTAGACAAGAAGACAAAAAACGCCTAAAATAGTAGCGAACTAATAAAGAGAGGTAACAGTCAATGGCTGAAGATAAAAAGCAGGAAATCTTTAATAAGGTTTCAGAAATCGTGGCTGATCATTTTGATGTTGATCGGGCAAAAATTACCGATGAATTAAATTTAAAAACAGATTTAGACGCTGATTCAATTGACTTTGTTGAATTTGTCCTTGAGCTTGAGGATACGTTTGGTGAAGAAATTGATGATGAAGATGCTGAAAAGTTAAGTACGATTGGTGAAGTAGTTGACTACATTGCCGAACATACCGCTGATTAATAATTCTTTGAGGTCCGCGATGAAGGCTTGTACTTTATCGCGGCTTTTTTCACATCTTTAATGAAAAGAAAGGAAGTTTTTACTATTAAGAATTTACAAGACTACCTGGCCAAGGAATTTGATATTCATTTTACCAATCCCGATTTGCTTGCGGAAGCATTTACTCAGGCTTCATACGTAAATGAGCACCCACATCAAGGGCTTAAATTTTATGAACGGATTGAGTTTCTTGGCGATGCTGTGTTGGAATTAATTGTTTCCGAATACATCTATAAGCGTTTTCCAGAATTACCCCAGGGGAAATTGACTCGTTTACGTGCCGCAATGGTTTGTGAAGACAGTTTTTCTAAATTTGCAAAAGAGTGTCATTTCGATCAATATATTCGTTTGGGTCACGGTGAAGAGATGGCTGGTGCTCGTCAACGTCCAGGGTTACTCTGTGATATTTTTGAATCGTTTATCGGTGCACTTTACCTTGATCAAGGGCGGCCTGCCGTTGAAAAGTTTGTCCAACGAGTGATTTTTCCTAAACTTGATCTGGGTTGGTTTGACCATGCTGTTGATGCCAAAACAAGTCTTCAGGAATTTTTACAGCGCGATGGTGATGTTGACATTGAATACCATCTTCTTCAGGAATCGGGAACGGAAAATGATCCAGAATTTAAGGTAAACGTTTCAGCTGATGGAGAGGTAATCGGTGAGGGAACAGGTTCCTCTAAGAAACACGCTGAAATGCAAGCAGCAAGTCAAGCACTTAATAAACTCCGTCAAGAAGGTAAGTAGGCACTATGCAGTTATTATCTCTAACATTGGATGGCTTTAAGTCCTTTGCTCAGAAGACGACAATTAAGTTTGAACCAGGAATGACAGGAATTGTTGGCCCTAACGGAAGTGGGAAAAGTAATATTATCGAAGCAATTCGCTGGGTAATGGGTGAACAATCTGCTCATCAACTTCGTGGCGATAAAATGGCTGATGTTATTTTTAACGGTTCTAGTGACCGGAAGCCGCTTAACCGAGCACTTGTATCAATCACATTTGATAATAGTGATCATTACCTTGCTAGTGACTTTACTGAATTAACAATTACCCGGAAACTATACCGCAATGGTGATAGTGAGTACTTGGTTAATGGTCAAGAGGTTCGCTTAAAAGATATTACCGATCTCTTCATTGATTCTGGATTAGGTCGGGAATCCTTCTCCATTATTTCCCAGGGACAAATTGAAGCGATTTTTAACGGTAAGCCAGCGGATCGTCGTTCAATTATTGAAGCGGTGGCTGGAGTTGCAAAATACAAGAAGAATAAGGATACCGCCGAAAAACGGCTCAGCGCAACCATGGATAACCTTAATCGGGTTAACGATATTATTGCTGAGTTGACGAGCCAGCTGGAACCATTAGCTGATGAAAGTGCCCTTGCTGAGGATTATTTAGAGCAAAAGGGACAATATGATCTTCTCGACCGTACCCAGACAGTGCGTCTTTATGATCAAACTAGTAAGGAATTAACGAATCTGAAAGCTAAGCTAGCGGCTGATCAAAAGCTGGTCAGTGATTATACGGCCCAGCTTGCTAAATCAACTGCAGGGTTAAACCAGTTAAAGCGTCAGCAAGGTAATTTGCAGACGCAAAAAGACCAATTACAGGCCAAAATTCTGACGACTACCGAAATGATTGGTAAATTGCAAAATCAGCAATCTGTGTCCTCAATCAAGCGTGAGCAACAGCTTCAGGAACGGGAACGGCTAACTAACCAACTGCAGGAGCTTAAACAGCAACAAATAGAAATTGACCAAAAATTAACCCAGGCTAATGAAGAGGTTCAGTCACAAAAAAAGAAAATTGTTAATCACCAGGAAGAATTGGCTGCTGCCAAGCAAATGACTAGTGGTCAACGGATTCAGCACGTTAATCAAGAGCTAGAAAAATTGCGGGGAAATCAAGTTGACCTAATGCAACAAATTACAACCCTGCAAAATCAGCAAGCTTTTCTGAAAAGTAATCATGAGCAAACCATTAACGCACAGCAGCAAAGCAATGCTGAACTTCAGGCTGCTCAAGAACGATTAGCTGAAATTAAAGCTCAGGAAGCAACGGCAAAAAAAGAAGCAACGGCCCAACAAGCTCACGTTACCGAACTTCAAAGCCAGTTAAGAAGTCAGCAGGAGAAGCAGGAACGCGTCCAGAGACAGTATCAAGAAGCTCAACGTTCTTGGTACCAATCACTTGGGGATGTTCATTCGCTTCAATCACGTCTGAAAAATTATCATTCAATGCAAGAAGAATACTCTGGATATTATCAGGGCGTTCAAAATGTTTTGAAGCAACGGCAACAGTTTTCGGGGCTTGACGGTGCTGTAAACGAGCTATTAGATGTTCCTGAAAAATATACAACTGCAATTGAGACAGTCCTTGGTAGTCAGTTGCAACAACTGGTAGTCGATCACCAGTCGACTGCTAAGCAGATCATTAATTATTTGGTCCGTCGTCGTGCGGGGCGTGTAACCATCCTGCCCCTTGATACGTTAAGGCATTATCAGACTTCATCGATTTTTAACCAATTACGATCGCTACCTGGATATGTTGGTCGGACAACTGAATTAATCAATTATGATCCTAAGTATGATGTGGTTGCACAACACCTTCTCGGAAATACGGTTGTAGCTGATAATCTTGATCATGCAACAGAGATTTCTCGACACGGTCATCACTATGTCAGGGTGGTAACGCTTGATGGTCAATTGATTAATGCTAGTGGATCAATGACCGGGGGTGCCAATCATCACCAGCGAATTGGTCTACTTAGCCAAAAGCAGTTAGCTAGCCAGCTGCAAAATGTCCTTAATAAGGAGCAGGTTACAGCAAGTCAGTTGGAAAAACAGGTTGCCCAATTGCAGGCTACCCAAAAAGAAATTGATAAGCAGGTAACTGATTTACAGACTTATTTACACCAAGCAAGTGAAAAGCTTCATTCTGCAGCAGGGCAGCAGCAAGTGTTGCAAAGCCAGCATCAAGCAATTGAACGTCAAGTATCCGCTCTTAAGTTTCAATCGGGTCAGCAGGATGATCAACACGCTGATTACGAGCAAAAAGTACAGCAAAATACTCAGCAGCTGAAAGATGCTCAGCAACAGTTTGATATTAATAAGCAACGGACTATTGAATTACAGGAACAAATTAAGCAGTTACAAAGTGACGAATCGGCGCAAAGTCAGCAGCTTCATCAGATGGAGCAGTGGATTGCAGTTGCTCAGGAACGATTGCAACAGCTTAAGAGTAACTGTCATGCTCTGCAACAGGAGAAAAACTCACTGCAAATAAATGCTGATCACCTTGAACAACAAATTCAACGACTTAATTTACAAATTAATAGTGATCATGCAGATAACGAGTCAAACGAAACGGCTTTGCAGGATGCTATTCGGCGGTTGGCAACTGTCAAACAACAGTTAGTTGCGGCTAAAGAGGAGTTAAACTCGCTTAGTAAACAGGTTGATAATGCCGAAGAAGGGCATAACCGGTTGCGCGATTTATTATCAGCGGCAACAAATGAACTGAACCATTTAGATGCTCAACGGATTCGTCATGAATCACAGTTGGATAGTTACTTGAATCATTTGAGTTCACAGTATTCAATGACCATTGGTGAGGCCAAAGAAAAGATTAGCGACCTTCCAGATGATCAACTGAAGATTAAGTTGAAACTATTAAAGCGGGGATTAGCTGATCTTGGTGAAGTCAATACTGGGGCGATTGCTGAATATAAGCGTGTTAAGGAACGGTATGATTTCTTATCAACTCAGCAAGCAGATTTATTGGCTTCGCGTGATCAATTAAATGAAACAATGGATGAAATGGACGAGCAAGTTAAAACAAGGTTTAGCGAAACGTTTAATAAGGTTTCAGCTGCATTTGACCAGACGTTCCAGCAGATCTTTGCTGGTGGTCATGCGCGGTTAGTTTTAACGGATCCCCATGATATTTTGACGACGGGAATTGATATTATGGCCCAGCCACCCGGGAAGAAGAATCAGCGAATGAGTCTTCTTTCAGGTGGTGAGAAAGCATTAACCGCAATTACCCTATTATTTGCAATTCTCAAAGTGCGGCCAGTACCATTTGCAATTCTCGATGAACCTGAGGCAGCACTTGATGAAGTCAATGTGCAACGCTTTGCTAACTACCTGAGTCATTTTGGAAATGATGGTCCGCAATTTATTGTCATTACTCACCGTAAGGGAACAATGATGAATGCCAATGTCCTTTATGGGGTAACAATGCAGGAGTCAGGAGTATCCAGAATGGTTTCCGTTGATGTGATCGATACCTTAGAAAGTTCAAACAACTAGGAAGAAGGCGTAAATTATGGGATTATTTGATATTTTTCGTCGGCATAAGAAGCATGAAGATAAGCAAGAAGAACATCCTCAACAGGAAGAGGCCAAGGATCAGGAAGTTGATAGTGAGGTAGCAACAACTTCACAAAATGCTAGTAGTAAATCCGTAGCACAGGAAGAAGCTACTGAGGTTGATCAAGATTCCTCTGCAACTGCAGATGTGCAACCTCAAAATGAAGAGGTTTCCGATAATACAACTCCAGTATCTTCTGTTGAGCAAACTGCTGAATCAGCAAGTGCTGTTGAAGAAGAAACAGTCACAAGTCAAAATGATGAACCAGAAGAAGAGACTCCAACAACAGAAAGTAGTTCTCAAGTAGCCGAAGTGTCGGCTCCTACACCAGAGAGTGAAGTTAAGAGTGATAATGCTGAGGAAGAAGCCGAAGAATCAACGGCTGTAAGTGATGACGAAACTGTTGATGAGGAAAGTACAGCAGCAAAGTATGATCAAGGACTAGAAAAGTCACGGACGGGATTTGGTGCTCGGCTTAACCGTTTCTTAGCTAATTTCCGTCATGTCGATGAGGACTTCTTTGATGATCTGGAAGATCTACTGATTGAGTCTGATGTTGGTTACGATATGGCAATGAAACTTAGTGATGAACTTCGTGAAGAGGTAAAGTTAGAAAATGCCAAGAGTAAACAAGAAGTCTCTAACGTGATTATTGAAAAAATGGTTGAGCTATATGATCAAGCAGGAAAAGATGAAAAGCCTGACCTGAACTTCGCTAAGGAAGGACCAACAGTGATCATGTTTGTTGGTGTCAATGGTGCTGGGAAGACAACTACTATTGGGAAGATGGCAGCATTGTTTAAGAGCCAAGGTAAAAAAGTCCTTTTAGCAGCTGCTGATACTTTCCGGGCAGGGGCTACCGAGCAACTAGATGTCTGGGCTAAACGTGATGGCGTTGATATTGTTACTGGCCCAGAGAATGGTGATCCGGCTGCAGTTGTGTTTGATGCCGTTCAAAAGGCAAAGAAAGAGAATTATGACATTCTATTCGTTGATACTGCGGGAAGATTACAGAATAAGGTTAATTTGATGAAGGAATTAGCCAAGATGAAGCGGATCTTAACTCGTGAAATTCCTGATGCTCCGCACGAAGTTCTCCTTGTCTTGGATGCAACAACTGGTCAGAATGCTTTGAACCAGGCAAAATTATTTAAGGAAAGTACGGATGTTACCGGAATTGTCCTGACTAAGCTTGACGGGACTGCCCGTGGTGGAATTGTCTTAGCTATCCGGAATGAACTTCATCTTCCAGTGAAGTATGTTGGTCTAGGTGAAAAGGTTACTGATCTGCAGAAGTTCGATGCGAGTGAATTTGTTTATGGACTATTTAAGGATTTAGTTGAAGTTAATTAGTTAAGGAGTTGCTGATGGAGATTGAAAAAAACGAGCGGATTAATTCGCTGTTTGAGTTTTATCAACCGCTCTTAACGGAGAAACAGAACCAGTATCTTGAGCTTTATTATGCTGATGATTTTTCACTTGGCGAGATCGCTGAAAACTTCAACGTAAGTCGTCAGGCAGTTTATGATAATATTAAACGGACTGAAAAGATCTTAGAAGCTTATGAAGCTAAGTTGCATTTAGACGCTGAGTTTCAAGCGCGAAATAAGCAGGCTGATGAAATTCAGCAATACGTTAAACAACATTATCCAGATGATCAACAGTTGAATAAACTCGTGGGTCGTTTGGAAAATTTGGAGGAAGAATAAAAGATGGCATTTGAAGGATTAACAGATCGTCTGCAAAAGGCGATGGAGAAACTACGACGGAAGCCCAAAGTTACCGAAGCTGACCTCCGTGAAACGATGCGAGAAATTCGGCTAGCGTTACTAGAAGCCGATGTTAACTTCGCTGTTGTAAAAGATTTCGTCAAGAAGGTTCGGGAAAAGGCTGCTGGTGCAGAAGTCCTCAAGGGATTAAATCCAGCTCAACAAATTGTTAAAATTGTTAATGAAGAGTTAACCGAATTAATGGGTGAAGAAGCGGTGCCGCTTAATAAAGCCGCTCATATTCCAACCGTTATCATGATGGTTGGTCTTCAAGGGGCCGGTAAAACGACAACTGCTGGTAAGTTAGCCCTCCGCTTGAAGAATGAAGACAAGGCGCGACCACTGTTTATTGCTGCCGATGTTTATCGGCCTGCCGCAATTACCCAGTTAAAGCAGGTTGCTGACCAGATTGATGTTCCGGTTTTTGAAAAGGGAACTGACGTTGACCCAGTCGAAATTGTTCGCCAAGGGATGGAAGTTGCCAAGCAAAATCATAATGACTATGTAATTATTGATACTGCTGGTCGTCTGCAAATTGATGAGCAATTGATGGATGAGTTGGCAAACATTAAGCAGCTTGTTAATCCTAATGAAATCTTGCTGGTAATTGACTCAATGACGGGGCAAAATGCGGTTAATACTGCTCAGGGATTTGACGATAAACTAGATATTACCGGTGTAGTATTAACTAAGCTTGATGGTGATACTCGTGGTGGGGCTGCCATGTCAATTCGTGCCGTTACTGGTAAGCCAATTAAGTTCGTCGGTGAAGGGGAAAAGATGGAGGATCTTGATGTCTTCCACCCAGACCGGATGGCTTCACGAATTCTGGGGATGGGGGACATGATGACCCTAATCGAAAAGGCCCAGAAGGATTTCGATGAAGAACAGGCTCAGGCAACAATGGATAAGATGCGTGAAAATACCTTTGATTTCAACGACTTCTTATCACAGATGGATCAAGTAACCAAGATGGGGCCATTAGAGAACATCATTAAAATGATGCCTGGAATGGCTAATAATCCTGCATTAAAGAACTTAAACCTTGATCCAAAACAATTGGATCATATTCGGGCTATCATTTATTCCATGACTCCAGAAGAACGGGAGAATCCTGACTTGATGAATCCAAGTCGGCGTCGGCGGTTAGCGGCTGGGGCTGGTCGGCCGATTGTGGAAGTTAACCGAATGATTAAGCAATTTAACCAGATGCGGAAGATGATGAAGCAAGTTACCAATGGTAATTTTAATGGGATGCAAAATATGTTCGGTGGACAAATGCCGGGAATGCCTGGTGGCCGAATGGGGCAAATGGCTATGAGCCATATGGCACGGAAGATGAAAAAGGATAAGCAAAAGCGGATTAAGAAGTTACGGAAATTGCGGAAAAAACATTAGATAAACAATAACCGGTTAGTTAAGGGTGATAAGTGATTAACTAACCGGTTATTATTTTTGAATTATTATAAAGAAAATAATTCATTTAAATTACAAACTAATATGCACTTTAATAGACATTAACCTTGATCGTGAAAAGCTAATTAAGTCGATTAATTATCAAATTCCAATTTTTCTAATTATCAATTGATTGATTTAAAAATAGTCACCTTGCTATCGAAAAATTAAAGGGCTAAAATTACGGTGTTTTGGGGATCTGCAATCAGCTTTTTTCTGAAACTATAAGCTATATAGAGAAATCTAGCCGATAAGTGGAGTGATTAATATGGTTTCAAAGGGAAACAAAAAGTACTTAATGACAAAGCAGGAACGGTTGATTCCGCATTATGGATTACGGAAGTTAAGTGTAGGGGTTGCTTCTGTATTGCTATCAACGTCAATTTTAATGGGGATGACCACGAAAGCACAGGCTGATACTGCTACTGGGCAAGTTAATCAGGAGAGTAGTCAAACTGATAAAGCTTCAGATAATAACGCGACTAATTCAGTTACCTTGAAAAATAATCAAGCACCAACCGAGACTTCGATAACACAAAAGCAGGGACAAACACCAGCAGAATCACCTGCTTCGAGTAATAGCTCGCAGCAAGCGGTTACGGCGGTTAAACTAACCACTTCAATTAACGACCAGGTTGGTAAGTCAATTAATGTCGTTACCCATGATGTTACTGAAACTACTGGAAACCAGGAAACAGGACAACGGGGGACAACTAACCTTCACCTAGAGCTATCCGTAGCTGCTGACGAGATTAGCAGAATCAAAAATGGTGATTATCTTGACATCAGTTTAGGACTTCCCTATACCACAGTTGATAATCAGACTTATATTTTTAGTTATGGTGCGGTGAATAAAGATAATCAGACACCAATTTATTATCAGGGAATAATTGTTGGTTACCTGATTCCTGCAGGAAATACTGAAAGTTATAAGCAATCAGTTCCTCAGTATTCAGGATCGGGTAAGCCTAGTTGGAGTGTGATTGATAATAACAATAACGAGGAACTTGCCAACCTTGGAAGCAACGGTTATTACCAAATTATATTTAATAATGCCCTAAGTGAGTATGTTAAAAAGAATCCCGGTAAGAATAAGAAGTTAACGGTTAGCGCAAACTTAACTTGGTACAATCCGAGTGGTAATGGTGAAAGAAGTGCTCATAAACCTAGTGAGATGATTTCTCTTTATGGCAATAACCCGTCATCTTCAAAGTATACGCCGAGCGACGACTTGAAGATTGGTGCTCAGACGTTTTCTAGCGGTATTAGTTTAAATGTTGTCCCTAAAAAGCAGGGGACTGGTGAAATTGCGGTTGCAGATAAGATCGTTCAGAATTCGCAAACTGGTAGTATTCAGGCCCACACATGGATAAAAATTGGGGATAAAGAGTATCTTAAAATTGTTGATCCAACTCAGAGCGTGGGAATCTCACTAAAGAATTTAGAAAGGGACTTTACAATAACCGTAACGAAACCGGCTAGTAACGAGGATGTTAAGACTAGTTTTGTAAGTGCAGAAGACTTGAAAAAGCAATTACAAAAGAACATTGTTCCGGTTGGTAATAATGCTTCATCATACCTTAGTGATCAAATCGCTAACGAGGACTATTACCTCTCGGATCAATTTGCCTACACAACGCCCAAAATCAATGTCGCGGTTTCAAATAATGGTGATAATCAATTAACTTACCATGTGACGATTGATGGAGATTACAAGGGATTTAGGGCAACTTCCGATGATGGAACTTCGGCAATAACATTAATCACGTGGAAGCCCACTGATCAAGTTGCGCTAATGCCAGGTAAAGGAATTAACTCTTACAATGAGGATCGTAGTAAGGTTAATTATAATAACAATTGGGTTGACGGCTGGCTAAGCGGTTATCAGATTCAAAATAAGGCAGTATTTGATTATATGAATGCGCATCCTTGGCATGCTACTGTGAAAGGTCAAGGTGATTCTGATCCCGAATATGATTCGGATTGGGGCTATTGGATCGGGAGCACTACTGATGCGAAGCCAACCAATAAGGCATATGTCGATCTAACATATTACGGTTTCGTTAACCAAACGATCCATTATGTTGATGCAGACGGTAATCAGATGCTGGACAATAGTGGTAAGTCTATTCCTGATACCGTTCGCCAGGTCACTTTTACAAGTAAGACTGGGGAAAATGGTTCGTTTAGTACAGATAATTACTTCACTGATCTTAATATTCCTACGGTAACCGATTATTCGGCTTATCTCGGTAAGATGCAGACTAATGGTAAACCAACTTACAGCGGAGAAAAAATTACCCAGATTGGTAATGAGGGCCAATTTGCATACCCGCATGCTGATTTTGTTGAATATGTTGTGTATGTCAAGAATAGTGACCCGACTCCAGTAAATCCTCAACCGGATCCAAAGCCACAGCCAGATCCAGAGCCAGTAAAAGATAGCACAACAGTTACTGAAACAATTCATTATGTTTATCAAGATGGAACCAAAGCGGCAGAAGACCAAACACAACAAATTACCTTTACGCGAAATGGTTCTAAGACAGCCGAAGGTACTACTTGGAACGACTGGACACCTGCAGAAGGAACGTTTGCTAAAGTAGTATCACCTGAAATTGAGGGTTATACTCCTGATCAAAAGGTAATTAGTGAATTTAAGGTAGCTCCAGAAAATAGCAATATCGAAAAAACAGTTATCTATATTAAAGACCCAGTACCAGATCCTAAACCGCAACCACAACCGGCTCCAACACCAACTCCAGATCCGATACCGACCCCTAAACCGCAGCCAGATCCAACGCCGGATCCAAAACCGACCCCTGAGCCACAGCCGACACCGCAGTCAGATCCAAAACCAGAACATACACCGGCTCCGGCACCAATGCCACAGCCAGAACCCGAGTCAGAACTAACGCCGACTCCACAACCACAACCGGAGTCACCTTCGCAGCCGGGAACAAATAATTCTTCTGAAATGACTAGGTTAGTTGAACCTAAAGCAACGTTAGTCACAGCCAACCAGCAACAATTACCACAAACTGGAACTGACCAAGACAAGGGATTGATGGCACTTGGCTTAGCTAGTTTATTAACTAGTTTTGGTCTTGGAATAAGGAAAAAGAAAAATATTTAAGCTGTCAAGAAAAAATACTTTACATTCTTTTGGAAGACTGGTATATTATTACCTGTTAAGAAATTTATAGGGAGGTGCAAAGAATGTCCGTTAAAATTCGTTTAAAGCGTATGGGTTCAAAGAAGCGTCCATTCTACCGTATTGTTGTAGCTGACTCACGTGCACCACGTGATGGTCGTTTCATTACTTCTTTAGGTACTTACAACCCATTGACCACTCCTAAGGAAATCAAGTTTGACGAAGATGCCGTTATGGATTGGTTACAAAAAGGTGCTCAACCTTCTGACACTGTTCGTAACATGCTTCAAAAGGCTGGAGTTATGAAGAAGTTCCACGAATCAAAGTATGCTAAGAAGTAGTGATGTTTAGTCATGGCTGAGACAAATATTGAAGGGCTGGTTCGTAGTTTAGTAACTCCATTGTTGGAACATCCGGATGCTCTAACAATTACCAAGTCTGAAGATGATCGTTTTCAACGGTACGTTGTTGATGTTCATCCCCAAGATGTTGGTCGCTTAATTGGGCGGCAGGGACATATTGCTTCAGCACTGCGTACAGTCGTTGAAGGAGCACGTCCACGACGCTCCAATTCAAAAAAGGTCCGGTTACTAATAAATGACCACCGTCACTAAAATAAAAACTCCCACACTAATCTGTGGGAGTTTTTGTCAATTTTAGGAGAATTTGAATGAAATTTTATAATGTTGGAAAAATAGTAAATACTCACGGAATCCGTGGTGAAGTTCGGGTAATCCCCACTACCGACTTTATTGATGAGCGGTTTGCTAAGGGGGCTAAACTCTATTTAGATCAACAACAGGGAGAACCGTTAGAGTTAACAATTGAATCGTCACGTCCACACAAAGGCTCAATTCTTGTTAAGTTTGTTGGGTACGACAATATTAATGATGTTGAAAACTTCCGCAATCATGAGTTGAGAGTTAGTGAAGAGGATCAACAACCGCTCGAAGAAGGTAGTTATTATTACCACCAAATTATTGGCTTGACCGTTAAGACGATCGATGGTCGTGAATTAGGAAAGATTAAGGAAATCCTTTCTCCTGGCGCCAATGATGTTTGGGTTGTTCAACGACCACATCAAGCCGATTTATTATTACCCAAGATTGATGATGTGGTAAAAAAGGTTGATCTGGATAACGGCATAGTTGAGGTGGAACTATTGGAGGGACTTGAATAATGCGAATCGATATTTTAAGCCTATTTCCTGATATGTTTCAGGCGACTCTTGGTGAATCAATTGTTGGTAAGGCACAGGATAATGGTTTCCTCGATATCAAGGTAACGGATTTTCGTGATTATACTGATAATAAGCACAATCGGGTTGATGATACGCCATTTGGTGGTGGTGCGGGAATGCTTCTCCAAGCGCAACCAATTTTTGATGCAATGGCAGCAGTTGATGAAGAGACAAAGGATCGTTATCCCAAAGGAAGGGTAATCCTGATGGATCCTGCGGGGCGAAAGTTTGATCAGGATTATGCTCAGGAATTATCTCAGGAAGAGCATCTTACCTTTATCTGTGGTCATTACGAGGGGTATGATGAACGGATTAGAAGCCTTGTGACTGATGAAGCATCATTAGGTGATTATGTTCTTACTGGTGGTGAACTAGCTGCAATGGTAATGATTGATGCTACTGTCCGCTTTGTTCCGGGTGTCCTGGGGAATATGTCTTCACCAATGGGCGATTCCTTTAGTAATGGCTTGCTAGAATATCCACAATATACCCGGCCTGCAGACTTTCGGGGAATGAAGGTTCCTGAAGTTTTAACTAGTGGGAATCACCAGAAAATAAAGGAATGGCGTCAACGTGAGGCGTTACGACGAACGCTTGAGCGGCGGCCAGATTTGTTAAAAACAGCCAAACTGACTCGTGAGCAACAACTTATGCTTGAAGATTTGAAACTCGATCAAGATCCAGATGTGCCGGACTAGAAGGGGGTTCAAATGAAAAAGTTTATTCAACGATTACTGTGGAAGCAGGATCCAGCTTTGTACCGCAGTAAGGATGCCAAATTAACACCCAGTTTGCGGACAATTGATCTAGTTGGTCTAGGGACCGGAATGGTTGTTGGGACAGCAATCTTTACTTTGCCTGGGATCGTGGCTGCTGAACATACGGGGCCAGCAGTTCCATTAGCATTTATTGTTGCAGCAATTGGTGCCGGCTTATCAGCACTAGCGTATGCAGAGACTTCATCAGTATTGCCGTTTGCTGGTTCAGCCTTTTCATGGATTAATGTTCTTTTTGGCGAGTTCTTCGGCTGGATTGCTGGCTGGGCGCTTTTGGCTGAGTATTTTATTTCAGTTGCTTTCGTTGCGTCAGGCTGGTCAGCCTATATGCAGGGGTTTCTCGCTAGTTTTGACATTAAGTTGCCAGTGGCATTAACCGGGGGCTTTAATCCACAACGGGGTTCATATGTTGATATTTTAGCTGCAATTGCTATTTTAGCCGTGGGAATTTTAATTTCTCGTGGGGTTCACCAGGTGAGCCGGATTGAAAATATTATTGTCAGTGTGAAGCTCCTGGTTATTTTAATGTTTATTGTTGTTGGGATGACGGCTATTCATCCGCAAAACTATTCACCATTTATTCCGCCTCATGTTGCTGGAACAACATTTGGTGGTTGGCAGGGGATCCTTGCCGGGACAGCGCAAATTTTTATTGCTTATGTTGGTTTTGATGCAATTGCGGCTAATACGGCTGAGACAATTAATCCCCAAAAGACAATGCCACGGGGATTAATTGGGACGCTGGTTTTAGGTACTGGCTTCTTCATTGCGGTGTCCCTTGTCCTTGTGGGGATGTTTAAGTACAGTCGCTATGCAAATAACGCAGAACCAGCTGCCTGGGCACTCCGTCAGTCGGGGCATTACCTTACTGCTAATTTGTTATCAATCGTTGCCATTGTTGGAATTTTTTCGGCCTTAATTGCGATTTTATTAGCCTCATCACGGCTGATCTATGCTTTTGGTCGGGATGGGCTCCTTCCCCGAGGCTTAGGTCATATCGATCGTAAGCATGTGCCTAATCGGGCGTTATGGATGATTACGTTTTTGGCAATGATCCTAGGCTCTGTTTTCCCGTTCACTTTCTTGGCAACGCTAGTATCAGCGGGAACGCTTGTAGCATTTATTTTTGTCTCGCTGGGAATTTACGCCCTCCGTCCTCGAGAAGGGAAGGATCTTCCTGCAGCTCAGTTTAGAATGCCTGGTTATCCGGTATTACCAGCAATCTCAGCTTTGTTTTCCGCGGTGATTTTCTGGGGATTAAATGCCGATGCTAAGATCATGATGGTTATCTGGTTCCTTATTGGTTTAATCATTTACTTTGTTTACGGTATCCATCATTCAATCATTAATCAGGAACATCAATCAAAATAACCCTTGAAAGGGAAATGAAAAGCTAGTATAGTAATAGGTGGCTGTTTAGCCATAAGAAACGGTATTCCGCTGCCCACATCGGACATGAATGTCGGCGAAAGGAAAGAATTTTTAATGCGTCAAAACAAGTTAATCGAAAAGATTACTGCAAGTCAATTACGGGATGATATTCCAGATTTCCGTGCCGGTGATACTGTTCGTGTTCACGCCCTCATCGTTGAAGGTTCACGTGAACGTGTTCAGATGTTTGAAGGGATCGTTATTAAGCGCCATGGTGCTGGTATCAGTGCTACCTACACTGTTCGTAAGATCAGTAACGGTGTTGGTGTTGAACGTACTTTCCCAGTTCACTCACCACGTGTTGCTAAGATTGACGTTCTTCGTCATGGTCGTGTACGTCGTGCTAAGTTGTACTACTTACGTGAACGTACTGGTAAGGCTACTCGTATCGCTGAAAAGCGTCGCGACAAGTAGTAGCTGGGAACCCTTGTGTATCAAGGGTTCTTTTTTGTTTTAAATTAAAATTGATCATAAAAAAATGCTAATTCGAATCAGCGAATTAGCACTTTCTATATGTTTCAAGTTATTTTTGGGAGGATAACTTGAATTCGGCCTCAAGGACCAATAAATGGTGTGTCTTTGATAAGACAAGTATATTTTACTCCAATTGGCAGCTAGATAAAAGTTTAAAACGAAAAGTGGATGCCAAGAAAGCATTCACTCATACCGTCTTGTGAGCTAGAAAGCACTCACTGCACACGGTATATTCCTTATAACAATTTATATTATATCCTATAAATCAAATATATAGTATGGCTTTCATAAATGAAGTTTACTCAATTCCTGATGCTCTCATTTTCTTGCCCGGGTTATTAAATAAGGATAAAATAAAATTATACTATTTATATTATTGGGCTTTTATTATCTGGAGTACAATTATGAAAAAACTTAATTTACTTATCTTTCTAATGTTTAGTTCCTTCGGGTTATTCTTTGTATCAACTCAGCAGCAAAGTAAAGCGGCCGCAGTGGATAGGCAGACGCAAACACAGCTTCATGACTATTTAAAATCGCACCATATTAATGGTGTAATGTTAGTTAATGGCAAGGGAAGTAAAGCGATCACCATTACAAATAATGAAACAACAAATAACAAACAGTTAGTGAAGGCTAACCGTTTGTTTCCAACTGCTTCTCTCCAGAAAATCGTGACAGGAACAGCGATTTATCAACTTGCACAGAAAAAACAGCTGGGATGGGACACGTCCCTAAATACGTATTTCCCGCAGATTGATGGCAGCGAGGATATCGCGATTCGTGAATTAATGAACCATACCAGTGGTCTTGTTAATAATGATCGTCCGGCACTTCCTTTAAGAGGACAAAAACAGCAAATTACCTACATGCTTGAACACATGAGAAATGATCATGTTCACACCTGGGATTACCAGGATGTTGATTATGAATTATTAGCAGCGATTATCAGCAAGCAGGTTCATTTAAGCTACAATACATATATTCATCAACGTTTCGCTAAGCCGCTTCATCTAAATCAGATTAAGGATTTCTCTGAAGTTACTCCAAAGCAAGTTCCTCAACCGATGGATCCAGCTATTAGTTGGCACCAAGTAACGGTTACGACCTCTTCAGATTTTGGTGCGGGAAATCTTTTCATGTCACCAAATAATTACTGGAAATTCATTTATAATGAGGTCCTCGGTAACTCGAAAATGACAACTGAATTTTATCAACAGGCCAAAAAACAAGAAGTTGCCTATTTTGGTGGGGTATATTTTGATGGTGATATTATTCGTGCTAACGGTAGTATTCCTGGCTATAATTGTTGCTTTATCGCTAACTACAAGACAAAGAAAATGGTAATGCTCTTCTCTAATAACATTGACTATCTGACCTTAAAAGCTGCATCAGATGACTTGCTGCATAACTATATGGGAGCATAATTCTTTTCAACACTCAGCTAGCCTTTAAAAACTCTTACGCCGTTATTGCTTTTAGTTGAAATAATGTAAAATAGACAAGAAGAATATATCAGCTTAGGAGGAATATCGTGGTGGAGTACGAAGAATTAATTAATAAGATCCATGATTGGGCGCACCAACGAAAAATTGATCAGGCGGATCCACGAGTTGAATTTATGAAGATGGCTGAAGAGCTCGGGGAATTATCTGGTGCCTATAATAAACAAAATCACGAGCGGTTAGTTGATAGTATTGGTGATCTTCAAATTGCTTTGTTAATTTTCTGCCAGTTAGTTGGTGTTGATCATAAGAAAGCATTGACAGCTGCTTATCAGGAAATTGCGGATCGCCAGGGCAAAACTACTTCTGCCGGTGTCTTCATTAAGCAGAGCGATCTTGAAAAGAAAAATTAGGAGGAAGTTATTTATGAAGTTAATTTCATGGAATATTGATTCAATTAACGCGGCCTTAACTGGGACATCAACAAGGGCCGAAGAAACGAGAAGTGTTCTCCATAAGATTGCAGATCGGCACCCGGATGTGATTGCAATTCAAGAAACTAAATTATCCAAAAATGGACCAACAAAAAAGCATCTTGCGGTTTTGGCAGAGTTGTTCCCTGACTATCAGGTTGCCTGGCGAAGTTCAGTCGAGCCCGCACGGAAGGGATATGCTGGTACAATGTACCTCTATCTAAAAAAATATGAACCAACAATTACTTACCCTCAAATTGGGGCACCGGAAACAATGGATGATGAGGGACGAATCATTACCCTTGAATTCCCCGACTTTTTCGTTACCGAAGTTTATACACCCAATTCCGGAAGCGGGTTGAAACGGTTAGCTGATCGCCAGGTTTGGGATGATTGCTATCGTGAATATTTACAGGAGCTCGATCAACAAAAGCCAGTAATTGCAAGTGGGGATTTCAATGTGGCTCATGAACCGATTGATTTGGCTCATCCAGAAAATAACCATCATTCTGCAGGCTTTACGGATGAAGAGCGGGAACACTTTACAAAATTGCTTGCGGCTGGTTTTACTGATAGCTTCCGTCATCTTAATCCAGAAAAAACAGGTGCCTATTCTTGGTGGGCACAACGGGTAATCACTAGTAAGCAAAATAACTCAGGCTGGAGAATTGATTACTGGCTCGTTAGTGACCGGCTTGCCGATAAGATTAAGAATTCAATAATGATTGATTCAGGTGAACGGCGTGATCATACACCGATCGAATTAGATATCGAGCTTTAAAGTCATGATTAATAAAAATTTAATATCTTGGTCACAATTTAGTAAATATTGCTAGTTAGAATATTAATCATTGAGAAAGAAGGTGGCCAAGATCAGGATCTTTCGTCTTCTTAAACGATTGGTCGTTTTGACGCTAATTATCGGTGGTGGCTGGCTTTACTTTAACAATTCACGAATCCAAGCAGCATCAACCGCGATGATTTGGAACTTTCGCCAACGAATTGTTAATTTAATCGGTCATGGGGATGATTCGATTACTCAAAGCCTTAACCTGAGAGATTCGAATTCTCAAAATAATCAGCAAACGGGTCAGCAACAAACCGATTCAACAACGATTCCTACTAATGGGCGATGGGCAACCAATACCGCAACGATTTATGTTAATACTGGCAACCAAACCCTTGATTCAGCAGCCCAATCAGCAATTCAACAGTGGAATCAAACCGGAGTATTTACATTTCGTCAAGTTAATAACCGCCAACAAGCAGAAATTGTTGTGAGTGCGATGGATAATGATAGTACTAATGCAGCTGGTCTGACCAAGACTTCATCGAATTCAATTAATAATCATTTTGTTCACGCGAATGTTTATTTAAACCAGCGATATCTTCTGGATCCTGACTACAGTTACGATCAACAACGAATAGTTAATACGGCGGAACATGAACTTGGCCACGCAATTGGCCTTGATCACACAAATCATGTTTCAGTAATGCAGCCTGCTGGTTCTTTCTATACTATTCAGCCAGCCGATGTTCAAGCGGTTAAGAAATTGTATGCAACAAAATAAAAACAACGCAGTACATAAGTAATGGGCTCTAGTGTTCGGTCTTGCCGAGCACTGGAGCCCATTATTTGTACTTTTTAAAGCATTCTAATCTAATTTAACTTTCCGTGCTTTCAATGCCCATAAGATTGAAACCGTATCAATCACTTCTTGGAGCATTGCCCCTACAAAAGCAGGAAGGATCCCAGTGCAGGCAACCAACATTAAAATGATGCAGATTGCAATCCCAATTAAGACCGCTTGTTTAGCGATCTTAATTGTGTCTTTAGCAATTTCGACAATTTTGGCAATCCGTGAAAGATCATCGCGAATAATTACCACTGATGCCGATTCACTAGCAGCGGTAGCACCATGAGCTCCCATGGCAATTCCAACGTCGGCAGTCACAAACGATGGGGCATCGTTAACACCATCCCCAACCATAAAGACCGGATGTTGATCTAATGGAATTGCTTTTAGCGCGGCAATCTTTCCTTGTGGCAGTAAGTTCGTTTTAACGTCTGTAATACCAACCTGTTTAGCAACTTCCTTTGCAAAGGCTGCCTGATCACCAGTTAGCATCATCAGGTTAGTAACCCCCATTTTACGGAGGGTATTCATTGTCTGCCGTGCTTCTGGACGAATATGATCAACGAATGTTACTGCTCCAGCATATTGACCATTAATTTCAATATAAACCGCGGTTGAGGGGAGAATAGCTTGCTTTCCCTCAGGATCGACGAATGCTAATTTACCGATCTTCATTTGGTAGCCATCAACTGTAGCCGTGATTCCTTTACCAGTAACTTCTTGGAGATCTTGAACCGGGCTAAGGGAAACTGCTTGCTTTTTGGCATAGTCAACTAGTGACCGGGCAAGGATATGCGAGGATTCGCTTTCAGCACTCGCTACCAGTTGCAAAAGCTGGTCATGAGAAAAGCTGCAATCAGAAGCAGGGATAATTTCCCCAACTGCTAGCTGACCATTGGTAATTGTTCCAGTCTTATCAAAAGCCCCGGTTTTGGCGTTGGCTAATTTTGAAGTGCAACAAAAAAGTTAGACAAAATTGATTATTTAAGCTACCAAGGTA
>ERZ773269.711-NODE-711-length-37880-cov-86.962459_pt1 | contig 37880 bp, 31 predicted proteins | sample MGYA00511958_ERZ773269 | MGnify/ENA primary metagenome ERZ773269 (study PRJEB29015, sample SAMEA2737761) | human gut metagenome | biome: human gut; feature: human-associated habitat; material: faeces | place: China | collected 2012 ... | reverse complement strand
CAGGCGGGACGCCCTTTGGGCGTCCCCTACGATGCGGTCCGTTGGACCGCGGCGGTCTGCTGTCTGCGAACTGCGGCCTGTGTTTATTCACAGGATTCAGGCGGGACGCCCTTTGGGCGTCCCCTACGATGCGGTCCGTTGGACCGCGGCGGCCTGCGTTTATTCCCATTATTCGCAGCGGGCTCCCCACGGGGAGCCCCTACGAAAGTCACCAAAGCCGTTACACGGCTTTGGTGACTTTGGCCAGCTGGCCGGCGGCTTCGATGGCGCGGACGAAGGATGGCGGGATGTCTTCTTTTTTCAGGGACTGGCCGATGAGGCGGCCGAGGATGACGCCTTTGTTGCTGTAGAGCCAGGCGAAGTAATAGATGTACAGGGCCTTTTTATTGCGCGGGTTGACGTGCCACAAGAGGCGGGCCGGGTAATCGTGGAAGTTGACGTCCAGTTTGCGGCAGGCCTTTTTGATCATGTCCGTCGTGGCCCGGGCGTGTTCGCCGCAGGCTGTGTTGATGATGCGGTCCAGGTCGCGGCGCTGGCCGTGGTCGATCATGGTCTTGGCCAGGTCCATTTCAAAGCAGATTTCGTCGGTGAAGTAGACGCCCCGTTCGCCTTTATGGCTGCCCTTGACGTCGGCGTCGTACAGGGCGACGACGGGTATCTTGAAGTATTCCAGGAGTTTCTTGATCTTGGAGATGGAACTTTCGCCGCGGGCATTGATGAGGCAGATGCCGTAGTAGTCGAAGGGCAGGTCCAGGGTCTTGGCAAAGTGCTGGAAACAGCCGTATTCCGTTTCCCCTTCGACGATGAGGACGCTCCGCGAATAGAGGGCTTCCTTGACTTCCGGGAAGTGCATGATCAGGTGTTTCTCGATTTCTTCGCTGAAATGGAAGCTGGCCCCGCAGGCCGCTTTGACCATGCCCTGCTTGTTGCGGTACAGGCGGATGATATGGCGGTAGTCGTCGATGAGGGAATCCGTCGAGTGGGTGACGACGAATAACTGCCCTCGCAGGCCGTCGAGGCCGAAAAGGTCCTTCAGGAGCGTGCAGAACTGGGGGTCTTCGTTGTTCAGGAGCTGCTGGTAATAGAGCAGGACCGACCGCTGCATGTAGGGATGGAGGTGCATTTCCGGTTCATCGATGGAGATGATGAGGGGCAGGTAGCGCTTCCCTTCTTCGTCGACGATGAGATTGTGTTCGATAGGCACGGCGCGGCTGATGGACATCAGGTAGACCTGGGTGATGACGCACAGGGCGGCCAGGGAAATGAATTTCATGTTGTCCGCCCTGGGCCGGTCCATGCGGCAGAGCATGCGAGACAAGAGGAAGATGTTGACGAAATACGATGAATCGAGGCTGCCGACGGCGACTTCGTGATGGATGAAGGCCTTGGCTTCTTCCGACAGGCCGTCCCAATGCGTTTCACTCCATTGAGAGAGCTTCTGTTCCAGGGCGCGGTAAATGCGCGGCGGCACGCGCTGTTCTTCCGGCATGGCCGCCGAATAGGACACGTAGCGCAGACGGCGGATGAGTTCTAACGGCATTTCTTCGCCGCTGTTGTCGTCGTAGAGATGGGGATACATGTCGCTGACGTGCATTTCCATGCGGACGCGCAGGCTCTGACGGTGCTCGTCTGGCGTATCGGCGAAATATTCCTGCTCATTGTGCAAGAGGTGCAGGTCCAGGGTGATGACGATGGGCCGGGTCACGTCGGCATAGTCATCTTCTTCGACATTGCGGCCGGCACTCATATAGGAAATGAGGCGCAACAGACCGCTCTTGCCGATGGCGTTTTCACCGACGATATAGTTGGCCCTTTCGTGGAAAGTCATTTCGACGTCTTGCAGATTCCGGTAATTTTGAATACGCATGTAAGTAATATACACAAAATCACATCCTTTTCAACATTACTTTTACTATACGTATTCGACAAAAAACGCGCTACTCCCTTCTTTTAGAGAGCAGCGCGTTATTCCTTTTACGTATCGTTCATGGTTTGATGAACGCCTATGGGTTCAACAAATATCATGAAAAACGATGTGACCAATCTCTGGCGGGCGCCCCACGTGAGCGCCCCTACGATGAGCGGTCTATGGGTTCAGCAAACATCTTGAAAAACGATGTGACCAATCGCTGGCGGGCGCCCCTACGATGAACGGCCTACGACGAACGACCTACGATCATCGTCCGCTTTCGCGGCACGCTTTGGCCAGCCAATGGGCGATGTCGAAGGTCGTCTGGCCTTCTTTGAGCTGCCAGTGCCAGTTGCCGTCGGCGACGCCGGGCGTGTTCATGCGTCCCGATGACGGCAGGGCCAGGAGGTCCTGCATGGGGATGATGACTGTTTCGGCCCGGCGGCAGTAGGTATAGGCGATGAGGGCGCCGACGATTTCCTGCGGTGCCGCTTCATCGGACAATCCTAGCATCTGGCGGACGTGGAGCTGCTGGCTCGGCGTCAGGTCATCTTCATACCAGCCGCGGATAGTGTTGTTGTCATGGGTCCCGGTATAGGCGATGCAGTCCGGCTCGGTATCGAAGGCCAGGCGGCCGTCGGCCCGGTCCTTGAGGTGGAACTGGATGACCTTCATGCCCGGCAGGTGCAGGGCGTCTTTGAGGGTGCAGACGTCGTCAGTGATGACGCCCAGGTCTTCGGCGACCAGGCGCAGCCGGCCGATTTTCTGGTAGACCGCCCGGAAGAGGTCCAGGCCGGGGCCTTCTTTCCAGGCGCCGCTCTTGGCTGTTTCCGAACCGGCCGGTACGGCCCAATAAGCGGCAAAGCCGCGGAAATGGTCGACCCGGACTTCGTCGACGAGGTCCATCATGCGGCGGAAGCGGTCGGTCCACCACTGGTAGTTGTCCCTGGACATGGTCTGGTAATCATAGAGGGGATTGCCCCAGAGCTGGCCGTCGGCACTAAAATAGTCAGGCGGGACACCGGCGACGGACGACGGATTCCCCGCTTCATCGAGGTCGAACTGGTCCTGATGGGCCCAGCAGTCGGCACTGTTATGGGCGACGAACATGGGCACGTCGCCGAGGATGGACACGCCGTTTTCAGCGGCGTAGGCCCGGACATCGTGCCACTGGCGGCTGAAGATGTACTGCATGAATTTGACATGCGATACGGCGCCGGCCAGCTCCCTGCCATACTGGGCCAGGGCGGCCTGGCTGTGGTGGCGGATATCTTCCGGCCATTCTGTCCAGCAGCGGCCGCCGAAGAAATCGCGGACAGCCCGGAAGAGGGCGTAGTCGTCGAGCCAGTAGGCATTCTTTTCACAAAAGGCCCGGAACGGTTCCCAGGGAATGGTCAGGTCCGGATCATGGGACATATCCCAGAGGAGTTTGGCCTTATATGCGGCCAGGCTGTGCCAGGACGCAGTCTTTTTCCCCTGAGCCAGGAAATCATCCAGAGCTTCCTGTTTCAGCCAGCCCCAGTCGCGCAGGACTTCCAGGGAAATGAGGGCTTCGTTGCCGGCAAAGGCCGATTCCGACAAATACGGCGAATCGCCCATGAGGGGTGGCGTCAGGGGCAGGATCTGCCAGACCCGCTGGCCGGCGGCCTTGAGGAAGTCGACGAAGCGGTACGCGGCCGGCCCTAAGACGCCGTTGCCGCAGGCAGCCGGCAGGGACGTCGGATGCAGGAGGACACCGGCCCGCTTGGTCCCGGCATCTTTCCCCTGGAGGATGACCGCTTTCAACGGCGGCAAGGTCAAGGTGAAGCGGCTGTTCACCGTCGTGACCGGCGTCATGCGCGGATGGAGGGCATTGGTCAGTTTGCCGTAGGCCAGGCCGTCCGTATAGATGCTGATGGTCCGCAGGGCCGATGGATTGCGGTTCATGGCGATGATGAAGAAACCGTCTTCAGCGGGCTTGCCGAAGACATCCCGTCCCCCTTCGATGACCCGGGCAAAGGCAAAGACGTCGCCATCGGCATAGAGCGGGATGAAGCGGCCCGTCTGTAAAGCGTCGTGTGCTGTCCGCAGCCGCGTCAGGGCCTTGGTCCAGGCCAGGAGGTCCAGGTCTTCATGCCCCCAGGGATAGGTCCGGCGGTTGTCCGGGTCCTTGCCGCCCGTGACGCCCACTTCGTCACCGTAGTAGATGCACGGCGCGCCGGGCATGGTCATCTGCCAGGCTGTCAGCAGTTTCAAGCGCTTCCGGCCCGTTTCTTCGGCTGTCGCCACGTCCGTGCCGCCGGCCCTGGTGAGGACCGTCAGGATGCGTTCGATATCGTGGCTGCTGATGAGGTTGAGCATGGCATAGAAATTTTCGGGCGGGTAATTTTCAATGAGCCGTGTCAGTTCGGCATTCATGCGCCGCGCATCTTTGACGCCGGTCATGAAGTCGATCATCAGGGAACGCTGGGCGTAGTTCATGGCGCTGTCGATATCGTAGCCGCAGAGGTATTCCCGCTGTTCGCTGTAGCTGACCTTGTTCGACGCATCTTCCCAGACTTCGCCGATGAGGACGGCATCAGGCTTCTCCTCTTTCAGGGTGTGGTAGAACTGGCGCAGGAAGGGTACGGGCAGCTCGTCGATGACGTCCAGGCGCCAGCCGCTGATGCCTTCGTTCAGCCAGTATTTTAGGACGCTGTCTTCGCTGTTGATGATGAAATCCATGTACGACGGCGTCGTTTCTTCTACGTCCGGCAGGTCCGATACGCCCCACCACGATTCATAGTCGTCGGGATAATGCTTGAAGCGGTACCATTCATAGTACGGCGACTCCTTCGACTGGTAGGCGCCGACGCCGGGATAGTTGCCGAAGCGGTTGAAGTAGATGCTGTCGGCACCGGTATGGCTGAAGACGCCGTCGAGGATGATATGGATGCCTTCTTCCCTGGCAGCCTGACAGAATTCGGCGAACTCTTCATTCGTCCCCAGCATGGGGTCGACGCGGAAGTAATCGGCCGTACCGTAACGGTGATTGCTGGAGCTTTCAAAAATCGGGTTGAGGTAAATGGCCGTAATGCCCAGTTCCTTGAGATAGGGCAATTTTTCCCGGATGCCGGCGATGTTGCCGCCGAAAAAGTCGTAATAGACGATGTCGCCCTGGCCTTCGCGCTTGCAGTAATAGGGCACATCGTCCCAATCGCTGTGGATGACGGCGCCCTTCTTGCCGTAGAGGCGGCCCGACGTATGGGTGCCGTGGCGGAAGCGGTCCGGGAAGATCTGGTAGACGATGGCGTGCTTGAACCAGTCCGGCGTATGGGCGTCCTTATCGTAGACCGTGACCTGATAGGCCGGCGGCACATCGGGATATTTGGCCCCTTCACCGCCGAGGCGGTCGTAGTTGTTGCCATAGTAGAAGGTCCTATGGCCATCGTCGATAATGAAATAATACCAGAGCAGACAGCCCTTGGGCGGAATGGTGACGATGCCCGTGAAGATGCCGTCTTCATAACTCATGGGCACAAAGGATTCGCCGACATTGCTCTGCCACAGGCGGATGCGGGCCCGACAGTTCCCGGCATCGCTGCCGCTGGCGCGGAGGCGCAGGATGAGCCGGCTCCCGGAAGGAACGGCCCCAAAAGACGAGCGGTAATAGAATTCGTGAGAGTTGTGGTACAATCGTAAGTCCATAAGCGGTCCTTTCGTGGTTGGGGAAAGTAAAAGAGGCTGTCCATGAAGACAGCCTCTTTTTGAGTATTAAGTTTGCAGTGTGTAGTGAATGGTTTTAAATTTAAAGTCATCTGCTACAAACTAAAAACTCCGTACTGCAAACTATAAGTCAAAGGGACTATGCACAATGGCAGAAGCCTTCATGCGACAGTCCCTTTTGAGTTTGCAGTTTTTAGTTTTTAGTGAATAGCTGGAAATGTAAAGCCAATTTCTACAAACTACAAACTCTGAACTACAAACTGTCTTTTATTGTTGTAATACTTTTTCGTACAGGTTCTGGTAGGCTTCGGCCGAGCGGTCCCAGCTGTAGTCGCTGGTCATGGCGTTGCGGACGAGGATATCCCACAGGGCCGTGTCTTCATAGTAACCCATGGCCCGTTTCGTCGTGAACAGCAGTTCGTGGGCGTTGAAGTTCGGGAAGGTCAGGCCATTGCCCTGTTTGCTGTATTTATCGAAGGGATGGACCGTATCCTTGAGGCCGCCCGTTTCGCGGACGATGGGGATGGCGCCGTAGCGCAGGGCGATGAGCTGGCTCAGGCCGCACGGTTCGTACCGCGACGGCATGAGGAACATGTCGGCAGCGGCGTAGACCTTGTGGGCCAGGGCTTCGTTGAAGGTGATGTTCGCCGATACCTTGGTCGGATGGCGGCGGGCCAGTTCGCGGAAGGCTTCTTCATAGCCGGCATCGCCCGTCCCGACCAGGACCAGCTGGACGTCGTCGTCGACGAGTTCATCCATGATGCGCGTGACCAGGTCCAGGCCCTTGTCTTCGACGAGGCGCGTGACCATGGCGATCATGGGAACGCCCCGCTTGATGCGCAGGCCCAGTTCGGCCCGCAGGGCATCTTTATTTTCCCGCTTGCCAGCCCGGGCGTTGGCGACGGAATACTGGCGCTTGATATACGGATCCGTTTCCGGATTGTAGACGTCGATGTCCAGGCCGTTGATGATGCCCGTCACCTTTTCCCCATTGTCGCGGATATAGCCATCCAGGCCTTCGCCAAAGTACGGATAGGTGATTTCCTGGGCATACGACGGGCTGACCGTCGTGATGTGGTCGGCGTAGACCATGCCCGACTTCATGTAGTTCACGCAGCCGTCACATTCCAGGCTGCCGTTGTCAAAGAGTTCCTGCGGCAGGCCGATGATGTCGCGCATGATCGACGGCGGATAGATGCCCTGGTATTTCAGGTTGTGAATGGTATAGATGACTTTGATTCCCTTGTAGAAATCATCGTGCCAGAAGTCTTCTTTGAGGAAGACGCCCATGAGGCCCGTATGCCAGTCGTTGCAGTGGATGATGTCCGGCTTGAAGCCGATCTTGGGCAGCATGGTCAGGACGGCGCGGCAGAAATAGGCGAAGCGTTCGTCGTCATCGCCGTAACCGTAGAGGCCGTTGCGCTTGAAATACCATTCGTTGTCGATGAAATAGACGGTCACGCCGTCCTGCTTGATTTCTTCGACGCCGTAATAGAGCTGGCGCCAGGCCAGGTTCACGATGCCTGTCGTCACTTCTTTCATCTGCTTCTTCGCTTCTTCAGCGATGCGGCTGTATTTCGGAATGACCAGGCGGACGTCCATGCCTTTCTTGGCTAAAGCCTTGGGCAGCGCGCCCATGACATCGGCCAGTCCGCCCGTTTTAATAAATGGCACTGCTTCTGAGGCTACAAATAATACATTCATCGTATATTCCCCTCTTTCCCTATGTACCGTATCAGGCGTCTGCATTCTTTTTGGCAGGCCGCCCAGGTCTTCTCTTTCTCGTTGCAGCAGTCTTCTTTTCAGACGCTGCCGTCTTGGCTTTCTCTTTTCCACGGCTCATCGCCTTCTTTCCCGGCGCCTTGGCCGTTTTCTTTACCGTATCGTCGGCAGACTTATCGGCTTTCACTGTCCGGCGGCGCCGCGGTTTGGTCACTGCTTTTTTTTTAACACTCCCTGTCAGCTGCAGGTAAATCGTCGCCAGCGGCGGCAAGGTCAGTTCCAGGGACTGGTCCATGCCGTGCATGGGCACATCCTGAGCCTCGAATTCGCCTTCATTGAGGACGTTGGAGCCGCCGAAGGCCGTGGCGTCACTGTTGAAGACTTCGACGTACGTCCCTTTCCGGGGGACGCCGAAGCGATACGAATGGCGGACAACCGGCGTGAAGTTGCAGACGACGACGGTCATGTCCGTTTCGTCCTTACCTGTACGGTAAAAGGCGATGACGCTGTTGTCGCAGTCGTCGCAGCTGATCCACGAGAAGCCCGACCAGTCGCAGTCTTCTTCCCAGAATTCCGGATGGTCCACATAGTACGTATTCAGGCTGCGCACGTAGTCGTGCATGGCCTTGTGCATGGGATACTTGAGGAGGTGCCAGTCCAGGCTGTCATCGTATTTCCATTCGATGAACTGGCCGAACTCGCTGCCCATGAACAGGAGCTTCTTGCCCGGATGGGACATCCAGTAGCCGTAAAAGGCGCGCAGGCCGGCGAATTTCTGCCAGTAGTCGCCAGGCATCTTGTCCAGGAGGGAATGTTTGCCGTGGACGACTTCATCATGCGACAAGGGCAGGATGAAGTTTTCTGAAAAAGCATAGCATAACGAAAACGTAATCAGGTTGTGATTGTCCTTGCGGAACAGCGGGTCCAGCGACATGTAGCGGAGCATATCGTTCATCCATCCCATGTTCCATTTGTAATTGAATCCCAAGCCGCCGACGTCGACGGGCTTGGTCACGAGAGGCCAGGCCGACGATTCTTCGGCAATCATCAGGGCCTGAGGGTATTCCTTGAAGACGGCCGTATTGAGATGGCGCAGGAAATCGATGGCTTCCAGGTTTTCCCGGCCGCCGTACTTATTGGGCTGCCAGTCGCCGTCGGCATGGCCGTAATCGAGATAGAGCATGTTGGCGACGGCGTCGATGCGCAGGCCGTCGATGTGGAACTGGCTGATCCAGAACAGGGCACTGGAAATGAGGAAGGACTGGACTTCCGTCCGGCCGTAGTCGAAATTCATCGTGTCCCATTCCTTGTTTTCTGCCAGCATGGGGTTGCCCGATTCATAGCACGGTTCGCCATCGAAATGACGCAGGCCGTGGGCGTCGCGGCAAAAATGCCCCGGTACCCAGTCGAGGATGACGCCGATGCCGTTGCGGTGGCAGAGGTCGACGAGGTACATGAAGTCTTCCGGGCTGCCATAGCGGCTGGTCGCCGAGAAATACCCCGTCCCCTGGTAGCCCCAGGAGCCATCGAAGGGATATTCGCACAGCGGCATGAGCTCGATGTGGGTATAATTCATCTGTTTGACATAATCGACCAGCTGGGGCGCGATATCGCGGTACGACAGCATTTCGCCGTCTTCGCCGCGGCGCCACGAGCCGAGATGGACTTCGTAGGTCAGCATGGGCTTACGGTACGAATCGTAAGCACTGCGGCTGTCCATCCATTTCTTGTCGCGCCACGTGTAGTGGAGCTTGGTCAGTTTCGATGCCGTATTGGGACGTACTTCCGACCAGAAGGCATAGGGATCGCTCTTTAAGATGCGTTCGCCTGACGCCGTCGTGATGGCGTACTTGTAGATGTCCCCTTCCTGGAGGCCGGCAATATGCGTAACCCAAATGCCGTTGCCGCAGCTGCTCCGCTCCATGGGATTGGCATCGGCGTCCCAGTGATTGAAATCACCGACGACGCTGACCTGCTGGGCGTGAGGCGCCCAGACGGCAAAGCGCACGCAGGGCTTGCGGCGCAGGACCGTGAAATGGGCCCCGAACAGACGATAACTGGCGTAGTTCGTACCCTGATGATACAAGAAGGCACTGTACTCGTCGATTGCACTGAGTTTCATATCTTATCCTCCTGATTCTTAGTTAGTGTTTGACCGGCTTGATGCGCCAAATGTCATCGGCGTACTGCTGAATCGTCCGGTCGCTGGAGAAGTAGCCGGACTGGGCGATGTTGACGACGCTCGAATGACACCATTTCGTATGGTCGCCGTAGCGTTTGGCGATTTCCTGCTGGGCCTGGCAGTAGGACTGGAAGTCCTTGAGGACGAAGTATTCGTCGTTCCGGTCGAGGAAGGCCGAGTAGAGCATGCCGAAGTGGTCCCCGCCAATAGAGCCGTCGACGAGGGCATCCATGAGGCGGCGGATGGCGGCGTCGTCGCTGTACATCTGCCACGACGAGTAGCCGCCGTGGATGTAGTAGTTCATGACTTCGTCAGCCCGCAGCCCGAAGATGACACAGTTTTCGTCGCCGACTTTGCGGTGGATTTCGACGTTGGCCCCGTCCATGGTCCCCAGGGTGATGGCACCGTTCATCATGAACTTCATGTTGCCCGTGCCCGACGCTTCCTTGCCGGCTGTCGAAATCTGTTCGCTCACGTCAGCAGCCGGGAAGAGGAGCTGGCCTAAGGAAACATTGTAGTTTTCCAGGAACAGGACCTTCATCTGCTTGTTGACCTTACAGTCAGAATTGACCATATGGGCGACGACATTGATGAGGCGGATCGTTTCCTTGGCTTCGCCGTAGCCGGCAGCGGCCTTGCCGCCAAAGAGGAAGGTCCGCGGTGTAATCTTGAGTTTCGGGTTGTCCTTCAAGAGGTAGTACAAGTGCAGGATGTGCAGGATGTTCAAGGTCTGGCGCTTGTACAGGTGGATGCGTTTGATCTGGATGTCGAAGATCGAGTCCGTCCGCACGTCCGTATCGTAGCGGTCGCGGATGTAGCGGGCCAGGATTTCCTTGCGGTCCTTTTTGACCCGCGCCAGCTGTTCCTGGAAGGCCGGGTCGTCGGCAAAGGGCATGAGGTCCTGGAGCTTCGACGGCGTCCGGCGCCAGCTGTCACCGATGGTATCGTCGATGAGCGACGCCAGCTGCGGATTGGCTTCGATGAGCCAGCGGCGATGGGAAATGCCGTTGGTCTTGTTCGAGAAGCGGTGCGGGAAGCACGTGTAGAACTGGTGCAGCGTCGAATCCTTGAGGATCTGCGAATGGATTTCGGCGACGCCGTTGACGCTGTGGCTGCCGAGGACGGCCAGATGAGCCATGTGGACCTGGCCATCCCAGAGGACGGCGACGTCGCGGGCTCTCGATTCATCGCCCGGATAGAGGCTGCGGACTTCTTTGAGCCAGCGGTTGTTGATTTCTTCGACGATGAGGTAAATGCGCGGCAGCAGTTCCTTGAACATGGGGATGGACCATTTTTCCATGGCTTCCGGCAGGATCGTGTGGTTCGTATAGGCCACGGTGCGGACCGTGATGTTCCAGGCCGCATCCCACGATACGCCTTCTTCGTCCATGAGGATGCGCATCAGTTCCGGAATGACCAGGGCCGGATGGGTGTCGTTGATGTAGATGGCCACATAGCGGTCGAATTTATAGATGCTTTCGTGATATTTCTTTTTATAATGGCGGACGATGCTCTGGAGGCCGGCCGATACGAAGAAGTATTCCTGCATCAGGCGCAGGCGGCGGCCGTCTTCATTGCTGTCGTCAGGATAGAGGAAACGGGAAATCTGCTGGACACTGTCCTTATAACGGAAGGCCCGGCGCCGGTCGCCGATGGACAGTTCCTGGTAGAGCTGTTCCCGCGAATATTCCGCCCGCCACAGGCGCAGCGTGTTGACCGTATTGTTGTGGTAGCCGATGATAGGCACGTCGTACGGTACGGCGCGGACAGACGAATACTTTTCGTGGACACATTCCAGGTTGCCGTCTTCGTCAGGACGCATGTAGGCGTTGCCGCCAAAGCGGACATAGACGGCCTTGTCGACTTTCTTGACTTCCCAGGGATAGCCGTTGACCAGCCAGTTATCGGGCAGTTCGACCTGCTGGTTGTCGACAATGCGCTGGTTGAACAAGCCGTACTGATAGCGGATGCTGTTGCCATGGCCCGGCAGCTGCAGCGCTGCCAGGGAATCCATGAAGCAGGCAGCCAGCCGGCCCAGTCCCCCATTCCCCAGGCCCGGATCGCGTTCGGCCGGGATGACCTTATTCAGGTCCCAGCCCAGGTCTTCCAGGCCCTGGCGACAGATGTCGTCCATATCGATGCCCAGGAGATTCGATTCCAGGAGGCGCCCGATGAGGAATTCGATGGAGAAATAATAGACTTGCTTAACCTTCTGTTCGGCATAGATTTCATTCGTGCGGATCCAATCTTCACTTACCAGATCGCGGATCATATAGGCGATGGTCTGATAGACTTCATTCAAAGTCATGTCCCGCAGATCTTTTTCCCACAAGATGTGCGCTTTCTCGGTAAATAACTTTTTGAATTCTTCCTTATCCTGCCATTTTTTCATATTGTCTCTAACCCCTTTGTAGTCGCGTTCAGCGGACTGAACGTTTACCAATGCACAACGGGTTGTCGTGGCTGCCGCTCAACACGGCTTCCGGCTGGATGACCGTATTCTTGTCGCATACGACGTAATCGAGCTGGGCGTCATCGCCGACGACCGAGTGCTGCATGATGATGCTGTTGCGAATGACAGCATTCTTTCCGACCTTGACGCGGCGGAAAAGAATCGAATTCTCTACGCGGCCTTCGATGATGCAGCCATTAGCTACGAGAGAATTGGAGACATGCGATTCTTCCATGTACTTGGCCGGCGCTTCGTCCTTGATTTTGGTATAGATGCGGTGATCCATATCCTTGAGGAGCAATTCATGCCATATGCGGCTGTCGCGCAGGTCCATGTTGACCTGGAAGTAGGAATTGACGGAATCGATCCGTTTTGCATATCCCTGATAATTATAGCCGAAAATCCGCAGGCGGTCTACATTGCGCTGGAGCACATCGATAATAAAATGGGTATATCCCTGGGCATAGGCCCGGCGTATGCAATGCTGGAATACATCGCAGTCGATGAGGATTCCCCGCTGGTATAAGTTGTCGCCAGCTTTGACTTCCGGCTTGGCTTCGATGGCCGTGACCCGGTCCTTGCAGACATCGTCGATGGTCAGGACATAGCCTTCGCGGTCGAAGTCGTATTTCTGCTGCTGATAGATGAGGGTGACGTCGGCGTTGTGATGGCGATGGAAGTGGAGGACCTTGTCATAGTCGATGTTCTGGACCATGTCGCAGCCCGACAGCAGGGCGTAGCGCTTGTTGGCCCGCTGGACGAAGATGAGGTTCTTATAATAAGCACTGATGTCCCCTTCTACGGGATGTTCGATATCCGCCCGTTCTTCCGGCAGATAGAACAAGCCGTCGCCCTTGTGGGCCAGGCCCCATTCCTTGCCGGACCGGATGTGGTCCAGGACCGACCGGGACTGACTGGAGAGCAGGAGGCCGACGTTTTCGATGCCGGCGTTGACCATATTGGAAAGCGTGAAGTCGATGAGGCGGTACTTGCCGCCGATGGGCAGCGTCGATAACGGGCGCGTGTCGTTGATTTCCTGCAAGGGATGGTCTTCGCGCATATTGATGAGGCCGATCATATTACTATTCATAACTAGTGTTCCCCTTTCGCTGTAACTTGTTCTGGTTTCAATTCCCCTTTGCGTCCCAGTACGGCAACAGACCCGTCTTCATTGTGGAGGACGGCGCCGGGATAGATGTGGCAGCGTTCGCCCAGGATGGCCTTGTCGACGACGGCATTTTCTTCGACGACAGAGCCGGGCATGATGACGGAATTGGTGACTTTCGCCCCTTCCTTGATGGTGACACCGTAGAAGATGACCGAATTGCTGACAGTCCCGAAGATTTCCGAGCCTTCAGCGATGAGGGAACTCTTGGCCGAGCCGTTAGGCCCGATGAGGTGTGGCGGGAAACTCTGGTTGCCCGAATAGATGCGCCACTTGCTGTCGCGCAGGTCGATAGGCGGTTCGTCGGCGATGAGGTCCATGTTGGCCTGCCACAGGCTGTCGATGGTGCCGACATCCTTCCAGTAGCCTTCAAAGGGATAGGCATACAGCGGGACCTGGTCGGCCAGCATCGCCGGGATGACGTTCTTGCCGAAGTCGTGTTCCGACTTTTCATCCTTGGCATCGGCCTTGAGGTACGATTCCAGGACGTCGCGGTCGAAGATGTAAATGCCCATGGACGCCAGGTTGCTTTCGGGCTTGGCCGGTTTTTCCTGGAACTTGGTGATGCGCATGTTTTCATTGGCGACCATGATGCCGAAGCGGCTGGCTTCATCCCAGGGGACGCGGATCGTGCCGATGGTGACCTTGGCGTGGTGTTTCTTGTGGAAATTGAGCATCTTGTCGTAGTCCATGGAATAGATGTGGTCGCCCGACAGGATGAGGACGTAATCGTCGCCGACCATTTCCACGAAGTTCAAGTTCTGGTAGATAGCATCGGCTGTGCCGCGGTACCAGTTGGAACCGCCGTCGCTCTGATACGGCGGCAGGACGTACGTGCCGCCCTTGGTCGAGTCGAGGTTCCACGAGCTGCCGTTGCCGATGTACCAGTTCAGTTCCAGCGGCTGATACTGGGTCAGGATGCCGACCGTATCGATGCCGGAATTGCGGCAGTTACTCAGTGGGAAGTCGATGATGCGATATTTTCCACCGAACAAAAGGCCCGGTTTAGCCTGGTCTTTGGTCAGGACACCCAAACGGCTTCCTTTCCCGCCGGCCAAAATCATGGCCAGGCAATTAGATTTTTTCATAGAAGCTCCTCCTCACTTGACTGGGACCCGACCGCTTCGCTTATGGTTTCAGTATGTATGATAATGGACATCGTGTCGTCAGACGGCGGGTCTTGGATTCAATAGCGTACCGTATACGCATATAATATACGCTATAAAGTATTTTATGATTATATTATTAATTATACACCAATTATGTCAAGAATTTAAAGGGCTAACCGCCAAAAAATGATTAGCAGAAACAACTATTTTACACATTACAACAAGGACTGCTATTTTTTAAAATGTAACGTTTTAAATCGACATGGAATTGCTCTATCGTTTATAGTACAGAGTTTGTAGTTTGTAGAAGAGGGCTTTAAATTTTTACCATCCGCTAGCCACTAACCACTAGCCACTAACAACTTGAAAGGGCTTACCGCTGTGCGGCAAGCCCTTTCACTAAATCGTATAACTATAAATTTTGTAAATTTCATACACTACTTTTGTTCAGCTTGCGCTAAGGCTTCCTGGCGGCTCAGGATGCGCACCGGGATGGGCAGCAATTGGAGTACCTCAATCGTCTCGCCTGCTGTGTCCTTCGTCGTCCGGACGAAACCGATGCCCTTCTTGCCGTCCAGGGCCGTGACCACGCCCAGGTAGTCACAGCCTTCGATGATGCGGTTGATGAAGGTCATTTCCGACGGAGGGGCCTGAAAGTAGACCCAGTCTTCATCAAACATGGCTCTTCACCTGGCGGCGCATCATGGAATATGGTTCCAGCCGTTCCGGTACGGCCAGGCCGACGAGCTGCTGGGCGTGGCGGGCGGCGTCGAGTTCCTGCCCGTCTTCATCGACGATGCGGTCGATGGTACAGCGGACCAGATGGCCCTTGGGCTGGAGGAATTCTACAGTCTGGCCGAGTTTGAAGTGGTTCCGCTGTTCTACCCAGGCCAGGCCCTTTTCTTCATCATAGGACTTGACGAGGCCGATGAAATCATGTGTCTGGGTATTGCTCGACTGGCTGTAGACCTGGTCGGCCGCCGTCGGCCGGGAAACGGAGAAGCCCCGCGTGTAGGGCCGGTGGGAAATCTTTTCCAATTCATCGAGCCATTCCTGGCGGACCGTGAAGTGTTCCGGGTCGGCTTCGTAGGCGTCGAAGGCCTGGCGGTAGACCTTGGTCACGGTGGCGACGTAGTGGATGCTCTTCATGCGCCCTTCGATCTTCAGGCTCGTAAAGCCGGCGTCGTAGAGGTCCGGCAGGTACGGCAGGAGACAGAGGTCCTTGGAGTTGAAGATGTACGTCCCCCGTTCATCTTCGACGACGGGGAAATACTGGCCTGGCCGCTTCTCTTCGACGACGTTGTACTTGAAGCGGCAGCACTGGACACATTCGCCGCGGTTCGAGTCGCGGTCGCCCTGGGTGAAGTAATTGCTCAGCAGGCAGCGGCCGGAATAGGAAATGCACATGGCGCCGTGGATGAAGCCTTCCAGTTCGACATCGGGGACTTTGGCATGGATTTCCTTGACGTCGCGGAGGCTCACTTCGCGGGCCATGACGACGCGCGATGCGCCGTTATCGCGCCAGAATTTCGTCGATGCCCAGTTGGTCGTGTTGGCCTGGGTCGATATGTGGACAGGCAGGTCAGGCACGAGCTGCCGGGCCAGGGCGAAGATGCCCGGGTCGGCGATGAGGATGGCGTCGACGCCGATATCGCGCAGGTAGACGAGGTATTCCGGCAAGCCCTTGAGGTCGTCGTTATGCGGGAAGATGTTGACCGTCACGTGGACGTGCTTGCCCCGGGCATGGGCATAGTCGACGGCTTCCTTCAGTTCTTCATTGGAAAAGTTGTCGCTGAAAGCCCGCAGGCCGAAGGACTTCCCTCCCAGGTATACGGCATCGGCGCCGTATAAAAAGGCCATCTTCATCTTATCCATACTGCCGGCCGGAGCCAGCAATTCCATTTTTCCCATTCTCTTATCCTTTCCATTGCGAAACGGTCATGCCGTCGCCATTTTCAAAAAATACAGTCTCAAAAAGGGACCGGTCGCCGACGAGGTCCATGAATTCCCGCAAACGGGTCACGGCCGTGCGGTGTTTGTGCGGCAGGGTCCCTTCGATATAAAACATGTCGTGGTAGTCGATATTATCCGCTGCGACGATGGCGCCGGGCAGGAGCTTGGGCAGGAGATATCGCAGCTGGCGCACATACTGCCCTTTCGGCCCGTCGAGGAAGACGAAGTCCCACGGACCGGGAAGCTGTTCCGCCAGCGCCGTCCCATCGCCGTGGATAGCCGTAATGACCTTTTCATAGGGCGAGCGCCGGAAGAACTGGCAGGCCAGGTCATAGCGCTCACGGTCTAGTTCAATCGTCGTGATTGTCCCGCCCGGTGCCAGGAACGGTGCCATCTGCAGGGCCGAATAGCCGATGCAGGTCCCGATTTCCAGGACCTGCGCCGGCCGGCATGACGCTGCGATGCCCGTGAACAAGGGCAGCTCGCTGTCGCGCAGGATGGGCAGGTTCCGCTCTCGGGCACAGGCTTTCATATCCTGGAACAATGCCTCCATCATGGCATGTGCTCCTGGACGTTCTTCATGTGCTCCTCATAGGTGGCGGCGAAGTAATTATGGCCGTCCTTATCGGCGACGAAATAGAGGTAATTCGTCTGCGGTGCCTCGAGGATGGCTTCCATGCAGTCCATGCCGGGATTGCCGATTGGTCCCGGCGGCAAGCCTTCATAGCGGTACGTATTGTACGGCGAATCGTACTGCGTCTCGTTGATGCTGTAGGCTGCCTTGTGGGTCCCCATGGCATAGGAAATGCTGGCATCGGACTGGAGTTTCATGTGGATCTTCAGGCGGTTCTCGAAGACCGACGCGATGAGGGGCCGGTCCTTTTCGTATTTCGCTTCCTTTTCGATGAGCGAGGCCAAGGTGACGAACTGGTAGATCGACAGGTTCTGCTTGGCAATGCCCGCTTTCATGGCATCCGTCAAGTGGGCGTCGAAGTTCTTGAGCATCATGGCCACGACGTCGTCAGCCGTCGCGTCATAAGGGATGAAATACGTGTCCGGGAAGAGGAAGCCTTCTGTCGGGAAGGTCACTTTGCGATTGCCCTTCATATACGGCAGGAGCTGGTCCGATGACGAAGCAGCCTTGAGGAAATCGGCTTCGCTGATGCGCCCGTTGGCGGCGACGGCCTTGGCGATTTCCCGGACTGTATAGCCTTCGGGGACGACCAGGCGGTCTGCTTCCGACTTACCGCTGGTCAGTTTTTCCAGCAGCGTATGGAGGCTCATGCGCGAATCGAAGGTATACTCGCCGGCATGGATGTCCCCGGCCTGGCCCGTGACGGTCGCTACGGCGCGGAACCACAAAGGGCTGGCAATATAGCCTTCATCGTTCAGGATATCGCCGACTTCCGAAGCCGTCATGTCGCTGCGGACGTGGACGTAGCCGCTCTTATAGGGCAGGAGGAAATTGGGGCCGAAATAGCCGTAAGCTACGGCGGCGATGCCGAGACAGACCAGCCCGGCTGCGGCGGCAGCGATACGGCGGCCCTTCTTTCCAAGCGGAACGCGGCGTTTCTCATGAAGTTGTGTCGTTGTATGATTCTGTTGTTCCATGGGGTATCCTATTTCTGTGCAGCCCAGGTACGGCTCTGCTGGGCTTTTTCTTCACTGTGATTGATGGCCTGGGCCTGTTTTTCCTGTTCGTAACGGGCCTGGGCAGCGGCCTTGGCGGCCTGGAGCTGGGCCTGGACGGCCGGGTCGGCCTGCGTGACCGTCCCGTCGGCATTGACGGTCTGGGCCGCATCGAGCTGGGCCTGGGCGGCCGAGACTTCATTGGCCAGGTTCTGGAGTTCGCGGTCATTCATGTCGTGGCGCACGTCGGCTTCCAGGGGGACAGACGGCGTCGGCTTGACGTCGACATAGACTTCGAACAGGCGCTGCCACGGCAGGGTGACATCGACGGTCTTGGGGTCGATGCCGAGATACGTCGACGCATAGCGCTGGAGCTGTTCTTTCGTGCGGCTCTGGAGTTCTTCGTTGAGCGTCGGGTAATACTGAGTGACGACGCCGGCTTCCAGTTTCTGCTGCATACGGTAGATGTAATCGCGGACATTGGCCTGGTACGCCCAGTTGTCGAGATACTGCGTGGTCAGCATGTCGCGGTGGGCATCGGCCGTCATGTACTTGGACAAGACGCCCTGGGCAATGCCGTAGCCGACGGAGTTGCTGGCCGTATTCCAGCCGTTGTAGGCGGCCAGGCGGTACATCATCTTATCCTGATAGAGGCCGTAGACCAGGGTATTGTCGGAGCCGTTGGAAAAGGCCATATCGACGATGCTGACCGGGATGTCGAGGTTGACGGCCTTTTCGATCTGCGTCAGGAAATCCCGCGTCGACTGGAGCATGATCGGGAAGTTTTCAAAGTTCGCCGATTCCGTCGTCGACGTCGTCAGCGGCGTGTTGACGGCCAGCAAGAGGTCCGGCCGTTCGTTGTCGACCATGGTGCCGCCGATGGCTTCGACGTGGGACGCGATGGTCTTGCCAATGGCCTGGCCGTCATAGCGGGGCACGGTCTTTTCGCCGCCGCCCAAGGGATAGATGACGGTGATCTTGGGATGATAATTATTGAAATCGTTGCTGGCCCGCGTGATGAGCAGCAGGCCCAGCTGGTCGGCACCGGGGAAGGAGCCGAAAGCCGTCTTGGGGATGCCCGTACCGGCCATTTCCAGGTACTTCGATTCCAGCGACGACTGGGTGCTGACGGAATTATCGTCGTGGCCCAGGCTGTAATAGGTAAAGACGCCTTTGCGGGCATCATCGATGAGGCGGTAATTGATGCTCATGTTCTTGCGGCGCCGGTTATACCAGTCCTGGAGGTATTCCATGGGCACGCGGCGCATGATGGCGAACCAGTCATTGCGTTCCTGCGGATTCAGGCCTTCTTCGTCCATCTTGGCCTGGAGCGATGCCAGCTGATAGATGTCGGAGCCCATGGTCAGGTAATAGTCCGGTTCGACGCCCTTGCCGCCGGCCCAGGGACTGCGCATGACCGTGCTGAAGACATAAATGGGCACGTTCTTGTGCGATTTATGCAGGGCTTCGACCTTTTCCAGGCGCGCTGTCAGCGTTTCCATCGGCAGGTTATGCTTGCGCGAATCGACGAGGCCGCCATAGACCAGGGAATCGATGGACAGGACCATGGCATCGGCCTTGCCGGCATTGGCATTGACCCAGGCCATGAGCTTATCCGGCGAACCGTGGAAGTTCATGCCCGACAGATACTGGGCCGGCGGCGTCAGGACCTGATAGCCCGCCGCTTCGGCCGTACTGACCGTGTATTCATAATCGACAGGCCGGTCATCCTGGGGTACATATAAAATCGTCTTTGCCAGTGCAGCCGGCGAGGCACATAAAAAGAAAGAGGCTACGGCCAGGCTGACTGCTTTCTGTAACAGATTCACGTTATCACTCCTATTATGAAGAAAAAAAATTGTACCCTTTATTATATCACGGCCCTGGGAAAATTTGTAGGGGCGGCCCTACGCCCTCCGATGGTGAGCCCGGCGGATTCTTGGGATATTGAGGTGCAGTCGGATGGCCACCAGGCGGATGGCGACGGTGACGGAAAAGGCGACGATGGCGCCGACTTCCAAAGGGACCTCAAAGGGGATGACGGCGCCGTACAAGAAGATACTGCCCAGGAGGGACGCCGTCGCGTAGACTTCCTTGCGCAGGACGCCGGGGATACGCCCGGCCAGGACGTCGCGGATGACGCCGCCGCCGACAGCCGTCAGGACGCCGAGGGTGATGTCGAGGATCCAGTAGTCGGGATAATAGAAGCAGCCCAAAAGGGTCCCGGTAACCGTAAAGGAGCCGAGGCCGATGGCGTCGCAGACGAGATACCAGATGGAGAGCTTGCCGACGACGCGGCGCCACATGCGGATATTGAAATAGCGGACGATAATCGTGATGACGGCCATGGAGCCGAGGATGATCCACAAATAGATACTGTTCTTAAAGGCAGCCGGCGGGATATTGCCGATGAGGATGTCGCGGATGATACCGCCGCCGACAGCCGTCGCCGCACTGAGGACGAAGATGCCGAAGAGGTCCATGCGCCGTGAAATGGCTGCGAAGACGCCGGATACGGCAAAGGCCGTCGTCCCTAATAAGTCGAAAATCTGCCACCAAATGGCATCCATAATAGTTTCCCCTTCCCTGTTTTCGTGTTATGATAGACATAAATTTTTTGCTAAGGAGACTCCATCCACTATGACTAAAGATGAATTTTATATGGGCAAAGCCCTGGCCGAAGCCAAGACGGCCTATGCCGTCGGAGAAATCCCCATCGGCGCCGTCATCGTCTATGAAAAGAAAGTCGTCGCCCGGGCCTATAACCTGCGCGAAAGCCTGCCCTGTGCGACGGCCCACGCCGAACTGCTGGCCATTGAAAAAGCCTGCCGCGCCCTCAATCGCTGGCGCCTGACAGGCTGTACTCTCTATGTGACCGTCGAACCGTGCCCCATGTGTGCCGGCGCCATCGTCAACAGCCGCCTGGACCGCGTCGTCTACGGCTGCGACGACCCGAAAGCCGGTGCCGTGCGCTCCCTCTTCCAGCTCGTCGACAACGACCGCCTCAACCACCGGACCGAGGTCACAGCCGGCGTCCGGGCCGAAGAATGTGCGGCCCTCATGAAGAGTTTCTTCCGCCAAAGACGGAAAAGATAGTGGCTAGTGGCTAGTGGCTCGTGGTTCGTGGCTCGCGGCTCCCCTGATAGGGGAGCTGTCAGCGCAGCTGACTGAGAGGTTTTTTAATCCCTATTCGGGAAGGCTATGGCGCAGGTATTCCCGGAAGGCTTCGCCCAGGTCTTCCCGGCGCAGGGCGTATTCTACGGTAGCTTTCAAAAAGCCCAGTTTGTTGCCCGTGTCGTAGCTGCGGCCGCTGAAGGTGTAGGCGTAGACCGCTTCCCGGTCGGCCATGAGGCGCAGGGCGTCGGTGAGCTGGATTTCCCCGCCCTTGCCGGGCTGGACGCGGCGCAGGATTTCAAAGATATCCGGCGTCAGGATATAGCGGCCCAGCGCGGCCAGGCGGCTCGGCGCTTCGTCGACAGCTGGCTTTTCGACCATGTCGATGAGCTTGACGACGCGGTCGTCGTCCGTCGGCTGGCCCTGGACGATGCCGTAGCGCGATACCAGTTCCTGCGGCACTTCCTGACAGCCGAGCATAGTAGCCCCCAGGCGGCTGAAGGCGTCCATCATCTGTTTCAGCGCCGGCTGCTCAGGATTGTAGACGACGTCGTCGCCCAAGAGGACGGCAAAGGGCTCGTTATCGATGAACGATTCGGCACAGCGGATGGCATCGCCCAGGCCGCGCATGTGCTTCTGACGGATATAATGGATATTGATGGACGAAATATCCTGGACCAGGTGCAGCAGTGAGTCCTTTCCCTGCTGGCGCAGCTGCAGCTCCAGGTCGATATTGGTATCGAAATGGTCTTCAATGGCCCGCTTGCCGTGGCCCGTGATGATGAGGATTTCTTCGATGCCGCTCTGCAGGGCTTCTTCGACGATGTACTGGATGACCGGTTTGTCGACAATAGGAATCATTTCCTTAGGGATGGCCTTGGTGACCGGCAAAAAGCGCGTCCCATAACCTGCAGCCGGAATGACGGCCTTACGAATTCGTTTCTGCATGGTATCCTTCCTTTTCTACAGCAGCCAGGGCGCCGGCGATGACATCGTCCATGTCGTAATACGTATATTCTGCCAGGCGGCCGCCGAATATAACATTGCGTTCATGGCGGGCTAAGGCCGCATATTCATGGTATAAATTCTGGTTCACCGCATCGTTGACAGGATAATAGGCTTCTTCGCCGGCCTGCCATTCAGCCGGGTATTCCTTGGTGACATACGTCACAGGCTGCCTGCCAAATTCAAAATGCTTGTGTTCAATCGTCCGCGTGTACGGCGTTTCCCGGTCGGTATAGTTCATGACGGCCACACCTTGATGGTTGACCTCGTTATAACGTTCCGTTTCAAAACACAGGCCCCGATAGGCCAGATGGCCCAGGCGGTAGCCGAAATACTCGTCAATGGGACCGGTATAGACGACTTTACGGGCTATATCCAGGTACGATGCCCGTTCGCGGTTATAATCGACGCCAGTCCGCACTTCGATGCCTTCCAGGAGGGCGTCGATGAGGACATTGTAGCCCCCTTGGGGGATGCCCTGCCAACAGTCGTCGAAATAATTATTGTCGAAAGTATAGCGCACGGGCAGGCGCTTGATGATGAACGCCGGCAAGTCCGTGCAGCTCCGGCCCCACTGCTTTTCCGTATAGCCTTTGATTAATTTCGTATAAATATCCGTACCGATGAAGGAAATGGCCTGTTCTTCCAGATTCTTAGGCTCCGTAATCCCTGCCGCCCGGCGCTGGCCTTCGATCTTGGCCGCCGCCTGTTCCGGCGTGACGATGCCCCACATCTTGGCAAAGGTATTCATATTGAAAGGCAGATTGTACAGTTCGCCTTTATAATTGGCAATGGGCGCATTGATAAAATGATTGAATTCGACGAACTGATTGACATAGTCCCAGACCCGGCGGTCCGACGTATGGAAAATGTGGGCACCATAGCGATGGATATGGATGCCATCCTTCTCTTCACAATAGACATTTCCGCCGACATGGTCCCTCCGTTCCAGGACCAGGCACTGTCGGCCGGCCTGATGCATCTCGTGGGCAAAGACACAGCCAAAGAGGCCGCTGCCGACGATGACATAATCGTACATAATTTAGTTCCTCATTTCGTTATTAATGGCCTGCGGGAATCCCATATCATGAACCGCAGGCTGGCACGCCGTACATACTTTCGGCCTGGCGGACGGCGCGGCGGATGGCCTGTTCGACGACGTAGGCGGCGATGGTCCCGGTCAGGCTCAATTCGGCCGAAACGCTGCCGACGCTGGCGGCATAGAGCGAATCGCCGTCAGCCGTCGTATTGACGGGACGGATGGTCCGGACGAGGCCGTTGCTGCCGAGGGCGGCGATTTTTTTCAGCTGGGCCTTGTCGAACTGCCCATTGGTGACGACGGCACCGATAGTCGTATTGGTCGTCGTCCCGACGGCGCGCTGGGAAAAGAGGGTCGGCGTCTGGCCGGCTTCTTCGAGCATGACCCGCCGCGTATCGGCAAAGCCCTGGCCATCGCGGCTGCGCATACCGGCCAGGATCTGGCCGTTTTCGTCGAGGACATCGCCGACGGCATTGACGGCGACGACGGCACCGACCTGAAGGTCGCCGACCTGGACGGCATAGGCGCCGAGGCCGGATTTCATCATATAGTCCGGGCCGCAGAGCTTGCCGACCGTCGCCCCCGTACCGGCACCGTAACAGCCTTGGCGGAAGTCCCCACTTTCCGACGCCTGGCAGGCCGCATAGCCCATGGCGGCGTCAGGGCGGACATTGTCGCCGCAGCCCAGATCATAGATACACGATTCGACGACGAGGGGCACCTTGCAGATGCGCGTATCGAAGCCGATGTGCTGTTCTTCCAAATACTGCATGACGCCAGCCGAGGCATTGAGGCCAAAGGCACTGCCGCCGCTGAGCAGGATGGCGTGGATGCCCGACGCAGCTGCCATAGGACTGAGCAGTTCCGATTCCCGGCTGGCCGGGCCGCCGCCGCGGACGTCGACAGCACAGGGCGCACTGTCCGGGAACACGAGGACCGTGCAGCCCGTGCCGCCCTGGCGGTCCTGGGTATTGCCCAGGCGGAAACCATTCGTCCGGGCCATGGCTAACATATCTATTTCTTTCATGAAAACACTTCCCTTTATTTCATCTTTTCAAAGTCTTTCCAGAGCATACTGGGCTGGATACCCGTATTGTTCTGGTACTTGCCGTGCTGATACGTATCGTATTCGCCGTCGATATCATGATAGTAGATCTGGCAGATTTCCACGTTCGGATAGATGCGGATGGGCTGGACACAGAAGATTTCCAGCGTCCAGTAACCGGCAAAACCGACGTCGCCGAAGCCAGCCGTGACGTGGATGAAGACGCCCAGGCGGCCGACGGACGACCGGCCTTCGAGCATGGGGATATAGCCGTCAGTCCGGGTATATTCATTAGTCCGGCCCAGATAGAGCTTGTTAGGCTGCAAAACGTAGCCCGACTTGGGAATATAAATGGTCGATGCCGGATTGGGCTTGGCCATATCCAGTTCTTGGTGGTCATAGACCATCAGTTCATTGTGCAAAGACAGGTTATAGCTATTGGGATTGACCCGTTCCGGATGGAAAGGTTCAATGATGATTTCCTTACCTAAATGCTTGACAATTTCCTTGCCTGATAAAATCATGAGTGCCACTCACTTTCTCTAGTAAATTCACTTCTTATCATATAGCAAAACCGGTTCGATGTCCACGGCGCGATGAGCCGGTTTTTCTTTCCCTGTCTCAAAGAAGTCCTCTACATAGAACGTGACCTTCTCCCCTTCTTCCGGGCGGACGCGGTACAGCGAAGCGGTACGGAAATAATACTGATTGCCGCCGTATTCCCGCAGGAAGCCGGCCTTGCTGCCGGGCAGGATCTTTTCGATGGTCCCCTTGTGGCGCGTCTGGCCGGCGTGCTTCTCGTCCATCCAGAATCCATGGAGCCCGTCCATCAGCTCCTGCCGGTCCGGTTCGGGAAAAGCATAGCTGTCGGTCTTGGCCAGGAGTTCGGCCTTGACCTTCCAATGCTGGTCCATGCGGACCCGTTTGGCCAGGAGGTAATGGAAATAGGCCATCTTCTCATAACCGCCCATATTCTCCAAAGCCTGGGCGAACTGGACCATGAAATTGACCTTAGCCTTGAACTCGCCGCCAGCCAGGAAGGCCGACGCCCCATAGCGGCGCATGGCCGCGCTGTCGCCCTCGGCCTGGGCGGCAAAGAACAGGCCCCGGAAAAGGATCCAATGCTGCTTGTACTTCAGCAAGTTCTCCAGGCGCTGCCGCCCTTCCCCGACGCGGCCCTGGCGCAGCAGGCAGAGGGCAATGCGGTAAGAAAACCAGATGTCGTTGTCGTGATGGAGCTGAGGAAAATAGTTCAGGGCCTGCCGGCACAAGGTGATGCAGTCGTCGTACTTCTCTTCCTTGACCAGGATGCGGCTCATGAGGGAATACCAGCGTTCCCGGTCCGAGGCAATGACCCGTTCCCGCCCCTTCAAAGTCACGGTCTTCTCCTGGTCCGGCAGCTGGTCCGGGTCGAGGCGGCGCAAATAGGACCCCATCAGTCCGGCCTGACCGGGCTGGTTCTTGAGGACATCGACCATGCGCCACACAGCCAGGGCATACGGCGTATACGGCCCTTGCTGACTGTATTTCAAGATGGCGTCGACGGCGCGGCGGAAATCTTCCGGTGCCTGCGTCCGTTCATCGAATTTCTGGATATATAAATAATAGAGGCACCAGCAGTAAATCCCGTGGAGATTGACGAAATCGGGGAAGGCGATCATGCCGGCCCGGGCAATTTCCCGCCCCTTCTTGTACTGCTTCGTCTTGCGCAGGGCATAGGCATAGTAATAATAATCCCAACACGTCCAAGACCGGTCCGGTGCCGCCTTGCCATACATAGCCAGTACCTCATCATAGCGGCCGTCGCGGCAGGCCTGGCGGGCAGCAAAAGAATCCATGGAACCACCTCCGTATTTTTTCACAACATTTTCGTATATGATAAGGGTATTATATCATAAAAAAGGACTTGTCGCACGATGACAAGTCCTTTTGAGTATTAAGTTTGTAGTTTGTAGTTTGTAGTGAAGTTTTTTTAATTTAAAGCCCTCTTCTACAAACTACAAACTCCGTACTTCAAGCTAGTGCTTCTAGCCACGGATCTTTTTAATTTGTTTTTCCAGTTCCGGCATGACTTCAAAGAGGTCGCCTACGATGCCGTAGTGAGCGAATTTGAAGATCGGTGCATCCGGGTCTTTGTTGACGGCAATGATGAGGCCGGCGTCCTGGATGCCGAGTTTATGCTGGATGGCGCCGGAAATGCCCAGGGCGATGTAAATCTTCGGGGCGATTTTCTTGCCGGTAATGCCGATCTGCCATTCATAGGGAGCCCATTCTTTGTCGACAAGGGGCTTGGATACGCCGAAGGCTGCGCCGATGCGCTGGGCAAAGGCCTGAACGGCTTTCATGCCGTCTTCAGTCTGGACGCCGCGGCCAGCACCGACGACGATATCGGCCGTCGTGATGGTCAGTTCTTCCGCTTCTTTTTCGACCGGTTCAAAGTTCGTCACTTTGACGGACGGAGCAGCACCGGCGAAGTCGACGCTTTCTTTGATGATTTCGCCTTTCCGGGCCGGGTCAGCCGGCGTGCCGTGGAAAATCTTGTCGCTGATGGTAGCCAGCTGGGGGCGCGTCGTCGTCTGGATCTTGACGAAGAGCTTGCCCGTATAAGCCGGACGGATCCAGGTCAGCGTATCGTCATCGCCTTCAAAGCGGACGTCCGTGCAGTCTGCGACCAGGCCGACGCCGAGCTGAGCCGACAGGCGGCCGCCGAGGTCACGGCCATCGGGCGAACCGCCGATGAGGATGACGCTGGGTTCATATTTTTCAGCCAAAGCGGCGATGGCTTTGGTGTACAAGACGGAATCGTAGGCAGCCAGGGCACTGTCTTCGACAGCGACGACGGCATCAGCACCGTAGGAAATGGCTTCCTGGCTGGCTTTGGCCGTATCGGAACCGGCGACGAAGGCGACGACCTGTTTGCCCTTGGCATCGGCCAGCTGACGGGCTTTGCCCAACAATTCGATGCTCAGCGGGCTCAGGGCACCGCCGGCGATTTCTATATATACGCAGATATTCTGTTTCAATTCCATAATTCAGCCCTCCTTACAGCAAGTTCTTGGCAGTCAGTTCTTTGACGAGATTAGCCGCAGCGTCTGCCGGCGTAGCGCCTTCGATCATGACGCCGACCGGATTCGGTTCCGGTGCGAAGAGTTCCGTGACTTTCGTCGCCGAACCAGATTTCCCGACACTTGCTGCATCGAGGCCCAGGTCTTCCACTTTCCAGACATCGAAGACGGCTTTCTTGGCAGCCATCTTGCCGCGGATCTTCGGAGAACGCGGCGTGTTGCTCTTTTCCGTAACCGAGACGACAGCCGGGAGCTGAGCCTGTACCGTTTCAATGCCGTCGTGGTTCAGGCGCGTAGCCGTTACCGTCGTGCCGTCGACACTGACCGAATTGGCATAGGAAATGAGGGCCATACCCAAACGCTGGGCAATAGCCGGCGGAATCTGCCCCGTATCGCCATCCGTCGAGCGCTTGCCCGTGAAGACCAGGTCGGCACCGCCCAATTTTTCAATGGCCTTGGCCAATACCAGTCCTGTTGCCAGCGTATCGGAGCCAGCCATGCGTTCGTCCGAGACGAGGACACCTTTATCGGCACCGATAGCAATGCCATCACGCATCATTTCACCAGCCAGGGCGTTGCCCATGGTCAGGATCGTCACCGTACCACCGATGGCATCCTTGACGGCTACGGCCGCTTCGATGGCGTGTTTATCAACCGGGTTGAGCATCGACGGAGCGCCAACACGGACCAAGTTGTTGTCTTTGGCGATTTCAATATCCGAAATCGCAGGAACCTGCTTTACCAAAACTACAATATTCATAAGTAAGCCTCCTTTTTTCGTCTTCTTATGTCACCTATTATACTCCATATTCAACAATTTATCAACGGATAATTATTTTTATTTACAAAATCTATATCTAATGTATCTTCCCATTGACAGCCCTAGGCTATTCTTTTAAAATTAAATAGTATTGAACAGGTTAATCGTTTGATTTTCCAGCTAATCTTTATACTTTTAGGAGGTTTTTATCATGTCTGAATCCCATCCGGAGCGGCGCCCTTATGATCCGCCCATGTCTCCGGACCAGAATTACGTTGAAATCAATGCTTATGTCGTCGGCTGGGGGCTGTTCTTCGCCGCCCTCTTCTCCCTGGCCGTCGGCTATCTCTGCCTGAAAATCGGCCAGACCGTCGATGCCTTTGCGCCCGTCTCCGTCCTGGCCATGGGCATGGCCGTCCTCTTCAAGCGCAAGAATGCCTTCCCGGAAACGGTCCACATCCAGGCCATCGCCAGCGCCGGGACCAACATCATCGGCGGCGTCATGTTCATCCTGCCGGCCCTGTTCATCCTACAGCTCGACAGCCAGCTGACCTATACGGAAATGGTCATCCCCATCGTCCTCGGCGGCGTCCTGGGCGTCCTCCTGGCGACGACGTTCCGCCGCTACTTCTGTGAAGAAATGGATGCGGCTTACCCCTTCCCGTCCGGCCGGGCCGCTGCCGAAGTCCTCAGCTGCAACGGCGGTTCCAAGGCCCATGTCATGGTCTTCAGCGGCCTCCTGGCCATGGCCTATGACTTCGTCCTCAACACCCTGGGCTGGTGGCAGGAAGTCCTGTCGACGCTGACCTTCTCCTGGGGCCAGGCCGCGGCGGCGAAATACAAGCTGGCTTTCAGCCTGGATAACGACGCCGCCCTCCTGGGCATCGGCTACTTTACGGGCCTGCGCTACGCGGCTATCATCGCAGCGGGCTCGTTCTTCTCGTGGTTCGTCTGCATCCCCGTCGTCTACTACCTCGGCGGCGAACACGTCATGACCCTCCACGGCCAGGCCGTCCTCCTGGCCGATGCGCCGATCGACGCCGTCTTCTCGCAGTACGTCCGTCACATCGGCATCGGCATGCTGGCCATGGCCGGCATCATCGGCCTGGTCTCCATGTCCGGCGTCGTCGGCCGGGTCATCCGCCGGGCCGCTTCGGACCTGTTCACGTCGGGCCCGGCTTCGTCGGCCGGCCTCCTGCGGACCCAGCAGGACCTGCCCATGAGCCAGATTGTCACGGGAACCCTGGCCATGTGCGCCCTGTTCACGCTCTTCTTCCACGTCACCTGCTCGCAGAACATCACACAGACCCTGCTGGCCGGGGCAATCATCCTCATCTTCTCGTTCCTCCTCTCCGTCGTCGGCATCAGCTCCATCGCCTTTACGGGGAACGAACCCGTTTCGGGCATGACCATCTTCATGATCATCGTCTCGGCCGTCTTCATGGGCAATGCCGGCATGAGCGGCAGCTCCGGCATCATCGCCATCCTGCTCATGGCCGCCTTCCTCTGCTCGACCCTGGCCGTAGCCGGCAACTTCATGTCAGAACTGAAAGTCGCCTACCTGACCGGGGCAACGCCGAAGAAGATGCAGCAGTGGCAGATCCTGTCCATCATCGTCTCCAGCTTCATCGCTGTCGGCGTCATCTTCCTCCTCGACCACGCCTACGGCTACACGGGTCCGGGCGCCCTGGCAGCGCCGCAGGCCAACGCCATGGCAGCCATCGTCAAACCCATGATGGACGGCGGTGCCGCTCCCTGGCCGCTGTACATGGCCGGTGCCTTCTTCGCCTTCCTCTTGTGGATGATGAAGGTCCCACCCCTGGCCTTTGCCCTCGGCGCCTACCTGCCCATGGAAATCAACACACCTGTCCTCATCGGCGGCCTCGTATCGTACTTCGTCTCCCACAGCAGCAAAGACGACGCCCTCAACGCCCTGCGCCTCAGTGAAGGCAGCACCGTCGCTTCGGGCTTCGTCGCCGGCGGCGCCATCGGCAGCCTCATCAGCGCCGTCCTGCACATCGGCGGCATCGACTGGTTCCTCAAAGACTGGGTCGTCACGCCGGGAGCCACCTACCTCGGCATCGTTGCCTACTTAGTCATGTGTGCCGTCATCTACACCGTAGCCTGCAAGGTCAAGAAAGTATAAATAATAAAAGGGCTTATCGCATGTGCGATAAGCCCTTTTTCTGCAAACTACAAACTAAAAACATTTTTACTCAGAACATTTTGACTAAAAAGTTTCTGAGTAAAATCTTTCTGAGTAAAATGATACCATGCCCCTCATTGCCAGTCCAGTCAAGCTATGATACGATGACTAAAAAAGGAGGTCTGTCTCATGAAATGTTATATTGTTGACGCTTTTACCAAGGAAATCTTCAAAGGAAACCCGGCCGCCGTCTGCGTCCTAGACCAGTGGCTGCCTGACGAACTGATGCAGCACATTGCTATGGAAAACAGCTTATCCGAAACGGCCTTTACCGTCAAAGAAGGCGATCACTGGCACCTGCGCTGGTTCACGCCGGGCGGTGAAATCGACCTCTGCGGCCATGCGACCCTGGGGACGGCTTATGTCCTGGCCCATTTCGTCGAACCCGACGCCAGCCGCTACGTCTTCCAGACCCTCAGCGGCGAACTGATCGTCACCCGTGACGGCGACCGCTTCTCCATGGATTTTCCGGCCTATGACCTGAAACCCGTTCCGGTCACAGACGCCATGGAAGAAGCCCTGGGCGTCCGCCCCGTCGAAGCTTACCTCGCCCGCGACCTGGTCTGCGTCCTGTCCGACGAAGGAGACGTCATCCACTGCCAGCCTGACATGGCCAAACTCAAGCAGCTCGACGGCCTGCTCTGCAACATCACGGCCAAAGGCAGCAAATACGACACGGTCAGCCGGTCCTTTGCGCCGAAACTCGCCGTTCCGGAAGACCCGGTCTGCGGCAGCGGCCATTGCCACATCATCCCCGTCATGTCAGCCAAACTCGGCAAAACCGACCTCGTCGCCTATCAGGCCTCGAAACGGGGCGGCGAACTCTATTGCCACATAGAAAAAGGCCGCATCGCCCTGGCTGGCTATGCGGCACTCTATGCAGAATCGGATTTGAAGATTTAAAAAGATTATTTGATACTATTTCACAAAATCAGTACTTCTTCCGGATCATATGCTTCTTTAACTCCATAGTGCTCGATTTTTGACTGGTATTTTTTACCGAGATTATAGAATCGGATGCTATCTTTATCTTCATCCATGATTTTCAGTAACCGATGTTTCAACATAACCAATTCATCAGGCTGCAGCAGGCACTCGAACACCGAGTTCTGCACACGCTGACCGTATTTCTCGCACTGCTTGGCCACCTGATGCAGCCTTCTCTTTCCATTATCATCTTGTGTGCTCACATCGTAGGTTACTAATACCAACATATACTCATCTCATTTCCACAAAAAAGCCGGATACACATCTAAATCGCCACGTAAGACCCGCGCCAATAATTGAGCTTGAACAAATGGAACCAAGCCCCAGGGAATCTTTTCTTCTAAAAATGGATGCCTGATTAATTCTTTCTTACGGTTTTGCCAGTCAGTAAGAAAAATTTTACGGCCCTTGTCGTTCAATAATACAGCCCCATTTTCTTGTCGTTCAAAGGCACTGGCGTTTATTTTACGATTATTGATCAACGTCAATACAAACCGATCTGCATAGATACTGCGCAATTCTTCCATCAAGTCTAAAGCGAGTGAAGCTCTTCCTGGACGGTCACGATGCAGGAATCCTACATATGCATCCAGCCCAGTAGATTCCAACGCAGACGCGCAATCATTAGCCAAAATAGTATAACAAAAAGAAAGCAGCGTATTGACAGGGTCTTTAGGAGGCCGTTTGATGCGTTGTTCAAAGGAAAAGACTTCCTTATTCTGTAATATCAGACGGTCAAATACAGAGAAGTATAGACTGGCTGCCTCACCTTCATAACCTCGCAGGCTATCTAAATCACAACACGTTCTAGCTGCGTTAGCCAAATGAAGTAACGATGCGCTGATTTCTTTTATGGTCTGGACATCAACACTCAACGGATGATCCCGCTTGGCCCTTTCCAGCACACTGCGAGCATTGAAAATCTTCCCTACAATAAAATATCTGGCAATTTGACAGCTTTGCTCTTCATCATCGGAACAACGGTATTGTTTCTTCCGCAGTAATACATTTCCCTGAGTCGTTCCCACTACCCTAGCCAAAAATCTACCACTCTGGCGATAAAAGCAAAGCCCTATATTTCTTCTGGCACATTCTCCCATTAAGGCTGGCGACGCACCTTTATAACCGAAATAAATAATCTGCTCCAATGTATGAAGAGGAAATTTCCCCATCACATTTTCATCCATTAAAACGATAACATTGTCATTTTCTAACGCTAAATACGTTTCCGGAGTCATGATATATAATGTATTCAACAATTTTCTCATATTTCGTCACTCTCCCAACATAGTATCGTAATAGGGACGAGCTGATTTCTTTTTACAGATAATAGGCAGACAAAGTTCTTTCAAGGAACAACTGGAGCATCCCTTTCTAGGACGAACTTTAGGAATATAGCCGCGTCGAAAATAATCATGCATTTGTGCCAACATTTCTCTAACTTCATGACATAACTCTTCTGTCAATGAAACCGTTTCTCTTCGATGAGTTTCATGATAGTACACAGCCCCTTCTGAAATAGGCACTCCTAACATTTCCGTCAGACACATAGCTTGACAGCAAAGCTGAAGACGATCTGCATCTATATCCTTGGATTTTCCTCGTTTATATTCAATGGGAAAAGGCTGCCATACCCCTTTCTGTCCGTATAAATGACAGCCAGCATTATTTTGACGAAATTCTACCACATCACATTGCCCAGTTACCCCTAACGTTCTCGATGATATCCTCATCCCCCGGGAAACAAGAAGCTCTCCGCGTTTCTCCACAAAGTCTGGATTATGACAATTTTCATGAATAATGTTGCCTTCCATCGTCTTAACATTTTCAGCCCAAACTTGGTCTATGTGAATTAAGGCCCATTGTCTCGGACAAAAAGAAAAATGTTGTATCCCCGATATCATCAAAAAATCATCTTCAGCATATTCCATGAAAAACGCCTCCTTTCAGTATCCTGTAATATTCACATCCATAAAGTACTTTATAGTTTAATTATATCATATTTTAATCCACGCACCCATGAAGGGTGCGACGTCAAAGCGCGGTACAATCATTGTTCCTGGCTGGGGGAAATCTTACGGAATCAGACCTTTCCGCTACTGACAATTCCGTCGCTGGATGTCAATGACCTGGTCGCCGGGACGAACAACGCGCTGGAGTATAACCCAGACTGCAGTCATGCACCGGCATTCATTGCCCCGCCGTCTTATCCGGCGACGTTCTTGCAGAACCAGATTACATCGCTCATTCAAGAAGTGTATCGCATGGCTAACTTATCCCTCGTCATCAATACGTCGCAGAACAACAATAGCGGCATCGCTCGGCAATTGGAATTCGAGTAAACGAATCAACAGCTGGCCCGGACAGAAGTGGCCCGTGCCTGGGCTGATGGCTTCCATGCCCGTTATGATACGGACGACGACGTAGCCGCCTACAAGTGGACGCCCGTATTGCCGGTTCATCCACACTGCATCTGCTATCTGTCGCTGGTTTATGTGACCGAAATCAATATGAACAAGCAGCGCAATCAAATTAAGGATGGCGGTGATGTTTACCTCAAGCGGCAGTCACATTGGAAGCGCTGTCATTTGCTGGGTATTGACGGAGCCCACGCCTGGGAGCAGGGGCGAGCCGACTGGCGCCAATATATGCGTAATTGGTCATCTGATTTTGAAAAGAAAGCGATTGTAATATCTTCAGGGGGAATATTAGAAGAGTATGCCGCAGCTGAAGCCGATGCAAAAAGAAAATATGATAAAATTACAAAAAGTGGAAAAAAGCATTTTTCAGAAAAAATTTCAGTTTATACTGGATTGTCTGAGCGCTTTGCTGGGCAAGTGTTTGAACATGTATTTATGGAAAAGCATATTCTTGATGATGGGGTAAGAAAATTTGACCCAGATATCGATATGGCAGCATCTTTTGAAAGACTTTTGAATGGTAATTACAATGCAGCTGATATAGTTCTTTTGCACCATGAGCATCTTGAAAGAGCTTTGGAAAAACGATAGAATTTAATTTATAGAGAGGCTCATCTTAAAGCTAATAAAAAATATAAGTATGTACAAGCATTAAGAGAGGAGGCAGCTAAATGATTGAAATGTCTTTAGAAAATAAAAGCGATTCTGTAGTTGTCTACCGATATGATGTGATTGCTGAAGAACCAGGATTATATGGCCGTTTATCATTGAATTTGCAAAATGGAGAAATTGTAGTTTTAAAAAAAGATCAGACCGGAGTGGATATGTTTATTAGACATGCGGTATCAGCTATGAAAATGTTTTTTTATAATCATGAGTATCCAAGTAAAAAACAGCTTGCTTGGTATTGATTAAGCAGACCTTATATGGCCTGCTTTTTTGTTACAATTTTATATCTTGTCTTTTCGCCGCCAGACGCGGACCGCAGACGTAAAAGAATGGTTCTTTTTTTATCCAGTAGGTACAAAATGGCTTACACATTACAGCAAATTTTCATCCTCCCTGTCACCAATCCGCACGACGCTTCGATTTCAATCCACGCACCCGTGAAGGGTGCGACGCAAAACCGAATTTATCGCCCAGAACCAGCTTATTGAATTTCAATCCACGCACCCGTGAAGGGTGCGACTTAATCGATGATGACGACAACGGCGTCCCGGACATTTCAATCCACGCACCCGTGAAGGGTGCGACACTGCGCTGCCCACTGGCTGGGTAAGGCTCCAATCAAATTTCAATCCACGCATCCGTGAAGGGTGCGACCGGTTTTCATGTCATCACCTCACCGTTACGAGCTTATTTCAATCCACGCACCCGTGAAGGGTGCGACAATTGCAAGCTGAGCTGAAAGCGCAACTGCTCTGGCAGTTTTCAATCCACGCACCCGTGAAGGGTGCGACCATCAATGCTGTTAGTCCCATTACCGATGCCGACCAGTTTTCAATCCACGCACCCGTGAAGGGTGCGACGGCTTCATCATTTGATCGAGTAACTTCCCATTTATTTTTTCAATCCACGCACCCGTGAAGGGTGCGACCTCAAGAAGCCGTTATCGCCATTGGGACTCGATATTTTTTCAATCCACGCACCCGTGAAGGGTGCGACTAGAGGGATGGCAGTTAGACCGGAATATTTCGAATTTTCAATCCACGCACCCGTGAAGGGTGCGACCTCCTCTCTGACTTAACATTTTGGTTTGTTTCTGTTTTCAATCCACGCACCCGTGAAGGGTGCGACGTGGAGCGTAGATAGATGCTGATATGCATTGCGTTTTCAATCCACGCACCCGTGAAGGGTGCGACAAGAGGAATGGCAGCATCAATGCCCTAATTGCGGGTTTTCAATCCACGCACCCGTGAAGGGTGCGACAGGAGCAAAATGCCATCCCAATGATCCTTTTAATTTATTTTCAATCCACGCACCCGTGAAGGGTGCGACACGACTTGACCCAGGATATCGTCACGAAAATCGAATTTTCAATCCACGCACCCGTGAAGGGTGCGACTTCGGCTGTCATGCACATGTGGGTGTATCCCTGCTTTTTTCAATCCACGCACCCGTGAAGGGTGCGACACTCTGCATCAAAGGCCAGAAGGCTACGTGTGCTTCTTTTCAATCCACGCACCCGTGAAGGGTGCGACCTTGCCGCTGATCTCCGGCAGTTGGGCGACTATTTGTTTTCAATCCACGCACCCGTGAAGGGTGCGACATGTCGATGTTCTTGTTGTCCAGCATATCCTTGACTTTTCAATCCACGCACCCGTGAAGGGTGCGACCAGATCCTCCTCGACGGCGGCAATAACGGCCAGGTCTTTTCAATCCACGCACCCGTGAAGGGTGCGACTACGGTTGGATGCTTTTTCCAGCCAGGGACTGTTGTTTTCAATCCACGCACCCGTGAAGGGTGCGACTACGGTTGGATGCTTTTTCCAGCCAGGGACTGTTGTTTTCAATCCACGCACCCGTGAAGGGTGCGACCGCTGGGCCGGTGTCGTCGTGCTGTAGATGTTTTCGCCTTTTCAATCCACGCACCCGTGAAGGGTGCGACCGGCCATTTCCATCTGTAAACGGATGGATAAACTCGTTTTCAATCCACGCACCCGTGAAGGGTGCGACATCTGCAAGCCATTCATGGTCAGGCCGGCCAGCATTTTTCAATCCACGCACCCGTGAAGGGTGCGACCAGAAAACCATTGATTATGTCGAAAAAATGTTTTCTTTTTCAATCCACGCACCCGTGAAGGGTGCGACGTGATGCGTCACAGGGCTTGGGGACCTGGACGGATAATTTTCAATCCACGCACCCGTGAAGGGTGCGACGCGGTACCTGGAAATTAATTTCAATCCACGCACCCGTTTTTCAATCCACGCACCCGTGAAGGGTGCGACGGGAGCCGACGGTACCGGCCAGGGCGATGGCCAGGGTTTTCAATCCACGCACCCGTGAAGGGTGCGACTTAAAGCCGACGGCTTCGACGCTCATCTGTTCATTTTTCAATCCACGCACCCGTGAAGGGTGCGACGCGATCATGCTTGACGACGTGATAGGTCACGTGCTGTTTTCAATCCACGCACCCGTGAAGGGTGCGACGTTCTACGGAATTGGAATTACGGTACAGTTCTTCTTGTTTTCAATCCACGCACCCGTGAAGGGTGCGACTTGAAACGATGAAACAATATCATTTAAATATCTTATTTTCAATCCACGCACCCGTGAAGGGTGCGACATCCTCATGTTCTTTGGTTCCAGCTTCCTCATTGATTTTTCAATCCACGCACCCGTGAAGGGTGCGACGCCTGGCTGGTCCTGGTCTATTACTATTATAAGTTTTTTCAATCCACGCACCCGTGAAGGGTGCGACACTGCATCCCCGGAAATGCCAAATTCCCTGTCCAGGGTTTTCAATCCACGCACCCGTGAAGGGTGCGACCTTGCCGACAGCGACGCTTTCCTTTTTGCTGACATTTTCAATCCACGCACCCGTGAAGGGTGCGACCTTGCCGACAGCGACGCTTTCCTTTTTGCTGACATTTTCAATCCACGCACCCGTGAAGGGTGCGACACATAAGTCTTTGCCTTGAACCTCTCCCGCTTATATTTTCAATCCACGCACCCGTGAAGGGTGCGACAACATGGACTTCCTTATAGACAGTATCACCAGAAATTTTCAATCCACGCACCCGTGAAGGGTGCGACTCTGGCTGACTGGCCGCATCCCGATGATTAACGGTTTTCAATCCACGCACCCGTGAAGGGTGCGACTACGGCTTTTCGCTATCCCGTTTAGCTGTAATCTCTTTTCAATCCACGCACCCGTGAAGGGTGCGACATCGGGCTGAGTTTGATGCCGCGCGTGGCAATCATCTTTTCAATCCACGCACCCGTGAAGGGTGCGACCAAGGCTTCGGGAATGAGGACCTTGCGGATGATTTGTTTTCAATCCACGCACCCGTGAAGGGTGCGACTCAAGTGGCTGCGGAAGCGGACAACTTCTTCGGTTTTTCAATCCACGCACCCGTGAAGGGTGCGACTTTTAATCGTTTTTGACCAAATCCCCTAATATTTAAGTTTTCAATCCACGCACCCGTGAAGGGTGCGACAAGATTCAGTATGGTGCTTTATTGGGATTTAAGGTTTTTCAATCCACGCACCCGTGAAGGGTGCGACCTTTGGGCGTCCCCTACGGTATCGCATAGAGGCGATTTTTCAATCCACGCACCCGTGAAGGGTGCGACGATTTGCCATGACGAACGTCGGGATGTTTTTCAACGTTTTTCAATCCACGCACCCGTGAAGGGTGCGACTGCCTTCAAATTGACTCAGTCACTATCTGCTCTCTCATCAATCATATTGCGAACTGATTGAAAGGCAGT
>ERZ773269.710-NODE-710-length-37891-cov-9.136933_pt1 | contig 37891 bp, 55 predicted proteins | sample MGYA00511958_ERZ773269 | MGnify/ENA primary metagenome ERZ773269 (study PRJEB29015, sample SAMEA2737761) | human gut metagenome | biome: human gut; feature: human-associated habitat; material: faeces | place: China | collected 2012 ... | reverse complement strand
TCCGAACAACTCCAAAAGGTACAGACACAGGCAAGCGCTACACCAAGGATCAGCGCGTGCAGCCGATCGGCAAGTGCTTTGCCGACGGCGATCCGTGGATCCAGACCGCGGACGGCTGGATATCAGGAAAATATCTGGAAGGGTGGATTTTGCAGGATGGGCGCTGGTGGTATCTGCTGAGCGGTTACACCTACCGCCATGATACGGTCTGCCAGATTGACGGACAGGCGTATGCGTTCGATTCTGACGGCTGGATGATTACCGCAGACCGGATAGCAGAGGACGGACATATACGATAAAACGAGAGAGCCGCCGGGACAAGGGATATCCTGGCGGCTTGAAGAAACCGTATCGGATGGCAGAATGTAACACCATCCGATAACTTGACATATAGGAGGGGTACATCAAGTCCCTCCATAATATAAAGCGTATTACTGCTGATTTTATAACGGCTTTTTTCAAAAAAATTTATTTTTTCTACCTTATTATAAATAGGTAGATTCTCATAATAAACTTTGATAAAATGTGAGTAATAGCAGTTTACTTGTTGAGTAATTGTGTAAAAACAATCTAAGAACCTTGATTTTAGGGCATTCTCTGTTTCGATTGAGGAAGCAGCTACAGCTGGAAAATTCTAAAAAATATTGATTTTTCAAGGGTTTTAAGGGTGGTTAGATGTGGTAAAAAGCAGTAAAAAGTGATACACTTGTGGATTACTTGTGGATTACTTGCTCACCGTACTTGCTCATTCTAAAAAAGAAAAGGGGGGTCAATTTAGACCTCCTTTTTATTGCATTTTTTCAAGGTCACTTCTGAGCCATTCGACATCTCGGACGGTATATACAGATTCAGTAATATCTTGGATTGAGTGGCCGACCATTTCTTTTAGGGCATATTCATCTACGTTCGCTTTTTTGCAGCGGGTAATAAAAGTTATTCGAGGATCATGAGGGCGGTGTTCTGGGTTGAGGTTAAGCTGCGCCATGACTTTTTTAAATCTATTAGCATATTTGTCATAAGTGAGTTTCCAGGAACCGGCGTGAGTCTGCCCCTTATCATTGAGCAGATATTCGCTTCCGATGGATAAAGCAAATTTATAATTTTTTATCAAGAGATTGCGGACTCTGGTATGAATGGGGACGATTCTCTGTTTCCCGGCCGGAGTTTTCATTCCTGCCTGCATATACCATTCGTCCAGATTGATTTCGTCCAGGCGAAGAGTAGCAAGCTCCTGCGGGCGCCATCCCATATAACATTGCATTAAGATCCAATCAACATATGGAGCTTTTCCAACATTTTCCCAAAGAGCGTTCATTTCGGCATCTGTAAAAATAATGTGAGAACGCTTGGCTTCTTCTTTTTCTTTTACAATCTCTTCCGAAATGTCAAAAGTCCGGGCATAATTCATCGGAACAATTTCATATTCGAGCGCATAGTCCAACATTAGGTTGAACATGGATTTTATGCGGGCTTTTGTGCCGGCGCTGGGAAAAATTTGCTGCCCTTTCTTTTTACCTTTGGTTTCGATCCGGAAGCCATCATCCATGCAACCTTTTATATGGCGGGCACGAAGATCTTTGGCTCGCATATTGTAAACAGAGGAACAATATGCCCATGCGGATCGAACAGTACGTTGGTATGCTTCAGAAGAATTTGGAAAATATTCGTTCGTCCAACGATCGTATAAATCTTTAACAGAAATATCGTCATCCAGATCGTAGGGATTCCGGTTATATTCAACCAGGGCCGAGTAGGCATCATTGTATGTTTGAAAATAGGAGCGGGGTTTTAAAGCCTTGAGAATATATTTTCCAAATTCGTTTTTGCCAACGCAGACGCGGACATAATATGAATTCCGAAGACTCCGGTCTTTTACCTGAGTGATGGATCCGAAGCCGTTCGGCAGCCGCATCCGTTTCTTACTTTTTCGGACCTTTTTCTGTATTGCCGATTTATCAAGCGGGTATCCGCAGTGCGGGCAGGCGATAGCCCTATCACTTACCTGCAGATCACATTCTGGACATTTCATCAGTGCCATACGATCATTCTCCTTCCTGTTGCGACGTCGCAACATAAAAATGGGTATAGAAATAACGCCCTCTTGCCAGGATGCCCGGAGAATGATATAATTCAGGTGTTCAATGTCTGGATTATGTCTTCCGGAGCATCCGGCAAGAGGAAATCTATGTAAAGCCGTTCGGTACGCCAATACCGGGCGGTTTTTCAATTATTGACAACATTTATGGCATTTAGAGAATCCTAAATTGATTGCCTTTTCTAAATCCATTTCCTGAGCATTCTTCATACCGCTACAATGTGGGGTAGAATGGTATATTTTACTTTTCTGACTTACCCATACGAGATTATGAGCGGTTATGTTGACATTAAATATTTGACCCAAGTAAGTAATATCATTTGGAAATTTCTGGCAGTGCCGATTGATTTCACGATTTAACACAGAGTCTAAATAAGTAACTGGCGCGGTATAGTTTAAGAATCTCAAGGGCTGAAGAAGTTGAGCAAAACCCTTACCGGAGGAATCAGCTCGGAAAGAAGCAGCAGGAATTTCACGTTTACATTGATAATTATATATGCGTCCTCCGTGAGCTGCTATATTTCGATATTCTAATGCAACGAATAAAGTATCCATCATCAATTTGATTTGCGCTTCCTCGGATAATTGATCATCAAGATTATAGATTTGATGGACAATTTTTGCCTGCTCCGGCGTTTTTAACAAATCTATGTAGTTGACGATGGTGCTGAAATAAATGCTTTTAAAAAGGATCCACGGTGGAACCATTCCATATTTCTCCATATAATGATGGATAGGTTCCTTATCTGTATCTAAGGTATTTTTTAACGTATCTAAAATGCCTGGCAATGAAAAGCGGCGTATTCGTTTTCGTTTGTTTTGATAATTTCGGTATTTTAAATACTGGTCCTGATGAGTTCCGAAAGACTGAGCAATGACATTGGCGGTAATTTCTTTTATGTATTCCTCCAAATCTAGCATTGCCGCCATTACTGCGATTCGCAAATTTTTATCCAGTATGTAGAGAGAACACACCTGTTCAAAGGAAACTCCAGAGCGGAAGATCTTTTTACCATTGGAGGTAATCACGTATGGCTCACGGTAACTTTTTATAATATTTGAATATCCGTATATTTCAAGATATTTTTTTGCGGAATCAACATCAAAAAAAGTTAGGTTTTGGGATTTCAATTTTTCAATCTGATCCTCTATGCTCATGTAGTTTATAGCAGCCATAATTTCCTCCTATATGCAAAAAGAGCCTTGGAATACAATCCCAAGACCCTTTTGCGACCGCCCAGCAGTCATTCGCTAATATTAGCATTATATCATATGCAAAAATCTTGTCAAGTATTCTAAAAAATAATTAAGCTATTTTAACCTCAATTCAATCAATTCCATCGGATATCCCGTACAATCACAGAATTGGCTCTGCGTGTACCCGGAATAAGCCTGCAGCAAATCATCCGATATGAGCAGATGAGCAGCAAATTCGTTTGCTTCCCGTTCGATGCCAGATGTGAGAAGCAAAGTTTTGTTTTTTATGAACGCGCAGTTTTCTTTTCTATGTAAAAGCGCGTGTCCGAGTTCGTGTGCCGCGACTACTTTGAAGAGCGGGCTGTCCGCCGGGATGCTGTCATTAATGAAGATCCAGCGCTTCCGGTTTATAAGTTTGTAGTTTCCAGCAATGTTTCCAAGTGGGAGAATCGCTATGCGAATATTGGCATATTCGGCAATCTTTATAGGATTCCGGCTTCCGGTCATGCGTTCGTAATATCGGATCAGCCTGCGGATTTTATGATCGATTGTTTCCAAAAAGTACCACCTACTTTTTATTCTTATTTGGATTGTACTTTACTTTATTTTCTTTCTTTGTTTCCCTAAGCGCGTATTCGAATGCGTTTTGGAGCAGGCTCAGGGAAGCGCTGTCAATTTCTGTATCACCATAATACAGAGGTCCATCTTCGCCGCTTCGGATTTTATCCATGATGTTATCAAGATCTTTCTTTATATCGCGCTCATCGCGGGCGGTAAGCTCTGGAGATGGCGAAGCGTTTTCTTCAAGAGAAATATTACCATCTATCATACTGAACAAAGTATTAAAATCCATTCCCATCCCATCAGCTGCTTGCTTAATACATTGAATAGATGGGGCAATAGTTTTTCCTGTCTTTGGATGCTTGTTTTTTTCTAATAAGGAAATGTATGCTTTGCTGATTCCGCTTTTTTCAGAAAAAGCATCCATACTTAAATGTTGGGAAGTTCGATATTGTTTAATGATATCGCCTAAAGTCATGTTGTCACCTCACTTTGTTTACTATATTATACATAAGTAATGAAAAAATGTCAAATATCCTGAACAAAAAGTATTGACAAAATATGTTTAACATGTTAGACTTCAAGTACAACAAATTAAACATAAAGGGAGTGAGTAAGAGATGCAGTACAGAATTAAAGAATTCCGAAAGGAATTAAACATGTCTCAGGATGAACTTGCTCGAAAATCTGGAGTTTCAAGGACGATAATTTCTGGATTGGAGAGCGGAACAATATCGGTTACCACTACCGAAACACTGTTAAAAATTGCGGGGTGTTTAGGGAAAAAGGTAAGCGATATTCTTTTTGAACCAAATGTCTAACATATTAGACAGAAGGCGATAATACGATGGCTGAACGGATGGGAGTTCCTGTGCGTGAGCTGCTGGGGTGAAGCTGGCAGGTAGAAAGGAGGTGAAGAAATTGGGGGTAACCGAAAATGTCGCATTGTACATTGACAAGATGTCGGTAAATCTTTCCGACTTATCAAGGAAAAGCGGAATAGGATATCCAGCGTTGTACGCCAGTTTGAAAGATAGTGGTAGAAGGCGAGAATTGAGAGCCGAAGAACTGCTTCGTATTTGTAAGGTATTGAAGGTGGATCCGATGAGTTTTTCAGAATGGGAGAAAAAGAATGAAGCGGACTAAAATACATCATTTTTTGATGCCAGATTCCTGGGAAAACTACAACATAAATATTCAAAATGATAATTGGAATCGTTTGGATAAAATCCTTGCGTTGATAATGATGGGAATGTCTATCCAAACGATTGCGCTGATAATACTGCTTAGTGATTTTTGTGGCTAAAGTACTGGATGAGTTCATCAAAAATGCTAAATAGCAGATTGAAATCAGCTAGATTTTCATCGTGTTTGGAATAGGCGTTTAAAAGCAGTCGCCCGACATGAATTACATCGGGGAGAGTGATTAATTGACCAGAGTATTCTGGAAGCAGACGTTGAATAAGAGAGGTCAGCTTATCAGAAGCATCAGTAGGAATTAACAGTTCAGCCCGTGTTAAAGAATCAGCTATTTCTTCGAATGTTTTGAGCTGGAGTTCTACATTGGTAAATTGAGAGAGCTCTGCGTGGGTAAATTGGGACATCTCCTTATTCGTCATGGTGGTAACACTCCTTTGTTATTCTGTGAAAATATTTTAGCAAAATAGCAAAAGAAATTCAAGAATATAGAGGGCAAATTTAGATGGAGGGAGGAGAGAGAGACGGAAACCATAATAACTTTTGAAATTGCAGGTGAGCAGTACACGATGTTTGTGGAAGGTATTCTGAAGAAGAAATATTACTTATCCAAAGAGAATAAACGAAGTGTGCTGACAGACCCGATTCCGGTAAAAGTTACAGCCAGCACAATGAAAGATTCAATTATGCACTGGCTGGAATGTTTACAGACCTATACGAGAAAAAAGAGACTTCAGAGGAAGAGGATGAGAGGGAGTGAGAGGGATGGAGAAAAAAGAATGCCCGAGCTTAGAAATGAAAATTATTGTAGATACAAAAGAATTAGATGAGGCTATAGAAAAAGTGAACTCATTGATTGAGTTGGACAAAGAGTTTCAAAAACTGAATTTGTCTTCAACCGCCCAGGGAGCTCAAGAGCGGTTGAAGGATCTCGAAATTGAACGGATCGCAAGTAAATTGATTTCCCGTTTGAGAGAACAGATTAATCCGAAAGCTGTGGTTTGCTTTGAACTCGAAGGAGATTTTGTGAAATCAGAGAAACAGTGCGATGATGGCGACGATCAAATTGAGAGTGCTATTAAATGCGCGATTCGGCATATTAGAGCATTTGTTATTCAGTCTGCTCAGAAAAGGATAGCTGATTATGGAGAACCATGTGAGAACTGTGAACAGGCTGCAACCTGTCACTATGACTGGTTCACCACAATGCAGCCATTATTAGATGGGTCACTGTTGAATGGCTCAAAAGAAAAAATCAGTGTGGTTTGTCCGGTGCAGACAGATACACAGGGCAACGACCATAAGGATCTTGCTCAGGGTATGGACATTTCTCAGAATGAGGACAAGAGTAACTGCCCTTTTTGTACCCCGGAGTCATGCAACCAATTATGTTGATTTCGAAATAATCTAAAGTAATAGTTTGTTTCGAATTTGTGTAGGGACAATTTCCAGAAAAATGGAATGTAATAGTTCTTGACATAAAAATCTCCTTTCTTTTGTACTCGGCGCGTCAACGCTTGTAAGTACAGTATAGGATAAGACAGGATAAAAGGCAATGGTAGAGGAGAGTGAGGTTATGGCAGAGACGGCAAAAGATCTTACACGATCGAAGGAAATAGCAGAGCATGTCTGTCGGATGCTCATGGCAGCAGGCAGTGTGCCGGAGTTTGGCACTGGCGGTGTACCGGTGGCGGTAGCTGCCAGAGTGATGGGAAAGGATCCTACCTGGGTGCAGGCAGGAATCATTTGCGGATGGCTTCCTATCGGAAGAGCGACGCAGGATATGAAACAGGTTACCAGTATGGAGCAGGTGGATCGAGGAAAACGGACCAATTATTATATCAGTCCGAAATTATTTTGGGAAATGACTGGTTATGTGTGGCGGGGAAAAGAAGAGAAAATCGTGTAGCACTTGCCGGAGCTTCTGGCGGTGCATGGAATCCGACCGGGAATATGCCTGTCGAGAATATGAGAAGAAAGCGAGGAAGCGTAATGAAAAGAAAAGAATTGCAGTACATACCTATTCGGAGTCAGAGCCAGCAGAGGGTTAGAGAGCTGGCGGCAAGACTGTATCGGTCGGACGCGCAGCGGTTGTTCTGGTTTCGTGTGGCGGTTGGTTGCGCGGCCGTCACGGCGGTGGCAACTGGGGCAATGATGGCGATTGCACAGAGTGCTGCGGTGTTTTAGAAAGTTTCTTTTTGCCATATGGATAATGATTGGCTGGATTGAGATCACTTTAAAGGGGGTAACACGATGAAGGTAATAGAGGTTAAAGAGATTCTAGTAGAAGACGATGTTTATGCAGCGTTGGAAAGAGAAGCTAAGGAGCTTAGCATATCGGCGGCGAAGTGTACACCTCCGTTTGAAGTGACAATCAGTCATGTGATTGATATAGCGGTGTGCGCATATGGACAGGGATTAATAGAGGAACAGAAGAAGGCAGACGCGCTAGCTTATACGGAATAGAAGGAGTGGTGTTATGGAGATTGTGGGAGAGAGGACGGTAACGATTAGCGTGAAAGAATATGCTGAGTTACAGAGGATGAAGGGGAGAGCAGATGCATTGATAGCTTATTTGAAAGCAGATGGATGCGATTTACAGGAGATAATTTCCGCTCTGATTAATGGAGGTGGAGAAAGGTGAGATACTTTAAAATCTGCCCGCGGTGCGGAGCGCATCTGGATCCGGGCGAGTCATGTGACTGCAGAAGGGAGAGAAACTATGAGCCAGGTGGACAAGGTAGAGATTCTCGCCGCGAGCATCCGAGCGCGCCTTATCTTGCCAGAAGGTCAGGAAGAGAACCTGCGGAGCGCCCTGGAAGAGGGACTGAGTAAAATTGATGAGGTAGAGCGGGTGCAGACCAAGGCGGTATCACCATATCGATACATAGAGGTACAGATGGAGGATAAAGGGTTTGCGTTGTGGGCGGCGGGCGGGTTTGATGGAAGAAACAAGAGAGGATATGCGATTACGGCAGCGGGACCGGATGGGCGCCCGCTGAAGCCCTATCGGCTTATCAGGGAGACGAATGGGCGGCACCTACTCTTACCATTGTATCAGGGATGCTTTATTGCAGAGTCAAAAGCGCTGCCGAGGGGCGGTCCGCTGACAAGTCTGTATCAGGTGATAGGTTTTATCGGACGGGATGGAAAGCTGTATGCGAAGAGCCAGTGCCTGTGCAGTTCGGGAGATAGCTTTTTTATATCCCGGATGAAAGAGGGAGAAGCGGATCGCTTTTCCGGCTTGATGGAGTCTGCAGCTTATATGGCAAGTAAGGAAAGCAATACATCGACGGAGTATTGGTGGTAGTATGGAACATTTTACAGCGGAGGTGCAGCGGATTCGTCCGGCGGCACCGGGGCAGCAGGTGATTGAACTTGCGGCGGATGAATGGCTTGCCAGGATAATTCGGAACAGGAATGTCCGTTATGTGGCGATTGGCATAGAGGATGGACGCCGCATCACACCTCTGCAGCAGAGAAAAGCGTATGCCACGCTGCGGGACATCGGTGAGTATACCGGGTACCCGATGGATGCAATCAAGGGAATCATGAAAGTAGAGCACATGATGCGGACAGGGGACTATGAATATTTTTCCCTGGCAGATTGTTCCGTGACGAAAGCAAGAGAATTTATCAATACATTGTTGGAATATGCCCTGAAAGAGGGGATTATCATGGATGAATCTGGTCTGATGAGGACGGATGATATCGATACCTACCTGATCCAGTGCATCCGATACCGGCGGTGCTGTATCTGCGGGCGGCCGGCGGACATACATCATGTGGATGCGATCGGTATGGGAAATAACCGGCGGCATTATGATGATTCACAGAATGAGATAGCGGCTCTTTGCCGCAACCATCACAACCTGGCACACAGTTTGGGATGGCAGCGGTTTATGAGTAGATATAAGGTGTACGGTATTGAAAGATACCGGTGCCGGGAAGGAGGAAGTGATGGCAATATCGTTCGAGACGATTGGGAACGGGGCGCTGGCGGCGCAGTTCAGGCAGGCGCTGGCACAGGTGGGGCGAAACATTATTGACCCGAATATGGATCCAGAGGCTGTGCGGGGAATTACAATCAAGCTTAAATTCAAGCCGAATGAAAGCGGAACAATCGAAACGATCTATGCTTGTGAAGCAAAGTTAGCTGGTCCGAAAAAGTCGAAAACAACGTTTTTGATTGGACAGGATGTGCGGACCGGAAAGATCGAAATGTCAGAGTATGGCAATAACCGTCCGCAAGTGGCTGCGTATGATACGATTCAGACAGCGCCGCGGCAGCAGGCTGAGACAGAGAAAAATTTCGATCCGGAGACAGGAGAAATTTACGAGCCGCAGTCCGGACCGATTGATTTAAGAAAGAAGAAGGGAGAATAGAAAGATGGAAGGATTAAAAGAAGCGATTGACCGCGTAGCAGAGCTGGCGGTACAGGCGGAAAAAACAGAGGTTGTAACGATTGCCGGAAAAACATATGCGAACCGCAATCTGGTACGGTATGACACACCTAAAAAGGCAGTAGCCATTCAGACCCATACACTGGTTTCGCTTCTGGAGTACATTGAGAAATGTGCGGGCGAATTTGCTGGTAAGAAAATGACAATTCATGTTGAGAGCCCGGAGAGAGTCCGCTTTATTTCAGAGCTGGATTCAGAGCGTGGAAGAGAATGCCTGTTTGAGGCTGAAGCGGAGATATCGGCGTTTCGTTTTGGAAGCTGGTACGAACAGGAGAATTTCATGATTGCGCTGCAGTCGAATTTTCAGCCGAATGACGATTTGGCGGCGGTTATGATGCTGGCTGGAAACATCGAAAAGAAGAATAAGCAAACGTTTTCGGATGATGGAGTATCCCAGGTGGCAACCATGAGCGTGGGCGTTGCATCGAAAGCGGATGCGATGGTTCCGAACCCGGTGGACTTGACGCCTTTCCGCACATTTATGGAGGTAAAACAGCCATCCAGTAAATTTGTGTTCCGTATCAGCGGAGAAGAGACCCCACAGTTCAAACTTGTGGAAGCAGAAGGTGGAATCTGGAAGTATGAGGCGATCGCCAATATTAAAGATTATCTTCTGGACGGACTGGGTAAAATGCCGGAGGAAATCAGAAACCGTATTGTGGTTATCGGATAACCGAAAGAAAAAGTAACATTCTCCTGTGGAGATAATTTGTTGTTATATATTACCGAACTGTGCCATTGGTTGGCATCTGCCCCGGAGATTGTCGTACTCCGGGGACTCCTTAAAATATAATTGGCTTTCTCTGACCGTCCGAATGGGTTGTCTTAGCGAGCCGCAAAGTGATGCTTCGGCAGGCGGGGATATCCTTCCTGCCGCGGCATATACGAGGTGGAGAATATGAAGGAAGGTATCAAAGAGGGTATTACCTATTTTCCACTTGATTGTCACTTAGATGAAAAATTTGATTTGATAGAAGCAGAATACGGATTAAAAGCATTTTCGGTAGTCGTCAAGCTCTTCCAGAGAATCTACGGCGGGCATGGTTATTACTGCGAATGGAATGATGATATAGCGTTACTCTTTGCGAGACAGAAATGCCTTTCATCCAGCGACGCGGGAAACAATTTAATAGCCAATATAGTGGCGGCTTCTATCAGGCGGGGTATCTTTTCCAAAGAGCTGTACGAAAAATACGGGGTTTTAACCTCCAGGGGAATCCAGAAACGGTATCTGGATATCGTGTATAAACGTAAGGCTGTAAAAATGGAAAAGGCATACCTTTTATTAAGTGATGCCGAAATCAAGGGAAATGTTGTCTTAATCGACCATTCTGACGACAGAATGATAAAAAATGACGTCAGAATCGAACAAAGTAAAGTAAAGCAAAGTAAAAAGAATACTAACGTATTCTTCGTTGCAAACGGCGAACCGCCTGCAACGCCGCCGAGAAAGCTGATTCCGGAAGATAGTTTCGAAATGCGCTGTGTTAATTGCCTGATTGATGCACTGGTGAAGGATATGCCAGGAGCCAAGGTACCCAAGACGGCAGCAGAACGGCAGAAATGGGCTGTGGAAATTGAAAAGATGAAGCGGATTGATAAACGGAGTGAAGAGGAAATTCAGAGAGCTCTTAACTACGCTGTTACGGATCCATTCTGGAAAACGAATATCCGCAGCACTGGCAAATTCCGGAAACAGTTTGAAACGCTGCTTCTTCAGAGCCGCCAGCGGACTGACAGAAACAGACAGCAGACAGCGCCGAAGAACCGGTTCCACAATTTGGAAGAGCATGGATATGACTATGACAAAATGGTGTGGGATATGGCAAATCGGTCTGGATTAGGGTAAAGAGGTACGGAGATGGAAGAATTAAAGAAAACACCGGGAACGGGCATGGAAGCGGCTGGGCAGCAGACGGGACTCTCTCTGGCGGAGGCAGAAAAGCGGATTGTCCAGAGTGCAGCGGGGAGCATGATAGAGATCGGCTATTACCTGAAGCAGATTCGGGATGCGCGGCTGTATGAGGAGAAAGGTTATAAAAACATCTGGGAGTATGCGGAAGCGGAGTTTGGTTTTCATAAATCAACGGCATCCCGTTATATGACCCGGAACGACCGCTTTTCGAAAGGTGGGAACAGTCCGGAGCTGGATGAGAGATACATAGGCTACAGCAAGAGCCAGCTGCAGGAAATGCTTTCCCTGGATGATGAGCAGATGGGGCAGGTAACACCGGATATGACAGTGGGGGAAATCCGACAGATCCGGAAAGCGGAAGAAGATCCGGATCCGCAGCTTCCCGGTCAGATGGAGATAGGGGATTTCCTGGATCCGGAGGAACTGGCGGAGAATGTCCCAGATATGGTGCAGGAAGAACTTCCGGAAGAAATACAGCCGGGAAGTGTGGTGCTGCAGGTAAAGGATTTGATTCAGGATAGTGGGAATGAAGAAGGGCAGCAGGCGGGTGTTGCGGCGTCGCAACCATCGGGATATTGCATTCATCGTCCAGAATTTCCGTGTACATCCTCGGAAGAAAGTAAGAGAACGCCGGGGGACGGGACGGATTGCACCCATCATTGCTGTTGGGATTGCTCGGAACGCGGAAAAGGAACCTGCAGGATAGAGTGTTATGCTTCGGCACATCGCCCGGTTGAACAAGAAAATGGAACGTGTTGCCTTCCGGAAATGAAAAGTACTGAAAACGCTGCCGAAAAGCAGCAGGAAAAGAAAGAGAATGTGGAAGAGCCAGAAACAGCCGCAGGGCAGCAGGAGGAAAAGAAAACGGATCTGGAACTGCTCCAGATAATGTATGAGAAAGAGAAGAGATTGTTGAATAGTTTCCTGGAGATTCCGGGGTTGGGTGCGGAAAATGAACATCTTCGCAGGCAGGAACTGACAGTAAAAGCACTGGAGTCCATGCTTGGGGCGATGGGAGTCATGGAGGATGAGCCGGAAATGATTCAGCCGGAACTTCCGCTGATGAAAAACAACGATCAGCGAAAAGAATGGTTGCAGGCATATCGGGACTGGGGCGTCTGGTATACGGATGAAAATATTGGTGCGACATATTATAAATATGATTTTGAGAATGGTGCCAGACTCATCGTAGAAGAGTATGAAAATATTTTTTCAATTTGCGGAAAAGAGAAAAAATCCATCAGTGAGTATTATCACCTGGTAGGAGGACCGGAACCGGCCAGGAGCAATGGAGTAGAGAAATGGACACGCCATGAAAGATATACGAAATACCCGAACAGCGAAACAGAACTAGTGGAGTTTTTGAAAGAGGTGCAGCGGAAATGACAAAGCGGGAAGTAATTGAAGACCTCATTAAAAATACTTCCGGTCCGGTGACAATTAAATATTTGGCGAGGTTAAGCCGGAGCCAGAAAGCCACGGTTAATTGCATTATGAATGATATGCAGGATGAATTACTTGTGGAATGCATCGGAAGGCTGGATCAGGAAAGATTATATCGTCCGACGGTGCTTCTGACCCGTCCTCCGTCCTGCAAATCCTGCCGGGAAGGAATATGGCCGGTAGAGATTGATGAGGTAAGGCAAAAGATAGAATATGGCAGCCTGGTGGTTATAAGAGATAGGGATGGTGTATTAAATGTGGAAAAGGTGGATAAGACATATCCCTATCATTGCCATATGCAGAGCGGGCACAGTTATACATGGGGCGAGATGGTGCAGTTTGATAGATTGGGGAGAATACAGAATCATGGAAAGATTAACAGAATTGGATGAGAATGGGAATATCCGGGTAAAAGCGTTTAATATTGAGAATGTTGAATCAGGAAACTGGAAGGTTATGATTAATGCGATGTATGAATTGCAAAAGAGATTATATGCCTACGAAGAAACGGGGCTTTCTCCAGAGCAAATTAAAAAATTGAATGAGTTTGAACGTTCACAGCTTGTTACGATTCTTAAAGAGCTGGCAGCAGAACGAGCTAAACATCATTGGATTCTGCCAGAAATGAAGTTGCCGGAAAGCGGAGATTCGGTGCTCGTTACGGTGTCAGGGCATTTTGGTGGAATGATTTTTCAAGATGCTTTGGAATTGGCTGTATATGATCCAGTTGTTGGATGGATTGTAGATGGATATCCAGAATGGGAAGAACCGGAGGTAAAAGCGTGGATGCAGCTGCCGGAGGCATATGGAAACGACGTGGAACAGAGTGGTATTTTTGAGGCGGAGGGAGTGAATGCCACTAAGGAAGCGGTATATCCGGAGTGGAAAAGAAAATTGATGCAGACGTTCCTTGGCAGCAGGAGAGGATGAATGAAAAATGAAGCAGCCGTATGAACAGAGAAAAAGGATGAATTTATTGCATGGTCTTTATGATGAGCAAACGGGGCAGCAGGTGCCGGGAGTTTATTCCTATGCAGAAATAGGCAGAATGATAGGACGTTCCATTTCGGCGGTCAAGCTGGCAGACGATGAGGAAAGGTTGATTGCGGGGCGTTATCGGATACTTCCGGATCCGATACTAGAAGAATGGAATAGAGCAAGATTTCAGATTCTGCGTTATTGTAAAAGAAAATAAAGAAAATAAGGAGGTGGTGCCGTTGGACAAACAGATATTAGAGCAGTACATAGATGCCTGCGTCCTGGTCAAGGAGACACGGGCGGAGCTGGAAAAGCTTAGGAGAGCGAAGAAGCGGCAGGAACAGGATGCTGTTAAAGGATCAGCGCATGAGTTTCCATACACATTGCAGACGTACCGGATCGAGGGACTAGCGTATGCATCAATGCAAGAGCCAGGCGAAGAGGATCGCCTGGAAGAAGTGTTAAAAGAACGCTTACGGAATGCGGCGCGGATAAAACAGGATGTAGAGGCGTGGATCAACACGATTCCGGTGCGGATGCAGAGGATCATCCGGTATCGAGTGTTCGAGGAACTACAGTGGGCGGAAGTAGCCACTAAAATGGGGCGTAAGGCTACACCAGATGGAATCAGAAAGGAATACGAAAATTTTATGAAAGTGGCGTAAGTTTTTCCGTTTTTTCCTGTTTTTCCGTTTTAGATTTGCTATCATGTATCATGAAGCTAAAGGCTTATAGCTGACAGCTTCAACGGACACGCTTGCAAGAGCGTTGAATACTCCTCCGTATATACTTCAATCCCCGCTGGACAGTGACCCCGGCGGGGAACCCCTGGGGCGTAGCTCAGTCGGTTAGGCAGCTGGCTTATATCCAGCGTGTCGAAGGTTAGAGTCCTTCTGTCCCGATTTGGCGGTTGTTTGGCGGAACAACACGCCGATCCACTTGCGTTGTGATTCATAATAATATCCTTTCGAGAATGGCACCTGTCGCGAGATGGGTGCCTTTTGCTATGAAAAAAGCCGGCTTATTCAGCCGACTCGTTTCTGCATAAGTCATCCAGGGTAACGCCCAGAGCATTAGCCAGCTGGATGGCGGTTGATACGCGGCAGTCATTACGGTTTTCAATTTCCTGGATTGTTCGGCGCGGGACACCGGACAGTTCGACTAGCTTCGGAACGGATAGACCGCGTTCAGTGCGTATTTCTTTTAGACGCATGGAAACACCTCCATAATTTAGGAATCACATCAGCAAGGACAAGGATAGACATACAGGCTGTAAAAATACAGGATGGGATAGACCAGTCCGAACCGATTGCAAATATAAGAGAGCAAAGTAAGAGTACGGTGGTTAAATGGATTTTCATTTTACATTTTTAATCGGATATGATAAGATTTTGGGAGGGGAGATTTCTCTCCCCTGTCATTTACTTGAGCGCTTTTATCAACTCTGCGATTGACATTATCAATGCTGCGGTGGCAGCCACGGCTTTGATAAGCAGATTGAGGAAGCGCTCTAGTTGTTTGCGTTTCTTTTTCTTACCCATCCGATACTCTCCTTTCCTTTTGATAATATAATTATAGCACATAAAATAGTGCTAGTCAATACAAAAAGCACATAAATTTGTGCTAAACAATATGAAGTGGCATCCGGAAAGCGGGTGCTCTTTTCTTATGCCGGGAGGTGATGTGATGATATATAAAAGATGCCCGCACTGTAAAAAAAGAGTGCCGGCAGGAGAAAAATGTGGGTGTGGGTATAAACGGGAGTATGCACCGCCAGAAAAAACAAGGAGGCTGTATCACTCTGCCAGATGGCAGAAGATAAGAGATACAGTTATTGGATTCTATTCTGGCATTGATCCATACGCACAGAAACATGGAAGAATCGAATATGCTTTTACAGTCCATCACATTGTGCCGGCAGAAGAAGATCCGGATCGCTTTTGGCGTCTGGATAATCTTATACCTTTGTCCAGAGCATCGCACGATGAGGTGCATGGACGCTACAGGGCATCGTATGAGGAGAAGAGGAAAGCACAAGAGGAGCTTCGATCGCTTTTGAAGCTTCCTGATTGGGCTGCCCAGGGGGGTGCGGAAAAGTAGCGGTATTTCAGCCGTAGACCGCCGCTCCTCCTTTCATTTCGCAAATTTCCCTTTTGGGGGTCAAAAGGAGGGGATGATAGATATGGCCAATAACAGAAAAGTGCTGCAGCTTAGCTCAAAGCACAGAACAAAGGCGGAAAAGGCGCGTAGAGAATACGAAGAGTCGCTGATACAGTCGGATGGCGCGGATCTGGATGATGTAACTGCATCGCAGTTTGTGAATACGACTGCCCGGAAGGAATACGAGAGAGCCTTGAAGCGTCTGCGCGAGGAAGTGGGAATGGTTGGAAATCTGAACAAATCGGATCTGCTGAATTACGCGAATAGCTATGGCCGCTATATGGATCTGGTAAAAGAAGTGCGGAAAAAAGATTTTGAGTATATAATCTGGACACGCAGCGGTCCGAAGCCGAATCCATTGGTAAAAATGATGGATGAAGCGCGAAGAGATATGGCGGAGTCATCCAGGCGTTTAGGAATGACATTGGACGGTCAGCTGAAAGCAGCACACGCAAAAGCAACGCAGGAGGAAGAGGATCTGAAAAAGGTCTTTGGTGACTTCTGATGACCAATAAAGAGGAGATTATTCGGTACTGCGAGGAATGCATTTCCGGTGCGATTCCATCCGGGAAGAAACACGTGTGGGCTTGCAAACGATTTCTTCGAGATCTCGAACGTGTAGGAACGCCAGATTTTCCATATATTTGGGATGAGCAGAGAGCGGATCGCATTGTGAAATGGTTTTCGCTTTTGAAACATTCCAAGGGTGCACTGGCCGGAACGCCGATAGAGCTGACTGCATGGCAGAAATTCCGGGAATGTCAGATATATGGCTGGATTCACCAGGAAACCGGCAGAAGACGGTTCCGAAAGGCGTTTACGGAAGTTGGGCGTAAGAATGCGAAGTCCCAGATGGAAGCGGGCGAGGCACTGTTTGAGCTTGCAATCACATCCACGCAGAATAACGAGGTAAATGAGATTTACACCGCTGGAGTCAAGCGGGAGCAGTCAAAGATTGTATTTAACGAGTGCGATTTGATGACGCGTGGCTCCCTGATTCGATCGAAGTTTAATTTCAAGCGGGATTGTATTGAGCATATCAAAACAGGGTCTTTTATAAAGGCGCTCTCAAAAGAGGATGGAAGATCCGGAGATGGTACAAATCCAGCTTTTTTGATTATCGATGAGTACCATCAGCACCCGACCACAGATTTTTATGATTTGGCGCTTGGCTCCAATACGAAGGAGCCGCTGATGTCCATCATTACGACAGCCGGAAAAGACCTGACATATCCATGTTTTACACAGGAATATGACTATTGCGCAAAGCTGCTGGATCCGGATGTCGATGTCTTTAATGATGAGTATTTTGTTGATATCTGCGAGGCGGATCCGGGGGATGATATCGGCGCAGAAGATACCTGGAAGAAAGCCAATCCGATTCGAGCATACTTTCCAGAGGGATTGCAGAAAATCCGGGAGGATTATGAGGTTGCCAGACAGATTCCGGAAAAGCTGATTGCGTTTATGACGAAAATGCTGGATATGTGGGTGCAGGCGAAAGATAACGGGTACATGGATATGGCCAAGTGGAAAGCCTGCGAGGTAAAAGAACTTCCGGTTGATGTTACTGGACGGCCGGTTTATGTGGGATTCGATATGTCCTCTAAGATTGACCTGACTTCGGTGGCCTTTATCGTTCCGTACCAGTGCGATGCGGTAGATGCCCAAGGAAAGCCGGTGGTTCGTTACATCCTCTGGACGCATTCTTTTATTCCAACGATGGACAAGCTGCGGGAACACATCATAAAAGATAAGATGCCATATGATGCCTGGGAGCGTTTGGGGTATCTGACGCTGACGAATACACCGATTGTGGATCAGAATTTTGTCATGCAATATGTCTTGGACGAGTGCGAGAAATATAACCTGGATATTCAGTGCCTGTGTTTTGACCCGGCGAATGCGTCAAAAATCATGATGGATTTGTCTGATCAAGGGTATACGGTTGAAGAGGTATACCAAAGCCATAAATCCTTAAATGAGTCAACCCAGGGATTCCGGGAGCAGGTATTTGCCGGGAATGTGGCATATACGCATAACCCGCTTTTGAATTATGCCATGAGTAACGCGGTGATCCGGACAAGTAATGGACTGATTAAGATTGATAAGGATGCCAATACAAAACGTATTGACCCGGTCGATGCAACATTGGCTGCCTTCAAATTGGCTTTATATCATGATTTTGAGATAGAGAACATGAATGATTATGTAACGCGTTTTTTAGAGGAGATTGGATAGATGGGATTTTTTAGTGCAATCAAACGGATGATGAGAAATGAGATTGCCGCAGATGTCTCCCAGAATAATGGATTTGATAAGCTTGCAGAGTGGTGGGGGATTGATCAGGCTAAACCGAAAGCAATCAACGAGACGACCTACTTTACATGCTTAAAGGTCCTGTCTGAGACGATGGGAAAAATGCCGCTTAAATTTTATCAGGAAGATGAGAGCGGAGGAAGAGTTCGGGCACCGACTAACGATGCGGCTGATATGCTGATGCACCGACCGAATCCGTTTATGTCTCCGGCAACCTTTTGGTCAGTGCTGGAGGCAAACTGCGAACATTACGGCAATGCTTATGTATGGATTCAGACAACGTATGTCAAAAAAGGACGGTATGGCGGTGATATTGTAGTAAAAGGGTTCTGGCCGATGCAGTCAGAATGTGTAGATGTTCTGATGGATGATGCCGGAATATTTGGATCAAAGGGCCAGCTGTATTATCACTATACAGACCCTAAGACCGGACAGGACTATGTATACCGTCATGACAGTGTTTTGCATTTTAAAACCTGGCTAACCTGGGACGGAATTATGGGAAAATCGGTGCAGGACATCCTAAAGACTACGGTCGGAAGTGCTGGATATTCTCAGTCCTACTTGAATGAGCTGTACAAAAGCGGCATGACTGCATCTAGTACACTGCAGTACACAGGAGAGCTTGATGATAAGCTCCGGGCAAAGCTGCAGAAAAAATATAATGACCTGCTTACAGGAGTCAAGAATGCGGGAAAAGTGGTGGCAATTCCGGTTGGATTTACACTGCAGCCCTTGACTTATAAGCTGACTGATGCTCAGTATTACGAGATGCGCAAATACACAGCACTCCAGATTGCAGCGGCATTTGGTGTCAAACCGAATCAGATCAATGATTACGAGAAATCCAGCTATGCGAACTCAGAAACGCAGCAGCTGGCTTTTTTAGTTGATACAATGCTGTTTCGGCTCACGATGTATGAGCAGGAGATTAACTACAAATGTTTGACGCATAAAGAGCGGTCGGAAGGATTTTTGTTCAAATTCAACGAAAAGGTCCTCTTGAGAGCAAATGCTGAATCACAGATGCAGGTGATTACTTCAGCTATACAGAATGGCGTTTACACGCCAAACGAAGGCAGACATTATCTGGATCTTCCGTCAAAGGAGGGCGGAGATATATTGATTGTAAATGGTAACTATGTTCCACTGACTTCGGTCGGCGCGGCATATGGAGTGAATGGGAAAGGAGGAAAGGAATAGTGGTTTTAAAAATAAATGGCGACATTGTGGGAAATGACTGGAAAGAGATCTATGACTGGTTTGGAATCGAATGTTCCACGCCTGGAGATGTCCAGAAGGCACTGGCAGAGCTGCCGAAGGGCGACCGCCTGCAAGTGAAAATCAATTCCGGAGGCGGTGAGGTCATGGCTGGGCAGGAAATGTATTCTATGCTGCGGAACCGAAATGATGTTGATATCGAAGTGGAGTCAATGGCAGCATCCGCTGCTTCAGTGATTGCGATGGCCGGACACAGTACCATATCGCCGGTTGGAATGCTGATGATTCATTGTGTATCAGCGGGCTGTGTGTCCGGAAATCATCAGGATATGGAAAAGATGGCGGAGACGCTTCGAACTTACGATGAAGCACTTGCAAATGCGTATGTCGTAAAGACTGGGAAGCCAAAGAATGAGATTTTGCAGCTCATGAACAAGGAAACGTGGCTGACGGCCGAAAGGGCGGTCGAGCTTGGATTTGTGGATGCTGTTGCGGTAGATGCCCCTTCATTTACCAATGCGTGTAGCATGATGGCGGTAACGCCTGAGATGCTGAAAGAATTCCAGGATGCAAAGGCAAAAGAAAAAGCCCTGGAAGAAGAAAAAGAAAATCTGTTAAAAGACCTTGATTTATATGGGGTGTGAAAGGAGATAAAGTATGAATGAGAAATTACTTGAACTGTTAAACCAGATCAACGCACAGAAACAGAAAGTAGTAGACCTGGCAAATGCCGGAAAGCTGGAGGAAGCAAAGACGGCCAAGGAAGAGCTCCAGAAGATGCAGAACAAATTTGACCTGTTAAAAGACGTTCTGGATCAGGAACCGGCAGCGGAGCCGATCGAGCCGACAGCAGAGCCGTCTGGAGTGCATCCAGTAAACATCAACAAAAATCATGCGATTCATGAGTTCGCGGATGCGGCACGTCATTACTTTAGAAATGCAAAAGCGAATACAGAAGGAACGAATGCGGATGGCGGTTATACAGTTCCGGATGATATCAAAACAGAGATCATCCGTTATAAAGAAGCAAGATTTTCAATGGAGTCTCTGGTAGATACGGAGTCTGTATCTACAGATAGCGGCCGCCGCACCTACCAGTCGAGAGCAGACCATACTGGATTTGCCCAGGTTGCTGAGGGCGGAAAGATTGCGAACGTTCCAGGACCGACCTTCGAGTTGCTCGAGTACACAATTAAGAAATACGCGGGCTGGATGCCGGTAACCAGTGAACTGCTGGCAGATTCGGATGCCAATATTACAAATACGCTGATCCAGTGGCTGGGCGAAGAGGATATTGCCACAAGAAACCGTCTGATTTTGGGAGTCCTGCAGGCTGACGTGGCCACCGAATTAAGCAATCTGGACGGAATTAAAAAGCTGCTTACAGTGACGATTGGCTCTGCTTTTGCTGGAACTTCTAAGATCGTCACAAATGATGATGGTTTAAACTGGCTGGATACTTTAAAGGATACGAATGGCAGATATCTCTTAAAACCGAACATGGATCCGACATCCCCGCTTAAATATCAGCTGGCTGTAGGAGCCACGAATGTTCCGCTGGTGGTAATTCCGAATTCTATTCTTAAATCGAATGTGGCAACAGCAAAGAAGAGAGGAATTCCGATGATTTGCGGCGATCTGAAAGAGGGCATTAAGATTTTTGACCGTCAGAAGCTCTCTATCCTGGCATCAAATGTGGCGTCTGTAACTGGTTTTAATGCGTATGAGCAGGATATGACCCTGTTCCGCGGTATTCTTCGCATGGATGTCAAAGCAAAGGATAAAGCGGCGTTTAAAAACGGTGTAATTACGGTGGATGATGCCACTGTATCAGGATCATAAGGAGTGATGAGTGATGGATCTGGAAGATATCAAAAATTACCTCCGAATTGACGGAGACGAAGAGGACGGCCTGCTTCGGACTATGATAGACGCTGGAAAAGAATTTATCCGATCAGCAGTTGGTGAGTATGATGATACGGATTCAACCGCCCAGGTTCTCCTGGCGGCGGTCGTGCAGAATATGTATGATAACCGGGAACTGATGCAGTCAGAGCAGCAGGTCAAGAAGCGGATCGAGTATACCTTCCAGTCCATGATTCTGCAGCTCCGGATGAAATATGGCTTGAAGCAGGAGGAGGCGGAGAATTGAGCCAGGTCAAAGGAATCAATCCGGGCCGTCTGAAGCAACGTATCACAATCATGCGGTACCAGGAAACCGAGGACGATCTCGGAAACGTGGTTAATACATTGACTCCGCTTAAATCCTGTTGGGCGGAGCTTCGGCCAATACGAGGCAAAGAACAACTTGAATATTACAAAAATATTAATGATTTGATGTACAAGATCACAATCCGGTACACAGATGTGACAGAGAAAGACGTAGTTAGTTATAAAGGGAGGCAGTTCCAGATTAACTACATCACGAATCCCCTGGAAGATAATTATTATCTCGAACTAATGTGTACGGAATCAAAGGATCATGCAGTAAAGGAGGCGGAAAGTGTCTGATGTAAGTTATGCGGACGTTATCCGTACTGTAAATGATATTTTGAAAGTGAACTATCCAGAAATTACAAGATACGGCAATGATACTGTGGATAAATCGGTACCGCCGTATTTTTTTGTTGAGTGTATTCCAGTAGGGGTAAACCGGCAGACGAAAAATATGCTGAATAAGTCCTGCAGCGTCATGATTACGTATGTGCAGAGAATCTCCAATCAGGTGGATAACCTTTCCAAAGCGGAAAAAATAGGGGAAAAGCTGGGAATGAATCTCTGTGTGAATGACAGACAGCTGCAGGTACATCGATATGCGCACGAATATATCGGGGAAAAGAACAATATTTTGCAGATTTCGTTTGCACTGGACTGGTGGGAAAGCACACAGAAGCCTCCAGAAGAGGAAATAATGGAACATTTACATGCCGAGCTTACGGCGAAAGGAGAATAAATGGCTAAGTTATTATCACCAAGTATTTCGATCACGTTCGTAGAAAAGGCAGCGAGCATGATTGAGCGGGGATCAAGAGGAATTGTTGCATTGGTGCTCAGAGATGCCAGCATCAAAGGAGAGCCGGAAGTTTATACCATCCGGGATGTGACGGGAATTCCGGCGGGATGGTCAGAGGCAAATAAGCAGTACGTCAAGGACTGCTTGAAGGGGTACAGCACTGCGCCGCTGAAAGTGATTGTTTACGTGATGTCGGCAACGGAAGAGGCAGAGCAGCTGTATACGGATATGCTGAGTTATCTGGAGACAGAAAACTTCCAGTGGCTTGCGATTCCGACGGTTGAGACGGACGGAAAAACCAATGACATTGTTTCGTGGGTTAAAACGCAGCGCGAGAACGATAACATGATCAAGGCGGTTCTGCCGAATGCGGACGCGGCGGATTGCGAAGGAATCATTAACTGGGTCTCCACGCTTTCGTATGAGGAAACTGTAAGCAGCGATGGCAATAATACGACGGTAACTGTTAAAAAATACACACCGGAGCAGGGAACACCGAGAATCGCAGGTATTCTGGCGGGAACTGATATCACAATCTCGGCAACTTACGCACCGATGAAGGATTTCAGTGATACATCGCGTCTGAATAAGAGCGAAAGGGATACTGCCGTAGGTGCAGGAAAATTAATCGCTTTATGGGATGGTGAGAAAGTGAAACTGGATCGGGCGGTTACGTCGTTTGTGACTACGACAGGAAATAAAGGGGACTCTTTCAAGAAAATTAAGCTGGTTGAAGATATGGATATGATTAAGACGGATATCCAGTCCACGATCCAAGATGATTATATTGGCAAATATGCAAACAGCTATGATAATAAGTGTCTTCTGATTACGGCGATCAATGGATATTTCAAGACACTTGTAAGTGAGGGTGTGATTGAATCGGGTACGGCAGAGGTTGACATTGAATCCCAGCGGACTTATCTGGAAAGTCTGGGGAAAGAGGTTACGGTAAACGGATCCACCAAGAAACCGGACGAACTGTCGGATGACGAGGTTAAGGTGGCTAATACTGGCTCGCATGTATTTTTAAAGGCTACGGTAGTACTTGCCGATGCCATCGAGGATGTGAGCCTGACGATCAATGTGTAAAAGAGTTGCGGTATCGCAACGGAAAGGAGCAGCATGAAAGAATTTGAATCAAACCGCACAATCAACGGAAGTTATGGAGAAGTGTGGCTGGATGATGACTATCTTGGAGAGATTGAATCCGGAAAGGCAGAGGTTGATATTACATACACGGATATCCAGATGGCGCGCCGCATTATCAACGGTAAAAAAATGACAAAGGCAGAAGGGAAAGGCTCTATCAAGCTGCATCACGTCCGCAGTAACATCGCGAAAAAAATGTCAGATGCAGTCAAGAGCGGAAAAACCGCTAGTTGCAAAATTATCATGCGTCTGGCCGACCCAGATGCCCTGGGCGAGGAAAGAGTGGTCTTATATGGATGCAAATTCAGCAAGGCTACACTGATGGATTGGGAAGGCGGAAAAGTAACGGAAGAATCCTATGATTTCTCTTTTGAGGATTGGGACTTCCTGGATTCGATTATTGCATAGGAGGAAGAACGATGGCGATTTTATCAATTGATACACTTATGAAACTCGACCGTAAGCTTGTGGAAGAGGTCCCGACGAAAGAGGTGCGTGCAAAGCATTTATCTAAAATTATGGGACAGGATGTCAGTGTGAAGATTAAAGCACTGTCCGGAGAAACCTATGTAGGTCTGCTTGCGACGGCGACCAACAAGAAAGGTAACGTGGATCCGGCGAAAACCTATAAGGCACAGACGCTGATTGTTGTGGAGGCGATGCAGGAGCCATCTTTAAAGGATAAGGAACTGCAGAGCCATTTTGGCGCTGTATCACCGGCGGATCTGGCGCGGATCCTGTTCCCAGGCGGAGAAATGACCTCTGTTTTTGGACAGGTGGCGGAACTCTCCGGATATGGAGATGATGAAGAAACGGATGAAGAGGTAAAAAACTCGTAGATACCGACGTTGATTTCCAGTTGATGTTTTACCTTTTTTGTAATCATGACTGGGCACCGTCGGTATATTTTGACGCACATGAGTCAGATAAGAGAGTGATTCGCGCCTTTGCAAAGATGGAAGCTGAACTTGTTAAGGAACTTCGGGAGAAGATAAATGGAGGAAAGTAATGATAAGGCTTGAATTTGATGGCGCGGATGAGCTGATAGCGGATATGCAAAAACTCGTATCTGATTACCCAAAAGAAGCTTCGGATGCGTTGTTTGAAGTGGCAGAAAATTTTAACGAAGATGTTAATGCCAAGATGCCGGGCAGTTACGGAAATAAAATAAGAAAATGGAAAATTGCAGGAGCCAAGGAAGGGATCAGCTCGTTTGTAACGAGCACCAACCGGGCTCCTCATTTTCATTTAGTCGAAAACGGACACGCAAAATACGATTTTCACGGGCATTATACAGGCGGCTTTGTTCCAGGACGGTATTATGCAGAGCGGACGCGTCAAGAGTACCAGGAGAAATATCCAGAGCTTATATCCGGGAAAATTGAAGAAATGTTGAAAAAACATAATCTTTGAAAGGAGGCAGGGTTAAGTGGCAAAGAAAGATGTAGATGTGCGGTTTAATTTAATAGACAATTTTACGGCATCTTTTAATAAAACGATTCAGATCATGACTTCTGGCACGAAAAAAGCACAGAATGCCTGGAAGAGTGTGTCAAAATTTGGAGACAGCATCACCGGTATGGGAACTAAGATGTCTGCTGTTGTGACCGCCCCTCTTGTTGGTCTGGGCGCAGCATCGGCATCCGAATTTGGCAATGTGGACAAGTCTTTAAAGCTGGTACAGCAGACGATGGGATCGACCGATGCACAGGCAAAAACGCTGGAAAGTGCGATCAAGTCAGCGGCGTCCAATTCGGTATTCGGAATGCAGGATGCCGCGGATGCAGCGCTTAACTTCGCCCGACAGGGCTTTGATGCGGCGACGGCGGCGGACATGATCGCTCCGGCAATGGATCTGGCAGCCGGAACAGCTACAGATCTGGCTACGGTTACCGGCGGTGTTGGTAATGCTCTAAAGATGTTTTCAGATCAGGGGCTGAAAGCGAACGATGCAGCGGATATGTTAGCGAAAGCGCAGGCACAGGCAAATACCACAGTACAGGATTTATTTGGTTCGATGTCGGTTGCCGGTCCGATGCTGGATTCGGTTGGATGGAGTTTTAAGGATTTGGCTGTTATTACGGATGTATTTGGCGATGCAAGTATATCTGGCTCAGAAGGCGCTACGGCGGTTAAAACGGGATTGGCAAGGTTGGCGGCACCGGCAAAAGAAGGTGCCGATGCAATGAAAAAACTGGGACTCAGCTTTTTCGATGCCAACGGAAAAATGGATGATATGCAGACCATGCAGAAGAAACTACATGATTCTTTTGCTGGGTTAAGCGATAAAGAACAGATGGCGGCAGCGTCGGCTATATTTGGTAAAAACCAGATGGGAAAATGGATGACGCTGATCAACCAGTCTCCGGATACGTTTGCGAAATATGCGGCTGGACTGGATGGAGCTGCTGGTTCGGCAAATAACATGGCGAGCGCATTACTGTCGGGTCCCGGCGGCGCGGTTGAAAAATTGAAATCATCGTTTGATGTGTTTAAGTACACAGTCGGTGATACGGTGGCGAATGCGGTAACACCGTTTGTTGAGAAAATAACGGCGCTACTTGATAAGTTTAACAATATGGATGAGGCGCAGCAGAAGCAGATTGTTAAATGGGCGGCGATGGCGGCGGCAGTTGGACCGGGACTGATGATGTTTGGAAAAGTCGTGTCTACGGTCGGAAAAGTTGGAGTAAGTTTGAATAAAATTGTCGGAATCGCTTCCAGGGCGGCAGGTGGTTTTGAAGCCTTACGTACAGGAGCGGGATTGGTGCAGGCTGGAATTGCAGCGTTGACTTCACCGGTCGCACTGGTTTTGGCGGCGATCACGGCGTTGATTGTCGTGATTATTTCCATTAAAACGCATTTTGATGTGTTTAAAGCGGCTTTAAATTCGACCTCACCTACGTTCCAGAGGTTAAAGACTAATATCCAAAAATTAATGACTACGATTCAGCCGCTCATCAGCAAAGTACAAGAGGTTGCGCCGGTATTTATGGATGTATTTGGTTCTGTGATTGCAGGGGCGTGTGGTACGGCACTTTCTGTGCTGGCCGGGTTGCTTTCTGGAGTTACCACGATAGTAACCGGAATTATTGAGATCATAAAAGGAATTGCTACCTTTGTTTCGGGGCCATTTACAGGCGATTGGTCGGCTGGCTGGGAAGGCGTAAAGCAGATTTTTAGCGGTGTAATGGACGTGATCAAAGGAATTATAGGATCGGTTAAGGGTGTGATTGGAGGCCTGGCAGACAGCGTCAAAGGGTTGCTTGGACTGGGAGGAGAGAAAAGCTCGGCATCTGGCAAGGTGCCCGGAAGGGCGGTCGGTGATCGCTCCTGGCGTGGCGGTCTGGTACAGGTCCATGAGCGCGGCGGCGAGATTTTGGATCTTCCGCGCGGCACAAGGATCTATCCTCATGACGTATCGATGCAGATGGCAAAGGCATCTGCGGGGCAGTCGATCAGCATTCCAAAACTTGCCGATACTATTGTGGTTAGAAAAGATGAAGATATTGACCGCATAGCGGATACTTTGCTAAAAAAAATCAAAGCAGCATCCGGAAATATGGGAGGTGTGAGCATTGCTACAAATATGGCTTAAGGGCGGCGGAAGTCGAATACGGATTCCGGTAGTGCCCGCCGAGTATACCGTAACATCGGAGCAAGATAACACATCCGTTACCGTGTGCAATCTTGGTGAGGTTACGCTGCGGGGCAAGCGGAAGCTGCAGCAGATCAGCTTTTCCAGTTTTTTCCCGAGACACTATGATTCCGGTTATTGTGACGTGCGCTCGAAGAGTCCAATCACAATGGTAAAAAAAATCGAAAAGATGAAGCGCTCCGGGAGTGTGAAACTGATTATTACCGGGGTGCTGTCCATGAAAGTGACCATCGAATCGTTCGAATGGGGCGAGAATGATGGTACAGGAGATATCAGTTATACGCTTAGTATGAAGGAATATCGGACGGTTAGTATCCCGGCATCAGTGCTGGTTAAAGAGCAGCCGGCACAGCCAGCGGCAGCCGGAAGCGACGGGGGAACATCCGGAAGGGATCAGCCGGAGACGACTGGAACACAAAGCTACACAGTCAAATCTGGTGACAGCCTGAGTGCTATTGCCAGGAAACTGACCGGATCAACCAACTGGCAGGCGATTTATGAGCAAAACAAAGCTGTGATCGGCAGCAATCCAAATATGATTAAGCCGGGGCAGGTACTGACAATACCGGGGGCAAAGACATGATTTTACAGTTGATTAAAATGCAGGAAAATATGCAGTATGATATCTCGAAAGCAGTGGATTCTGTCACGTGGTCCGGCAGTGTCTTGAATGCTGGCCGCTCTGTAGAATTTGCGTTGTTAAACGATCCGTATGATTCTGGGCTTAAAATCCCAGCTGTTTGCACGGGTGACTATATAGCACTGTCGGATGGAGAAGAGTTGTTTTATGGACAGATTTTTAACATCGAGCGGTCAACGGCAATCGGTACAATCACGTATACGGCTTATGATATCATGAAAAATCTTCTGGAGTCCAATGGACGTTACAATTTTAAAAATATAACTCCGGAAGCGATTGCAGAGCAGGTACTTGCGGACATAGAGGTACCGTATAATCATCTGGAGCCAACCGGGATCAACATCAAGTCGATGATTTGTGACTCGTCGCCGTATTATGACATCATCCTGGGGGCTTATACACAGGCCTACCGCATGACGGGCAAGCGATACCTGCCGATGATTTGGCAGAGGGAGTTTGGCGTGTGGCCAGCTGTCTATACGGTAGGCAATTTTACTTTGTCTGATGAGTCTAATATCACAGCGGCCTCACTGTCAGAGAGCATGGATGGAATAAAAAATGTCATAAAAATTTATGACGACAAAGGCAACCAGGTTGGGGAGGTATCGAACGATCCGAGCACGTATGTGTATGGTATTTTTGCGGATGTATACGAACAGGAAAAGGGTGTGAATCCGACAACGGCAGCAAATAATATGCTCAAAGTAGATCCGGAACAAAAGATTACGATCTCGGCAGTCGGAGACCTTAACTGCCTGTCTGGGTACTCGGTCATAGTTAAGGATGCGGCCACAGGGCTGTCCGGGAAGTACTGGATCACCAGTGATAAGCACACGTGGCAAAACAATGTCCATACGATGGAACTAGAACTGTCTTTTGAGCAGCTCATGGACGAGAAAGACATAGAAACAGGAGAGGAGGAGAAGGATGGCTGATACTTATGCGGAATTTGTGCAGATGATGAGAGAACAGGGAACTGTTTATAACGGATCATCAATCCAGTTAGCGATAATGACAGGAGCAAATACCTGCAAAATTGGAAATACACCGCTATACGCCGAGGATTTATATATTCCGGATCGCCTCCTCACATCGGTTTGCACTAAAGTAAATGTTCCAGAAAATCATCAGGACAAAAGTGGTTACAGTGCACCGTTAAAGGCTGGTGATACGGTGCTTATTTATAAATTGTCAGATACAAAATATGCAATTCTGGACAGGGTGGTGAGTGGTGAATGAGTATTTTACCGACATTTATGCAGACGCAGATCAAGACACAGACTCAGACGTCAAGCGTAATTGAGGTACCTAAAGAGTATGGCATTGATTTTGAGACAGGTCAGCTGACCGGAGAGATTGTCGAGGGCATCGAGGCGATTAAGGTGTGGATTTGGCTCTGCCTGCACACACAGCGCTTCCGGTACCCACTGTACTCATGGGATTATGGAGCAGACCTGGAGCAGTACATCGGTCAGACAGTAACTGAAGAGTTTCTAAATGCTGATTGCGAGGATGAGATAAGAGAGGCGCTGCTTGTGAATCCTTATATCGAGGATATTGAGGACTTTAAAGTATCCTTTGATAACGGATGCTTATACATCTCGTTTAAGGCTGTAACAAAATTTGGAGAAACGGGGGTGGAATATAATGTATGAGGATAAGACTTACAGCTCACTCTTGCAGGATGCGCTGAGCGACGTGGGCGGCGGAGTCCAGACGGGCGAGGGATACCTGGTGTATAATGCGTTGTCGGCTCTGGCTTATGAGCTTGAGAAACTGTATATCCAGATGGACTACATCACGAGACAGGGTCATGCGGACACTGCGGATCTCGAGGAACTAATAGAGATTGCAAAAGACCGCGGAATTTATCAGAAAAAAGCATCCAATGCTTATGTGGCTGTAAAGGGTAATGCTCCGATCCCTATCGGCACGAGATTCTCACTTAAGTCCTTTAACTACAGGATTGTCGAGGCTATCAATGACAATGTCTACACATACAAGGCGATGTGTGAGGAGGCTGGATCCGGACCGAACAACCTGACCGGCGAGATGATAGCAATCGACCATGTAGATGGACTGGAAAAAGCAGAAATCACGGAAGTGCTCGTAAACGGCGAAGAGGATGAGACAAGAGATGCGCTCTATGAGCGGTACCTTTTGAGCTTTGCAGCGGAGGCGTTTGGTGGGAATATTGCCCAGTACAAGCAGCGTATCTATATGATTGCTGGAGTAGGTGGCTGTAAAGTGGAACCAGTTTGGAATGGGCCTAGCACGGTCAAAGTTGTAGTCATTAGCTCTGAATTTGGGGCATGCTCTGAATATCTTGTAAGTCAAATCCAGAAGGAAGCTTGCCCGGTACCTAGAATGGGATACGGTTTTGCACCGATCGATCACGATACGACGATTGAATCCGTTGAGGCCGTAAAGGTTGATGTGATAACCAAGATCTCCTACATGAGCGGCTACAGCTGGAGCAGTTTAAAGGATGCTGTGACGGCCAAGATATCTGAATATCTTAAATCTCTTGCATCTGAGTGGGCTGATGGCGATATATCGACTAAAACGACGGTATACATCGCCAAACTCCAGGCAGCCGTGCTGGATGTGCCAGGGGTTGTAGACATTACAGAGACGCAGCTTAACGGAGCGGCCACAAACTTGATTCTTGACTGGAATCAGATCCCGGTAGTAGGTGAGGTGAGCACAGCATGATGATAGATACAATCAAATATTATCCGCCGCACATCCGGAACATCGAAGAATTTAAGCGGATTGCAGAAGTTTATGACCAAAAGCTGCAGCTTGTCTGGGAGCACCTCGATAAAATGCGAAGCAACCGAAGATTTGATCAGATGGATGAGGCAGAATGCGAATACTGGGAAAAGATACTCAGGATTAAGTTGACTGGCGAGGAGACGCTGGATGACCGACGGCGAAATGTAAAAGGGATTTGGGCATCCGGACTTCCGTATACGGAGAGAAAATTTGCAGAAGTTTTGGATGCAATGGTTGGTCCAGAGTATTATTTGATGGATATCAACAAGAAGGCCAAGACGCTAAGGGTAGATCTGATGCTCGATGCAATCATGAAGAGCGATTACATCTACAACCTTATGCGGGCGATGGCGCCGGCTGACATGATTGTGATTGTGTCGATTGTCTTTAATCGGAACAGAGCATTTAAGAAATTCACAAATGCTGAGCTTAAGACTTACACAAATAAGCAGCTTAAAACATCGACAATCTTTAAGCAGGAATTTAATACCAATAAACACCTGGGAGAGTACACCAACCGAGAGCTATCATCATACATGGAAGTTGCACTCATGACCCAGAGAGTAGGAGGATGACATGGCAACAAAAACACCAAAATATGAGTTTCAGAAAAAAGAAGATAATGACTTTTACAACATCGAAGATTTCAATGCTAACTGGGACAAGGTAGAGAATGCACTGACCGAGTTTGATGACTCCGGAACCGTGGAGGGGATCACGAGCTTTACAGATATGCTCACCAAGCTCGTCACCGGCAATAAGTTTGCTGTCACTCTTCGCAATCTTAAGGCCGGGCTGCAGTTTGTGCTGCATGCTGGATCAATCGTCAATAACTGCGTGACAGACAATGCCAAGCTGCCGCTGTCGGCGGCGCAGGGAAAGGCGCTGCAGGATGCGATTACTAAGTTAAATGGTGATCTGTCCTTTAATTATTTATATGGATATGTAGCATCCGATTTAAAATTATCCGACTACCCCAAAGATACCCGAAATATAATCCCGCTTGAAGCGTCTGATAATAGTTTAGGCAATTTGATTGAGCTATCAGATGATAAAAAATGGATTGTATTTAAACGGAATGGGAGGGTCAGATTTAATGGGTGTTTGTCTATCTCCTGGAATAATGACTTTTATTTGCAGGTTTCAGTTTGTAGAGAGAGTAACGACTCAAAAGGTACTCCAGTGCCTGTTGTAGGGGTAAGTATTAGAAGCCCTTTAAAGCAAGATAATACTTTTGTTTATGTTGACAGAGTTTTACGAGTAAAAGAAGGAGAACGGCTTTGTTTTGCTTTTATAATTCCAAATTGGTGCGATACAACGGGCGGCTTTATAAGTCGAAATAGCGATAGAGCAAGTTCTGGACTTATGGCAAACTATGTATCCTTTAACGATGAGATGTATGTCTGAAAATAACAATTTCATAAAGAAAATTTTACAGAATCTCTCTGTTTTGGTACCTTAAAAGTGTCAGAAAGGAGAGATTTTTATATGGTAGAAGAGTTATTAATGAATGTGGTAAATGCGATGAGCAATTGTTTGGATGAAGAGCAGCTGGACAAGCTGCAGAACATCCTGTATATTACTTTCCACGGTGTGAGAGTAGTGGAAGAGAAGAACGAACTCCAGGCGACCGGAACGGACAGCGACACTGCAAAGATGCGACTGTTTGTGGCATCTAAAAAAGTGTCAGGGCGGCAGGACAATACACTGGCGCAGTATATTCGGGAGATTACTAACTGCCGAAACGCCCTCCGGAAGAACATTGAGGATATTACCACGATGGATCTGCGCTGGTACTTCGGGATGCTCCGGGAGCGGAACAAAATCAGTATGGTTACGCTGCAGGGGCGGATGCGGTATCTGAATAGTTTCTGGACGTTCCTGCAGAAAGAGAATCTTGTCAAAGATAACCCCGTGGCACGGATTGAGTCGCTCCGGATTGAGAGCACCATCAAAAAAGCATTTTCGGCGCAGGAACTGGAAGCACTCCGGATGGCTTGCGTCCGTCCACGGGATCGGGCGCTCATAGAGTTTTTATATGCCACGGGCGTTCGTGTGTCGGAGTTGTGTAGCCTTAATGTGGGCGATATTGATTTATATAAGCAGGAGTTTAAAGTGATGGGAAAGGGCAGGAAAGAACGCCATCTGTATATATCAGACGGTGCGTATTTTCATCTCTATCGCTATCTACGCTGGCGGATGAGTAAAGAAGGGTTAACGATGGAAGAGTTGGCGAGCAAGCCGCTCTTTGTGTCAGCTAAGAAGCCGTACAGCCGCATGACGGTGGCGGGAGTGCAGTATCTTGTAAAGATGTTGGGTAAAAGGGCAGGAGTGGGAAATGTGCATCCTCATAGGTTCCGCCGGACTTTTGCCACGGACCTCCTAAACCGCGGAATGAGAATAGAGGAGGTTATGGTGTTGATGGGGCATACCAAGATTGAGACAACGCTGATATATTGCAATATAAAACAGGATAATGTCAGAGAGTCGTATCGTAAATATGCAGCGTAGATAGGAGAGAAGAGCACCTTTTTAGGTCGGCAGAAATGGCGGCTTTTTTGTTGTACACAAAAATAGGAGATAGGAGAGGGTAGGGGAATAAGTAATGGTCGGTGGCAAAAATAGAGTAAGTTTTTCGCTATTAAATTGTTATTTTAGTAAGGTATCCGGAAATTCTGGTGCATTCTGGAATGACGGTATTTGACACTGAACCATCAGGGTTAAAGTTAATGGTCATTCCAGAAAAGGTTACAGTATCTCCGGAAATATCTAATCGAGACATTGATAATTGTGCACCCTGAGCACTAGCACCGCAAAAACCGGCTTGAGTATCAGATAAAAACATAACTCTTTTATAACCCTGAATTGTTGCATAAATAGCCCGATATTTAGATATGCCTGGAACAGTTAGGCTTTGTCCTGATGACAAAGTTCCATTCCAAAGTTCGACATCACCATTTTGCGGTGTTACTCACAGATAAATACCCACTCAAAAACGTAGTCCGAAGAAACATCTAAAGTATAGGTGCTTTGTATTACTCCATAATCAGAAAGGTATCTTGTTGGAATTTGAGTGCCATCGATACGTCTGAAAAAAGGAGGAAGTACCTCCGCCATAGATATTGGTTTGCATGGCAGAGAAAACAGTGAAGTATAGGGCGCAACATGGTCGGCTTTGACTGTAAAGTTGAAATACACATGAACTACTTTTCCATATTTACGAACATAGTTTGCTTTAATAATTTCGCAACCCCGGTTCAAGACTTCGTAGGCTTCGATGGACAGGTCACCATTTTAAGTAGGTAATGAGCTGACTGATTACATAACCACTGGTTACTGATGCAGGGCGAGTTTCAGTTCCACAAGCGTATATATTGGCATATATTTTTCCGCTATTGCCATCATACATTAGCGATCCAATGTGACCTTGTGTTTTTGTATTATCAGCAGATCGTATAATTCCAGGTGCTCTTATCTCTTTTGGAGCCAGCTCTTTTAAAGCTGGAATGCGCCGGATATCGTCGGTGACTTCGCCGAAGTAATCTGTAAAGTTATCAATAAGAATACTTATACGCATTATAACAAGATACCCAAAAATCAAAACCTCAACAGAGGAATATGTTTTGTTTATATTATCTCGGAAGTAGGATGCAGGAACGGAAAAACGCTCACCATTTAGTCACTCAAATAGGAGATGCAACCGTACAGTCGGTTGTTTGCCATCGAGTATACGTGCAAGATTCCACCTCCGGGGAACCATAATTCTCCTACGTTTTTCCCATCACACATTAGAGGCGAATCTACTCCTCCAATAGATGATGGTGGAAAGCCGGAAATTTCGTATTCGACGAACGCAGACGCTTGATTGGTAAAAGTTAATGCATTGCAAACTATAAAATTGAGACGTCCGATTTTAGAGTGGATCAGTGTACCGCTCTTATAGTTGGGTATTTTATCTGCCGAAATGATAACTTTGCTAAATTCCAGGTCACCATTTAGCACACGAATGTGCTCTTTATATATAAGGCGCTAAGAGTGAAACCGGTATTATTTGCCGTATCGGCAGAAGGGTTGGTCAATCCAACAGTAACCTCCACAGTACTTATCATCATAGCATTAATGCATATAGGGATAGCCCCTGCTGTATCGAAGCTCATTAGTCCTATTGGTGTATATCCTTCTGGAGCTGTAACGGGAACCCTTAAATCCGCAGACTTCCAAGCTCCCAAATTTATAGTTCCTCTTGTGCTTTTTATTTTGAGCAAACTATGTGAGTCACCATTTTCGTGAGAATACGGAAATGGTGAGGCTGTAAAAAATTGAAATTGAAAATAATGGGCCGAAAGGCCTTTTATTATACACAAAAAACAGAAAGAGAGGAAAAAACATGGAAAAAATCAAGATCAATGACTCCGATCAGCTCTATGAGATCGAGAGCATCCGCCAGACTGCGGAGCACGTGCTGCAGATCACATTTACAGGGGCAGCGCCGGAATCCTGGGAGGGGGACATCCAGCTGTACACGGCGGGCGGTGTCCTGGCAACTACTCTGAGTGGTTGGCACACAGTTTACCGGGATGAGGGACAGATGCTCTATCTGTCAAATGATGGTAGTGTATATACACTTCCGACCGATCCGGAGCCGATCGCTCCGTCAGAGCCATATGAGCCGACACTTGCGGAGCTGCAGGTGTCTAAAAAGCAGGAGATCAGCGCGGCGTGTGAGCGGGCTATCTACTCTGGCATTAACGTTACTTTGGCAGACGGCTCAACTGAGCATTTTGCACTGACCGAGCACGATCAGCTTAACTTGTTTGGCAAACAGGTACAGCTTGCGGCGGGGGCTGATAAGCTGGAGTATCACTCTGACGGATGCGCGTGCAAATATTACAGCGCTGCCGATATGCAGACCATTATCACAGCAGCAATGACGCATGTGTCTTATCACACAACGTACTGCAATGCGATTAATATGTGGATTATGGGAGTAACAAGTAAAGATGAGCTGAGCCAGATCGTTTATGGCACATCGGTGCCGGAGGAGTATCAAAGCGAGGTCCTTAAAGCATATTTGGCGTCGGGAGGCGATGTGGATGAGTCACAGACAAAAGCTGATAAATAAGTATCTGTTTTTGCTTACTGTGGGCGGTCTCTTGTATCTCTTGATTGAGCTGCTATGGCGCGGTTGGAGCCATTGGACGATGTTTGTCTTAGGCGGACTGTGTTTTGTATATTTAGGACTTATCAATGAGGTGCTGTGCTGGGACACTCCGCTGTGGGAGCAGGTGTTAATTGGAGCAAGTGGGATCACTGCTTTGGAGTTTGTGACAGGCTGCGTGGTTAATCTCTGGCTCGGCTGGGGCGTCTGGGACTACAGCGGACTGCCTGGTAATATCATGGGGCAGATTTGTCTGCAGTACACGGTGCTGTGGGTGCTGGTAAGCCTAGCCGGGATCATCCTGGATGACTGGATCCGATACCGAGCGTTTGGCGAGGAGCGGCCGCGGTACAATGTGGGTCTGGCGCGACATAGTAAGCGTGTAGTTTGGATGCCAAGATAAGAGAGGAGATGATAGGCATGGATACGTCACAGGTTATTGCTGCGGTGATCGGCTCAAATGCGCTTTTTGCTTTTATCCAGTTTTTGATTACGCGACACGATCAAAAAAAGAATACATTATCTAAGCATGAGCAGGCACAGAATGATATGATTATCGGCCTGGGGCATGACAAACTGCTCTACCTTACCGATAAGTTTGTCCAGCGCGGTGGTGTCACCTTAAAGGAGCGCCGGAATCTGGACTATATTTATAAGCCATATCGGGCGGCAGGAGGAAATGGGGACTGCCAGATCGGATATGAGGCGTGTGAGAAATTACCGACACTGAGTGATGATGAGGCTGCGGCATTGGATCGTAAGATCAAGCGGCGGGAATACGGGATCGAAACAGAATCATATGTGGAACATATAGAAGCAGAAGTATAAAGAAAGAGAGGTCCAAAATGAACATGAATGAGTTAATGCAGAATGTCACGTATCTGGTGGCAGCCATCGGAGTGATGGCGTTTGTGGTGTCAGTAATTACGCAGGTAATCAAAGAGATGCCAGGACTTAAAAACATCCCAACCGCAACGGTGGTGGTAGTACTTAGCCTGGTGCTTTGTCCGGTGGCACTGGTGGCGCTCTTAACATGGCAGGGGCAGGCAATTACTTGGTATATGATTTTTGCCTGCATGATTGCCGCGTTTGTCGTGGCGCTGGTATCTATGGACGGCTGGGAGCGCGTGGCAGAAATTTGGCGTCGGACGAAATACAGCGATAAGAAATAGAAGGAGGTGATCCAACTATCTCCCGCGGCAGTCCGGGTTATGGCTGCCATTGCGACATCGCAACAGGGCGGACATAGTTCCGCCCCTTACATATTATAAAGAAAAGAGGACAAATCAATGATGGGAAGTAAAGAATTTATTGCATTATGCAAGAAACATGTGGTGGGTTATTTTAACAAAAACGCGGACAAGACCGATCAGAAGCAGATCTGCGAAGATGATGTTTTTGTTGTTTGGTCGTGCAAGGCTCTCCAGAATCAAAAGGCTCTGCTTAGTACCGCTGTTTCGGATGGCATGTACTACGAACTGACATATAATGGGGATAAACATGAGTTGTATTTTGATGCTTATAAAAAATGGCAGAATATTTGTTTTGAAGTAAAGGAGTGATACTATGAGAGATATCACATTATGCCATCCGCGTCTCCAGACGCTGACCGTGCAGCTCGTCGATAAGTGTGCCGGTGCAGGCTTTCCGATCAAAATTGGGGAATCTTTCCGGAGTGTCGCCGAACAGGATGCTCTGTATGCACAGGGACGCACACAGCCTGGCAGCATTGTCACCAATGCCAAGGGCAGCAGCTACAGCAGTCAGCACCAGTGGGGCATCGCAGCGGATTTTTACCGCGCGGACGGAAAAGGCGCATACAATGAAGCAGGAGATTATTTCAACCGAGTTGGAGAGATCGCCAAGCAGCTGGGGCTTGCATGGGGAGGCGATTGGAAAAGCATCGTAGACAAGCCACACGTATATTTGCCGGATTGGGGCA
>ERZ773269.703-NODE-703-length-38004-cov-10.068987_pt1 | contig 38004 bp, 41 predicted proteins | sample MGYA00511958_ERZ773269 | MGnify/ENA primary metagenome ERZ773269 (study PRJEB29015, sample SAMEA2737761) | human gut metagenome | biome: human gut; feature: human-associated habitat; material: faeces | place: China | collected 2012 ... | reverse complement strand
GAGATGATTATCGAGACAGCTTGGAAATGGCATTCGACACATCCAAACGGTTACGCTGATTGACATTGAAATCCAGCAGGAAGCCTGTTGGATTTTTACTTTGTGGGGATTTTCAGTTGTAATCTTTTTATTTCAGCTATCATTTGAAAAACTATCTTCTTCATGTTACAATTAGAAGAGTAAATTAAATACATAGAGGTAATATCGTGGCTTTTGGTGATAATGGACAACGGAAAAAAACAGGATTTGAAAAATTGACTTTGATTGTAGTTGTTATCATGTTATTGGTAACGGTTGGAGCAATCTTTGCAAGTGCACTTGGTGCTTTGAGCAATTTCTAATCCTCAAACGCTTGAAAGAGCGTTTTTTTAGAGTGAAAAACGAGAGAAGAGAAAAATATGAGTATGTTTTTGGATACAGCTAAGATAAAAGTCAAGGCTGGCAATGGCGGTGATGGCATGGTAGCTTTCCGCCGTGAAAAGTATGTCCCAAATGGTGGACCTTGGGGTGGTGACGGTGGTCGTGGCGGCAATGTTGTTTTTGTCGTAGATGAAGGGCTTCGCACTTTGATGGATTTTCGTTACAATCGTCATTTTAAGGCTCAGTCTGGTGAAAAGGGAATGACCAAGGGAATGCACGGTCGTGGAGCAGAAGATTTGATTGTTCACGTACCGCAAGGGACAACGGTTCGTGATGCTGAAACTGGAAAAGTCCTAACAGATTTGATTGAAAATGGGCAAAAGTTCGTCGTAGCTCACGGCGGTCGTGGCGGTCGTGGCAATATTCGCTTTGCGACGCCTAAAAATCCAGCACCAGAAATTTCTGAAAATGGTGAACCAGGTCAAGAACGTGAACTCCAGTTGGAATTGAAAATTTTAGCAGATGTCGGTTTAGTCGGATTTCCGTCTGTTGGGAAATCAACTCTTTTGAGTGTGATTACTTCTGCTAAGCCGAAAATTGGCGCTTATCATTTCACAACTATTGTACCTAATCTTGGAATGGTTCGGACGCAGTCCGGTGAATCCTTTGCTGTGGCAGACCTGCCTGGCTTGATTGAAGGAGCCAGCCAAGGTGTAGGACTTGGAACACAATTCCTTCGCCATATTGAGCGAACTCGTGTCATCTTGCATGTCATTGATATGTCAGCTAGTGAAGGACGTGATCCTTACGAAGATTATCTTGCTATCAATAAGGAATTGGAATCCTACAATCTTCGCTTAATGGAACGTCCACAGATTATTGTTGCTAATAAAATGGACATGCCTAAAAGTGCAGAGAATCTAAAAGTCTTTAAAGAAAAATTAGTAGCAAATTATGATGAATCTGATGAACTGCCACAGATTTTTCCAATTTCAAGTTTGACGAAACAAGGCTTGTCAACGCTTTTGGATGCGACTGCAGAATTGCTTGATAAAACACCTGAATTTCTGCTTTATGATGAGTCTGAAATGGAAGAGGAAGCCTATTATGGCTTTGATGAAGATGCTCCAGCCTTTGAAATTTCACGCGATGATGACGCTGCCTGGGTTTTATCTGGTGATAAGTTGGAAAAACTCTTTACCATGACGAACTTTGACCGTGAGGAAGCTGTCATGAAATTTGCACGGCAACTACGTGGTATGGGGGTAGACGAAGCATTGCGGGCGCGTGGTGCTAAGGATGGTGACTTAGTTCGCATCGGCAAGTTTGAATTTGAATTTGTAGACTAAAAAGGAGTGATATCATGGGTGATAAACCAATATCCTTTCGCGATGAAAATGGCAATTTCGTTTCTGCAGCTGACGTTTGGAATGAAAAAAAGCTTGAAAAACTTTTTAACAAACTCAATCCGAACCGAAAGCTTCGCTTGGAACGTGAAAAATTAGCACAAAAGAAAAAAGAATAGGACCTGGCTCATTTTTGAGCCAAGTCCTATTCTTTAATTTGTAGCAATTTCATTTAATAAGTCTTGGGCAGTTGTGGTTGGATTGACACGAACACGGTTGAGGGTTAAAAGTCCGTCATTAAGAGAAGCTAGTCCGTTGTTGGTTGTCAATCCCATTTTATAGCCGAGGCTTTCAGCAATTTGTGTCGTTGTTTCACTATAACGTCCTGAAGGATAAGCAACCGTCGTTGTATTTTGGGAGAGGTTGCTATCTAGATATTGCTTAGAAACTTGCAATTCTGTCGTTTGTGTTTCAGCATTTGCAAGGGATAAATCTGGATGATTAACGGTATGATCTTCAAAAGACATTCCCTTTTGCTTCATTTCCTTGATTTGCTCAAGCGTCAGCATATCCTCGCGTCCATTTTCGACAAAACCAGTAATGACATTATTGGTTGCCCGCATTTGGTATTTTTGAAGAAGTGGGAAAGCATTGGTGTAAAAATCTCTCAAACTATCATCAAAGGTCAACCAAACGACTTTTTTATTTTTCGGAAGGACATTTTCAGTCAAAACTTTATAGGCTTCCTTTGGCGTGAGAGTATAATAGCCAGCGTCTTTTAGAGCTTTCAAATGACTTTCAAACGTTTCAGGCGAGACAATCAAACCAGCATTTGCTGCTTCAGAAGGATCCATATTGTGAATCGCATGGTACATCAAAATAGGGAATTTAACAGGCTGATCTTGCCTTATCCATTTCACTTTGCTTACTTTTTCACTAGATCCAGATGTTTCTTTAGTAGTTGCTTGAGAAGTAGAAGATTTGCTCACTTGTGAAGTGGCAGTTCTTGTATGGTTATTAGCCAGATTTGTTCCAGAGCGTTTCCACATAAATGTTCCTGCAATCACTAGAACAACCAATAAGATGAAGCTTATAATAGCACGCCGTTGTCTCCTCTTACGAATACGATTTCGTACAGAACGATTACCAGAATGTTTTCCCATTATGTGGAACTCCTTTTACTTTTAAATCACTATGTATATTTTACCATATTTCTGACTAACCGTTCACAATTTTTTTAAAATAGATTTCTATTATTTTTATAAAAATCCTGAAGTCTGCTTACTAGAAAAAAATAAGTTTATTTGCTATAATAAAAAGAATAAAAACTCAAGGAGTAGTCATGTCTATTAAAATTGCTTTACTTGGTTTTGGGACAGTTGCTAGTGGTGTTCCATTTTTATTGAAAGAAAATAGTGAAAAGATTGTGCAAGCAGCTCATTCAGAAATTGAAATTGCGAAAGTATTGGTAAAAGATGATGCTGAAAAAGAACGCTTGTTAGCAGCAGGAAATCATTTTAATTTTGTCACGACGATTGATGAAATTGTGAATGATAAAGAAGTAACGATTGTCGTTGAATTGATGGGGCGTATTGAACCTGCAAAAACTTTCATCACTCAAGCGTTAGAAGCAGGTAAACATGTTGTCACTGCAAATAAAGACTTGCTGGCAGTTCATGGCGCTGAGTTGCTTGAGATTGCTGCAAAACACAAGGTGGCTCTTTACTATGAAGCGGCAGTAGCGGGAGGAATTCCGATTTTACGCACGCTTGTTAATTCCCTAGCTTCTGATAAAATTACGCGTATTCTCGGTGTGGTCAATGGAACGTCCAACTTCATGATGACCAAAATGGTAGAAGAAGGTTGGTCTTATGAGGCGGCACTTGCTGAAGCACAGCGACTTGGATTTGCAGAAAGTGACCCAACCAATGATGTGGACGGAATTGATGCTGCATATAAAATGGTTATTTTAAGTCAATTTGCCTTTGGAATGACGGTTAAATTTGAAGATGTCGCCCACCAAGGCATTCGCAATATTACACCAGAAGATGTAGCGGTTGCGCAGCAATTAGGCTATGTTGTCAAATTAGTTGGTTCCATTGAAGAAACGGAATCAGGTCTCGCTGCAGAAGTCACACCGACCTTTTTACCAAAAACTCATCCTCTTGCTAGTGTGAATGGCGTGATGAATGCAATCTTTGTAGACTCTATCGGTATTGGTGAGTCGATGTATTACGGTCCAGGTGCGGGACAAAAACCCACTGCAACAAGTGTTGTCGCAGATATTATTCGGATTGTTCGACGGATTAACGAAGGAACTGTTGGAAAAGCCTTTAATGAGTTTCAGCGTGAATTAGTTCTGGCTAAACCAGAAGATCGTAAGAGCCCGTATTACTTTTCGATATTAGCACCTGATGCGAAAGGACAAGTTTTACGCTTAGCAGAAATTTTTAATGCTGAAAATGTCTCCTTTAAACAAATTCTGCAACAAGAAACAGACGGAAATACCGCACGAGTCGTAATTATTACCCATGCTGTCAATAAAATACAGCTAGAAAATGTCGCTCGAAAATTGCAGGCAACTTCTGATTTTAAATTATTGAACACCTTCAAAGTATTAGGAGAATAAAATGAAAATTATTGTACCTGCAACGAGCGCAAATATTGGTCCGGGATTTGACTCGGTTGGTGTAGCTGTCAGTAAATATCTAACCATTGAAGTTTTGGGAGAAAGCGACCGTTGGCTAATTGAGCATGATTTGGAGCGGCGTATTCCTTCAAATGAACGGAATTTATTGATTAAAGTGGCGCGCAGAATTGCTCCAGCTATTCAACCTCATCATTTAAAAATGACAAGTGATATTCCTTTAGCGCGTGGTCTGGGTTCTTCTAGTTCCGTTATTGTTGCAGGAATTGAACTTGCAAATCAATTGGCAAATTTGCAGTTGTCAAATGCTGAAAAATTGAATTTTGCGACGAAAATTGAGGGACATCCAGATAATGTGGCACCTGCTATTTATGGTAATTTGACGATTTCTAGTTATTTAAACGAGAAAGTTTCAACTGTGGTGACGGAGTTTCCAGAAGTAAGCTTTATTGCCTATGTTCCAAATTATGAATTGCGTACTAAAGACAGCCGTGGTGTTCTTCCAAAAGGCTTATCTTATCGTGAAGCTGTCGCTGCAAGTTCCGTGGCGAATGTGGCAATTGCCGCTTTAATGAAGGGTGATATGGTAACAGCAGGGCGTGCTATTGAGTCCGACCGTTTTCATGAGCATTTTCGCCAAGGTTTGATTAAGGAATTTCCAAAAATCAAGATGTTGGCAAAGAAAAACGGTGCGTATGCGACTTATCTATCAGGAGCAGGACCTACTGTGATGGTTCTAGCACCAAAAGACCAGTCGAATATGATAAAAGAGAAAATAGAAGAGCAACAATTTAAAGGACAAGTTTTTGAACTTCAGGTTGATTGCCGAGGCGTTCGAGTAGAAAAATGAGAAGAGTGAAGAGGGGGAACAGAACTAAATGAAACGAAAATTTAGTTCGTAATCCTACCTTGTGGCTCTTCCGAGCTTGAAAAAGTGAACCGCTTGGAAAGCTCTATCTGCCACCTCAAGGCAGTACTTTGAGCAATCAGTCGCTGCATCGTTGATTTATTACATAGTATGCTTTTAGGTTGGGAATTTTTGTCCTAACCTCTTTTAATATTCTTACAAAAAATTCTCTCTTGTCTATTTATTCAAATATATGCTATAATAAATAAAGAATATATAAAGGAGTAAGGCTATGAATGAACTTGATTTGCAGGCACTTGCGGATGAGTTAGGGTTGCAATTTGATGAGACTTCATCTGTTATTTTTGGTCAAAAAGATGGTTATACTTTCTATATTGAACAAACGAATCAAAAAAATCAATACTGTATTTGTTGTTCGGTAAAAAATGGTGAAGCATTACCGTCTTTGGAAGAATTTAAAGAATTGACGAAATCTTCTAAGGCTTTGAAAACTTATCAGGTTAATTTATATAAAGCAACTTTTTATATTAAAACTGGTATGACTAAAGGAAAAACACGTGAACATATTCGTCAGGGATTACAAGATATTATCGCGTTCTTGAAAGAAAGAAATCTGACGAATGTGTGCGAGCAGACAGGAAAAGCAGGACAAGTGGATGTTTATCAGGTAGGAGGAAATTTGTTGCTTCTTTCACCAGAAGCCTTTCAGGAATTAAGTTCGGATTTGTCTATCGCCAATCAAGCTTATGATCATCAAAAAGAAAGTATCTTAGCAGGTACAGTAGGGGCATTTCTGGGAAGCTTGATAGGGGGAATTGTTACCTTAGTGATTGCTCAACTTGGTTATGTAGCTGTTGTCTCAGGAATTGTCATGGGAGTTTGTACAGTAAAAGGGTACGAATTGTTAGGTAAAAAGTTGTCTAAAGTTGGTATCGCGATTAGTGTTGTTTTTATGCTTATCATGATGTTGGTTGCGCACCAATTTGACTATGCAATTCAGCTTGCAAAAGCAGAAAGAGCAGATGTTTTTACCGCTTTTACTTATCTGACAAATTATATCTTAAATGGCAATGAAGTACATATTTCTTATTGGACAAATCTTGGTTTGCTATTATTATTCACAGGTGCCGGTGCTGTGGGAACGATTATTAGCGTTTTGTCTGCACAGTCACAAAAATATGTTACAAGAAAATTAGGGTAAAAGAATTCAAAGGTTTAGATTTTTATCTGAGCCTTTTTAGATCTGATCAAAAACATTAAAGAATAACTATTCAAAACATTTAGCATTTAATTTTAAAGAAGCTAATTGAATCGTCATCTCAACTATGCTACAATCAAGCTATGATGTTCAATAAATTAACCAGAAAAAGTCGTATAGATCAATACTTAATAAAAAAAATGATTGCCTTTCGGCAAATGAGTTTCATTAAAATTACACAAGAAACATTGGTATCGCTCTTTCCTTTTTTCTTGCTAACAACGACAACAATGGTTTTGTCAGAGTCGGTTTTTTCAGTAAATGGTTATATTAACAACCTATTCAGCGTTCGCTCTTGGTTTCCGTATTTTTCGACAATTGGATTGGTTTTGACAAACTGTACTGCTTTGATAGGTGGGATGGCGGGCCCTTTAGCGACTTATTTTAGCGCAAAATACACAGCTGGTTATTATGGTCGTAGTACGGGGACAGCTGGGATTACAGCCTTTATTTTTAGCTTATTAGTTAATTCGCGCGAATTATTTTCGGTGGTTTTAAATGACGGCGCTTTGACGAAAATCAATCTTCCTGTTAATATCAATCTAATTGTTGCGATATTGATTGGTTATGTGGTGGGACAAATTTTTCGATTTTCAAGTCCGAATGATGATCACATTGTAGATGAGCATTTTATTTATTACCCTAAAACGTTGTGTCCTATCTTTTGCTCGTTTGCTCTGGCTGTCTTGGTTAGTTTTCTCATTAATCTAGGCAATCGATACAATGTTTTTTCAACAATTATAACTTTTTTGTCAGGCTTAATTGTCAATCGAAATAATATCTTTGTCATTGAAATGAATACCGCCTTACGGACTTTTAGCGCTTGGATTGGAAATAGTAATCCATTTAATGACTTGCCATTTGTCAACGACTCCTTTGCCTTGGATAATCTCAATTATGCTTTGAAACATCATACTACAACAGGGGTACCTTATCTCTTTTCAACGACCAATCTGTATGATGCTTATGGAACATTTGCGGGACTGGGCGGAGTTTTAGCTCTTCTCGTAGCTATTCTCTGGAAATCTCGGAGTGACAAAGACCGAGATGTGAGTTTGAAAAGTATTTTTCCTTCACTTTTTAACCATGGTGTAGCCTTTATGGTTGGGATTCCTATATTTTTCAACTTTCTATTTTTAATCCCTTTTATCCTCGTACCAATGCTGAATGTCTTTGTAGCTAGTATTTTTCTATATTTTAGAATAATGCCTCCGGCTGTTTATCCAGTTCCTAGCGGAGCGCCAAGTGTACTCTATGCTTTTATTGGGACAGGCGGAAGTTTGCGAGCATTAGCAGTAGGAATTTTCATTTTTATTATCGATGTTCTTATTTATATCCCCTTTGTGAGATTTAATGACCGGATTCATGAGGAACTCAGACAAATGGATCAGAAAGGAGGCGAATATGACTAAAAAGATAAAAATAGTGCTGCTGACTGTTCTAATTTTTTTGATAGGACTAGCAGTTCCCTCTTATAGTTGGACGAGAAAAAACATTGATCAAATTGCTAAATTTTATAATGCTCGGATGTCGCCAATCATTATGATACCAGGTAGTTCTGCTACGGAAAACCGCTTTGATGGCTTGGTTCAAAAGCTCAATCAAAGACGTCGCGGCGTGAAGCATAGCTTGCTCAAAGTTAAGGTCTGGAATGACGGACGAATTACATATAGCGGATCTATCGCAGCGAATGATAATGAGCCAATTATTGTGATTGGTTTTGAAAATAATAAAGATGGCTATAGTAACATCAAAAAACAAGCCAAAATGGTTGACACTGCCTTTGAAAATCTCCAAGGAAAATACAATTTCAATAATTTTAAGGGCTTGGGTCACTCAAACGGTGGTTTAATTTACACAGCTTTTATTGAAAATTACCTCGGCAGCTATGATGTGGAATTGAAGAAGTTGATGACAATCGGGACGCCTTATAACTTTACTGAAACCAATATCAACAATAAAACTGAGATGTTAGCTGATTTCATTAAAAATCGTGAAAATATTCCGACCACTTTAGCTATGTATTCTGTTGCAGGAACCATTACTTATGATTCAGACGAATTGGTACCAGATACGAGCGTGAGTGCAGGGAAATATATTTATCAAGGACAAGCGGCGCACTATACTGAAACCACAGTCACAGGTGCGGATGCCCAGCACTCGGACTTGCCAACCAATGATGAGGTTGTCTTCTTAGTTCAAGAGCGCCTTGTAGATAGACAAAACCAGCGAAATCAAAGAAATTGAGAAGGAGTAGGACAGACGCCTAGGGCTGCTGACACAATCATGGTCATCTATCCTAATCTCCTCTTTTTGTTGTTATAAATTATGAATCGGACGATAATTGCTATTCATTTTTTGCATACCACTCTGCAATTTTGCTATTGTACTTTTTCTGAAAAGAGCGTTATACTTATGATAAAAATTGCGAAAAGAGGAAATCACGTGCAAAATATAATCTTAAACAACGGTGTCGAAATTCCAATTTTAGGTTTTGAAGTGTACTAAATTGCTCCCAAAGATACCAAGAGTGCTGTGCTAAATGCTATCAAGGCAGGTTATCGTCATTTTGATACTGCTCAAGCCTATGCCAATGAAAAGGAAGTAGGCGAGGCGATTCGAGAGTCTGGGATTGACCGCAAAGAGTTTTTCATCACTAGTAAAGTCTGGCTATCCAACTATGGCTGCGACAAGGCTTATGCCTCGGTTTTAGAATCTCTTGACAGAATGGAGTTAGATTATCTGGATCTTATGTTGCTCCACCAACCTTTTGGTGACTATTATGGTGCCTACCGTGCTTTGGAAAAACTTTACAAAGAAGGAAAACTTCGAGCGATTGGTGTGTCTAATTTCTATCCAGATCGTCTCAGCGACATTGTAGCTTTCAATGAGATTACACCACAAGTCAATCAAGTGGAAACTCACCCACTGAATCAACAGATATTCGCACAAGAAAATATGATAAAAAATAAGGTGCAAATTGAATCTTGGGCTACTTTTGCAGAAGGTCGTGGTGACATTTTCAACAATCCAATTCTCAAAAGTATTGCTGATAAACATGGTAAATCCACTGCACAAGTCATGGTTCGCTGGCAAGTTCAACGGGGAATTGTTTGCTTGACTAAGTCTTCACGTTTTGAGCGAATGAAGGAAAATATTGATGTTTTTGACTTTGAACTCAGTGCAGAAGATATGACAAAGATTGCAAGTATGGACACCCAAACCAGCCTTTTCTTTAATCATCAAGAAGCCAGCACAGTAGATCTCTTTTTAGGATTTCTGGGGAGAAAATGAGAACAGGATTTTCGTTTGATTTCAGAAAATAACTATGTTACTTTTTATTCAGATAATATTTTAATAACAATTGGGTATAATTACTTGATTTTCGTTTGAAAAAGATTATTATATATGTAAGTAATCGGATGTAAAGAATGCTTTATTATAATTTTTGAAAGGTTATCTAATGTTAACTCCAAAATTTAGTCTATTTGTTCTTGCTAGCTATTTTATCTTACCAATTATTGCATTGTTATTTCCAAACAACTATGTTAAATTAATCGTATTTGTGATATTTCTATTAGAAAATATTTTGGTGATAGGTCTGTATATAAAGGGCAAGTATTTTAACTAATCATCTTATTTTACAATACAATAGTAACAATAGTACCAAGAAAAAGCCTAACTTTTTATTTTGATTGAGTTGGGCTTTTTCATTTCTCAAATCCTTATATCGCTAATGGCTAATCTCGGAGTAGATATGCCCTATTTCAATTTGTTTATTTTGTAGTTTTTGAAAATTACAAAAAACACTTGACAAATTTTTGATTAGTGGTAGAATAATTTTGTAACGATGGATATAGTAATTTCAGAAAGGCACGATTTTATGGTAAGAGTGACAGAATTCATCACATTTGAAAGTGGATCTCCTCAATTTAGAATTAAAGAAACTGTAGATAAGGCTGCTCCCCTCTATTTTTTCTACGGACAAAATGAGCTGGAAAGTGATTTATCCCAAATAGAAATGAATCAGAGTGAAACAAAGAGCATTCGGACCTTTGATCCTGTTTTGACAGTTGCAGAAGGAGATATTGTGTTTAGTTTAATATCCGGGAAAGCGACAATTGTCGGGAAGAATCACGCAGGTTTTCTAATTACTCAGAACTATCTTAGATTAGTTGTAGATACTCCTGTCATACCAAGTTATATCGTCTATCTTTTAAATGAAGATTTGAACATTAAACATCAATTTCAGTTGAGTTTACAAGGTTCTTCAACATTAAAATACACAGTAAAACAAGTAAGAGAGTTACGATTGCCAGCATTACCGACTATTGAGCGTCAATCTTTAATAGGAAAACTCTATTTAAAACAACTTCATTTAGAAGCACTTCAAAAACACCTAATAGAACTCAAAACGAAACGATTGCTATTTCAACTGAAGGAGGCAAGCAGCCATGAAAGAAGCGCAATTTGAGAAAGAACTTATTGAATATTTGTCGACAGGTACGATCGTTCAAGATACAAGTGATTCGACAGTTCATGATCGTCTAGCAGATTATGTGACGAAAACCAAATTATGGACTTATGAACCGTCCATTAAAACGACGGAAGCGCTCTGGGAGAATTTCAAGAAGATACTGGAGCAGCACAATTATCAAAGATTGCAACGTCCACTTAGCCCGACTGAGTTTGCTCAAGTAAAAGCGATTATCTCAGATCTCCACACGCCATATATGGCAGGTCAGTTTTTGTATGGGCTGAATGGCATTTCAGAGATTGGGATTGACTCAGATGACGGACAGCATATATTTTTGACTGTCTTTGACCAAAGACAGATTGGGGCAGGTGACACCATTTATCAGATAGTCAGTCAGATTGAGCGGCCTGCAGTTATTGCTGGAAAGCAGGATCGTCGTTTTGATACAACGCTTCTGATCAACGGCTTGCCAATTATCCAGATCGAAGAAAAAAAGGATACTCATGATGTCAATGAAGCACTCAACCAAATGCACCAGTATATTGAAGAAAATCAATATCGCGATATTTTTTCAACTGTACAAATTTTAGTTGCCATTACACCAAATAATGTCAAGTACATGGCGAACACAACTGCAGATAAGTTTAACAAGGATTTTGCTTTTAACTGGCAGCGTAAAAGTGACAATAGTATTGTTCGGAATTGGAAAGAGTTTGCAGACTCCATGCTCTCTATACCGATGGCGCACCAGATGGCGACCAATTATATGATTTTGGATGGAACCAAAAACAAACAGATGCTAAAAGTCATGCGCCCCTATCAGATCTATGCTACTCAAGAAGTCATCGAAGGACTAAAAAAAGTTGATTTTGAAATGGGTACCAATAAAGTGGGCTATATCTGGCATACGACGGGATCTGGGAAGACCATTACCAGCTTTAAAACAGCGTGGCTAGCTAGCCGTATGCCCAAGATTGATAAGGTTGTCTTTGTCGTAGACCGGATTGCTCTTACCAATCAGACAACCGAAAATTATCAAGCCTATGATCCAGATGGAGCGGGTGAAAAAGACGATGGTAAAATCTTTGATACAAAAAATACAACTGATTTAAGCCGAAAGTTAAAATCAAAAGAGAATGGTATCGTTATCACATCGATTCAAAAACTGAACACACTCATCAATCGTAAGTCCTTTAAATCACCTGAGAAAAATATAGTTTTTATAGTAGATGAAGCACACCGGTCAACCGGTGGCAGCTCTTTCTCAGATATTCAAAAGGCCTTTAAGCGAGCAGCCTGGGTTGGCTATACGGGGACACCGATGTTTGACGATATGGGAAAAGAAGTGCGGACAGAGGATGTTTTTGGCAGACTACTGCATGCCTACACCATCCGTGAGGCGATTGCGGATCGCAATGTATTAGGATTTAAAGTCGACTTTGAGACCACCATTAGCGAAGAAGAAATGAAGGAAAATTACCTACCAGCCTTCTATCGGGAACGCTATCCAAAGTGGTCCGAGGAGCAGATTCAGGAAAAAATCGCCAATCTTTCGCAAGAAGATATGGATGATGCCGTGGAACCCAGCTTTTATGACGAAAATGAAGACCATGTGAAAGAAGTTGTAAAGGATATTTTTGCTAACTGGCGTAATCGCTCCAATGACGGGAAATACAATGCTCTCTTGACTACTCATGTCGGTGGCAACAAGGCCAGCACGCCAATGGCGATGATGTATTTTAGAGAGTTTCAGCGGGTTAATCAAAAGTTGATTGAAGCTGGAAAAGAGAGTCAAACTTTGAAAGTGGCAGTCACATTCAGCCTTAATGCTTCTAACAATGATAGCATGGTAGCTACCAATAAAGGGCTACATGAAGCTATGCAGGTTTATAATGCTACTTTTGACACTAAATTTGGTTTAGACAACGTCTCAGGCTACACAGAAGATGTCACTTCACGATTGAATAAAACGGCCGCAGATGGACAGTTTCTAGATCTTGTTATCGTGATTGATCAGCTTCTGACGGGATTTGATGCTCCAGAGCTCAATACACTATATGTCGATCGCACATTGAAAGGCGCTGGGCTAATACAGGCATATTCACGAACGAATCGTGTCTCAGACATGCAGGAAAAACCATGGGGGCGCGTGGTGAATTATCGCTGGCCTGCTCAGAATGAAAAGCTGATGAATAAGGCATTGGCTATCTACGCCAACAAGGATTCTGCCAAATTATCAGACAAAGAACTCCACGAGCAAAATAAGGAAGATGGCATTACTGCGCCAGAGTTTAGAGAACTGTTTAACAAAGTGAAGCAAATCGTTCAAACTCTGTCAGAGATGACGGAATCTTTCACCCAACTTCCACCTTCTGAAAAGAAAAAGGAAAAAATGTTGGAGTTGCTTCAGAATTATAATACTGGCATTGCTAAATTGAAGCAATATGATTATAATCCAGATAGTGATGTAGTAGAAGGTTTCGACTATGATAACCCGGATGCTCTCATTGAAGCTTTGGGCATGACAAGCACGCAGGAAGTAATGCTGACAACTGTTTTGACAAATGAGCTCAAGACGCACCTTTCTAAAGCAAAGAAAATTCCTTTCTATCAGATTGAGCTGAGGATGACGCATATCAAGGATGTGAAGGTTGACTACGACTATCTGACAGAATTGGTAGAAGCCCTCTTGAATCAGGTACACGAAGGTCGGATCGAAGAGGCAGAAGCAACACAGGAAAAAATCAATCAGTTTGCCAATGGTTTGGACGATCGGAGCTATGCTCAACAGATTATGGATGCAGCAGATATGATTATCAAAGGACACTTCCCTCCGGCTGGCAGTGAGTTCCACTATCCCGCTAAATTGAATGAAGATGATAGCAAGAGTATTATTCAGGAGGCGAGTACTATTAGTCTCGACCGGACGCTGCTTGATTTTCGTTTGAAGTGGGGAATTACGGATGTTATCACTAGCAGTCAAATGCGTCAGTTGTTTAGCCGTCACCGCTTTGGGCAGCAAGATCTGGATGATACAGGGCAGATACAAGATATTGTGACCCAAGCCAGCAGCAATTATAAAGTCATGGCTAGTGATGACGCTGTTCAAACTCTCTCAAAAATCAAATACCGGAATAGCCTGCGTCAAGCCATTTACCAGCTGGCGGACGATTTGACAGAGAGATGAAATTGACAAATAATCGAAATAAACGTAGAATAGAGCTAGGATTACGGCTTAGCTCCGCCTCTGGAAAATTCCAAGCGTACCAGTGCTGAGCCGTTTTTGTTGCAAGAGTTAGTTGGAAGGCTAAGATTCGACAACTAAGAAATTTTATATAAACAACCGGTGTCTTTTTACAGATGTGATGAAAATTTTAACAAAGTCAAATTAAGAAAAAAAGAGGAAAGAACGTGGAAAAAGAGAAAAACAAGGAGCGAATCCCACAATTACGCTTCCCAGAATTCAAAAATGCCCCTGCTTGGGAACAGCGGAAGTTGGGGGAAGTGGCGGTGTCTTTTTCTGGTGGTACCCCTTCTGTTGGGAATTCCAAATATTATAATGGTGAAATTCCTTTTATTCGTTCTGCTGAAATCAATTCAGCAATTACTGAGCTGTATCTAACAGAAGAAGGATTAAAAAACTCATCAGCAAAAATGGTAAATGTTGGTGATATACTTTATGCACTTTATGGTGCAACAAGTGGTGAAGTTGGTATATCAAAAATAAACGGGGCAATTAATCAGGCTATTTTAGCAATTAAACCTTACGATGCCTATAATTCTAAATTCATTGAGCAATGGTTGAAAAATCAAAAGAAAAATATCATTGATAAATATTTACAGGGAGGGCAAGGAAATTTATCTGCTGCTATTGTAAAAAAATTGCTTATTCCTTTCCCCTCCCTCCCCGAACAAAAAGCCATCGGCGACTTTTTCCAGACCCTAGACCGCTCCATTGATCTTCATCAGCGTAAGCTTGAGCATTTGAAACTTCGTAAGAAGGCGCTTTTGCAAAAAATGTTTCCTTAAGAAAGGAGAACTGTATGGTTTTAGAAAATAAACTGCATTTAACAGACTCAACGGAATTAGCCCGGCAAGAGGAAAAAATCAGCAAGCAAAAAGCAGCTAAAATGTTTGAAACAGGCTTCTTAGACACCTTGGAAGTCGGCTCTTATGACAGTCTAGCTGCCATTCATACTTATTTGTTCTCAGAAATTTATGATTTTGCGGGTAAGGTTCGTACAGTCAATATTGCCAAAGGAAGTTTTCGCTTTGCACCAGTTATGTATCTTGAGACTTCCTTGGAAAATGTGTCTGCCATGCCTCAGAATACGTTTGAGGAAATCGTTGAAAAATATGTTGAGATGAATATTGCCCATCCCTTTCGAGAAGGAAATGGTAGAAGTATGCGGATTTGGTTGGATGTAATCTTGAAAAAAGAGTTAGGACAGGTTGTTGATTGGTCTAAGGTGGACAAGGACGATTACCTGCTTGCGATGGAGCGAAGTCCAATCAGGGATATTGAAATAAAACATATCTTGAGAAAAGCTCTCACGCAGGATACAACTAACCGAGAACTTTACATGAAAGGGATTGATCATAGTTATTACTATGAGGGATACAGTTTATACAGGACTGAGGATTTATAATATGTCACAAACACAAGAAATTACAAATAAAATATGGGCAATGGCCAATGAACTGCGCGGGAACATGGATGCTTCTGAGTATAAAAATTATATCTTGGCTTTTATGTTTTATCGCTATTTGTCCGAGCATCAGGAGCAATACCTGATTAACAATGCTATTTTAGATCTAGAAGATGGTAAGACAATCAACCAACTGTATAAAGAGCAGGCAACGGGTGAGGAGTTGGCAGATTATCTGGAAGATATTGCGTCTAGTTTAGGGTATGCGATTGCTCCTGAAGATACATGGCTCTCTTTATTGGCTCGCATTGAAAACAATGAGGTTATCCCGAGCGATTATCAAACAATTTTTGACCATTTCAATGCCAATGCGGAACTGAACAAAGAAGCGGTGCAGGATTTTCGTGGAGTTTTTAATGATATCAATCTGGGAGATACGCGTCTTGGTTCTTCTACCAATGATCGGGCAAAATCGCTCAATCGAATTGTCAAATTAGTGGATGATATTAACTATAAGAGCGATGACGGTAGAGATATTTTAGGGTTTATCTATGAAGAATTAATCAAGAAGTTTGCGGCTTCAGCAGGGAAAAAAGGCGGAGAATTTTACACACCGCATGAAGTTAGTCAAATTCTAGCTAAGATTGTCACGGATAAGGTTGAACAAACCGAGCGTACCTTTTCTGTATATGACCCAACCATGGGTTCGGGTTCTCTTTTGCTGACAGTTGGAAATGAATTGCCAAATGGTCAAAAGCCTGGAGCAATTAAGTATTTTGGGCAGGAGCTTAATACAACGACCTATAACTTGGCTAGGATGAATCTGATGATGCACGGTGTTACTTATAGTAACATGAATCTGAGCAATGCTGACACCTTGGAAAGTGATTGGCCGGACGGACCGGACGAAAAAGGGGTTGACCATCCCCGTAGCTTCGATGCAGTAGTAGCCAACCCCCCCTATTCTGCTAAATGGGACAATGCTGACAACAAGCTAAAAGACCCGCGCTTTTCAGAATATGGGAAATTAGCTCCTGCTTCTAAGGCGGATTTTGCCTTTATTCTCCACAGTGTCTACCATCTGAATGATACAGGTACCATGGCCATTGTTTTGCCGCACGGCGTGCTCTTTCGGGGAGCTGCTGAATTAAAAATCCGTCAGACGCTGGTTGAAAAGAATTACTTGGATACCGTTATTGGTCTGCCAGCCAATCTCTTTTATGGAACAAGCATTCCTACAGCCGTCTTAGTTTTCAGAAAAAATAAAGAAAATCGAGACATTCTTTTCATTGATGCCAGTAAAGATTTTGATAAGGGAAAGAATCAAAACACCTTAAACGATGATCATATTGAAAAAATTATTGAAACTTTCCGAAACCGTCAAGATGTGAACAAATATGCTCGACTAGTTTCATTTGAAGAGATTAAAGAGAATGATTTTAATCTAAACATTCCTCGATATGTTGATACTTTCGAAGAGGAAGAGGAGATAGATCTGGATGAGATAACCCGCCTTATCGCTCAAGATGAAGCGGAAATAGCAGAATTAGAAGCCCTTATCGCAGACCAATTACATCAGTTGGGAGTGGAGATGTAACATAGAAAAAGCAGGGAAAATTTCTTGCTTTTTTCTTTTCGCTTGGGAACAGCGGAAGTTGGGGGAAGTGGCGGTGTCTTTTTCTGGTGGTACCCCTTCTGTTGGGAATTCCAAATATTATAATGGTGAAATTCCTTTTATTCGTTCTGCTGAAATCAATTCAGCAATTACTGAGCTGTATCTAACAGAAGAAGGATTAAAAAACTCATCAGCAAAAATGGTAAATGTTGGTGATATACTTTATGCACTTTATGGTGCAACAAGTGGTGAAGTTGGTATATCAAAAATAAACGGGGCAATTAATCAGGCTATTTTAGCAATTAAACCTTACGATGCCTATAATTCTAAATTCATTGAGCAATGGTTGAAAAATCAAAAGAAAAATATCATTGATAAATATTTACAGGGAGGGCAAGGAAATTTATCTGCTGCTATTGTAAAAAAATTGCTTATTCCTTTCCCCTCCCTCCCCGAACAAAAAGCCATCGGCGACTTTTTCCAGACCCTAGACCGCTCCATTGATCTTCATCAGCGTGAGTAATTTAACAGATTTTGGAGGTGGAATTATGATGACATTTACATCAGAGACTCTTTTTCATGAATATTTCAAAGAATGGATTAAGCTTTTTAAAGAGGGCGCAGTCAGAACTGTCACATTAGAAAAATACTACCATAATCAAAAGGAAATAGAAAAGTTAGCTAGCCATCTGACATTGGGACAAATAGACCGAACAGTCTATCAGCAGTTGCTAAATGCATATGCTTTAACTCATGAAAAACAAACTGTGATAGACTTTCATCATCAAGTCAAGGGAGCTATCCTTGATGCCGTTGATGAGGGATATATTCAGCGTGACCCAACACGAAAAGTAATTTTCAAAGGGAAACCACCAAGAGTTAAAAAAGCAAAATATCTGAATCAATATGAACTACATAATTTATTATCTGATTTGAAATTGACAAATGAAATTAATTGGGATTGGTTGATTTTACTGATAGCAAAAACCGGCTTGAGATTTTCAGAAGCACTAGGTCTAACGCCTGATGATTTTGACTTTATTCACCAAACTATTTCCGTAAATAAAACTTGGGATTACAAAACTCATACCGGTTTTCAACCAACAAAAAATCGCTCCTCCATTCGAAAAGTTCAAATTGATTGGCAGATTGGCATGCAGTTTCAACAACTTGTAAAATCTATTGAACACGATGAACCGATATTTGCAACTGATACAATTTGCAATTCAACCCCCAACAAATGGCTGGAGCGTCACTGTAAAAAGATAGGGATTCCAGTTATCAGTATCCATGGCCTCCGTCACACTCATGCATCTCTTCTAATGTTTGCGGGAGTTTCTATCGCCAGTGTTTCAAGAAGATTGGGCCATTCGTCAATGACCACAACACAAAAAGTTTATATGCACATCATTCAAGAATTAGAAAATCAAGATAACGATCTAGTTATGAGATACTTATCTGGACTAGTATAAGATAATTTGGAACGATACAATTTACTCACGCTGATGAAGGGCAATGGAGTGGTCCAGAGTGGAAAAGAAATCGCCGATGGCTTTTTGTTCGGGGAGGGTGGGGAAATTAAAATTTAAAGATGAAAAATCACTAAAACTTATACTTCTGCCATCTCTAATACCGTAAGTTACAGCTTCCAATCTCTTTATAAAGTCCCTACTAGTTAAAATATTCTTCCAAAATAAATCTGAATGTTCATCGAGTTTTACAAAATCAAGAATTGTGTATGCTGGAGAAGTAATACCTTCAATGATAGAATGAGCAAAGCCCCCTTGAAATGAGCGAAGGTGAATTACAAACTGTCCAGGTACGACCCTTTTGTAATTTTTCAAACTACTTTTATCATATTTTATATCTATGCCTACATCATCTCTTTTCACCATTCCCAATTCTTGGGAGGCAGACAAAACAGGCAAATCTGGATGATTTTTATCAGATACCGATTGAAAAATCTTATCTGACTTCCGCTGTTCCCAAGCGGTTAGTAATTTTCATCTTTTTAATAATTTATAGATTTTAATTTTAGAATTGATAAAAAGACCTAAGTCTCGTAACCAAAGGCTTAGGTCTTTTTCTTCATTTCACCAACTCCTGTAAAATAGCTTTATTCTTCTTCAAAACGGAAATGTAGAAAGTCTTGGTAGCTTCTTTGTCCGAGATAGGAATCTGGATACGTTGGCTATTTACAGTGGATTCTTCAGTGTTTTGTTGAGTAATATTGGTAGAAAAAGTTGGTAATGCAGAAGCATTTACTAAATCAACAAAGGCTGCCCGATCTTTTTGAACAATAAACTTTGTTTGCGTCAGTTGATTGACTAATGGCTGCCAAATGCCTAGATCCGAGCGCAGCAGCATAGTCAAATTAGCCAATTCTGCAAGCTTTATCTCTTTTCGTGTGGCATACGGGTGAGTCAAGGGAACGGATAAGTAAAGTTGCTCCATGAAAAGATCCATGGAAAGAATATGCTCTTTTTTGATAGGATAGTCTGTTACAATGAAGTGAACGTTTTCATCGTCCAGAGATTTCTCCAATTCGTCATTCGTCTTTTGCTCAATTTGAATGTGTTGCTCCAAGCCCTTTTCTTTTATACGACTTTCCAGTTCAAAGATGGCTCCCGGTGCATTAACACCACCAAAAATAATACTTTCTTTTAATGCAAAATGTTGTACATCATCGAGAAATTTTTGTTTTTGTTTCAGGAATTTTTGGGTTAGTTTAACTGTTTGATGACCGGTTTCCGTGAAACTTAATTTATTTTTTCTTCGCTCAAAAAGAATAACTCCCAATTCATCTTCAAGCATTTGCATATTTCGAGTTAAGGATGGCTGAGAGATGAGTAGGACGTCGGCTGCTTTAGACAAGGTTCCCTCCTGTGATAAAACAATGAGTTGCTCCAAGTGTTGTAAATTCAGCATGATGTCTCCTTTTTGATCAATGAGTTGGACAGCTTTGACTATAGGTAAAATGAATACTAGTATCATCTATCGTTATTGTACAATTTTTTATTTATCTTGTAAAATGAGAGTAGAGAGCAGTACAAGTCGTTCAAAACTATTTTTTAAAAGCTCTTGACAAATCTATTTATCTATCTTATACTTAATACAATTAATACAACTTTAATCATGTCCTGTGAGGCATAAAAGTAATCATTAAAATGGATTAGTATGCTAATCTACTATTTTACTGTAAACTTTTGGCTCAGGACTTCCTGAGCTTTTTGATTTTTAGGGCTGTATTCAATTAATAAATGTAGTCTGTGAGCTACGATTAAGGAGAATGTGCATGTCTTTAGACAAAAATAATAAGCGAGCATTAGTTGCTGCAATTGTTGCATCAGGAACAGACGACTTAAATGTCATGTTCTTAGCTTTTTCGATGTCGTCTATCATTTCAGAATTGGGCGTTACAGGGGCCCAAGGTGGCTGGATTGCGACGATTACCAATCTAGGAATGTTGGTTGGTGGTTTGCTCTTTGGCATACTGGCTGACCGTTATCACAAGTTCAAAGTTTTTAAATGGACGATTGTTATTTTTTCATTAGCGACAGGGCTGATTTACTTTACGCAAAATATTTATTATCTCTATCTCATGCGTTTCATTGCTGGGATAGGTGTTGGCGGAGAGTATGGAGTTGCCATTGCGATCATGGCAGGAATTGTTCCTGTTGGAAAAATGGGACGCATTTCATCTCTAAACGGAATTGCAGGTCAAATCGGTTCCATTACTTCAGCGCTGTTAGCAGGTTGGCTGGCACCGGCACTTGGCTGGAAAGGCCTTTTCCTCTTTGGACTTGCGCCTATTGCCTTGGTTTTGTGGATGATATTAGCGATTGACGATGACCATATTCGAGATAATGGCAATGTGAAATCAACGGCAAAAGAACGCCAGCCTATTAAAATGAGCGAATTGTTTAAAACACCAGCTCTAACAGCTCAGACGGTAGCACTAATGGTCATGACGACGGTACAAATTGCTGGGTATTTTGGGATGATGAACTGGCTTCCAACCATTATCCAAACAAGCCTGCATATTTCTGTAAAAGATTCCTCACTTTGGATGGTCTCAACGATTTTGGGAATGTGTCTGGGAATGCTCACTTTCGGTCAAATCCTTGATAAATGGGGACCAAGATTTGTTTATTCAATCTTTCTTTTAGCTTCTTCTATGTGTGTTTACCTCTTCCAATTCGCCAATTCAATGCCAGCCATGATTGTCGGTGGTGCGATTGTCGGCTTCTTTGTAAACGGTATGTTTGCTGGTTATGGCGCGATGATTACGAGATTGTATCCGGCTCACATTCGCTCCACAGCTAATAATGTCATCTTAAATGTTGGCCGAGCAATTGGAGGATTTTCATCTGTGATTATTGGGAAAATTTTAGATATCTCGAGCGTTTCAATGGTCATGATTTTCCTAGCAAGCCTTTATTTGATTAGCTTTGCTGCCTTGTGGACGATTAAGAATTTAAAAGCAGAACGTTACTCACAATTAGGAGAAGAATTAGTCGTAAAAGAAGCGTAATATACCAAGTTTTAATGAAAGTCTGTTCATTTGAATGACAGGCTTTTTACATTTCATGATATAATGAAATCAGGCAAGTATAGGAGGAGATGGGATGAATTTTAAACAGCTGTCGTATTTTCAGGATATTGTTCGTACAGGGAGTTTTACAGAAGCAGCAGAAGAAAATTTTATTTCGCAATCAGCCATGTCCCAACAGATGAAGTCGCTGGAAGAGGAGCTTGGTGTGACCCTTTTTGAACGAAAAAATCGCGGATTTCATTTAACGAGAGCTGGGAAATTTTTTTATCAAAAAAGTCAACGGTTGCTAGAAGATTATAATGGCTTGGTAGCTGATACACAAGTTTTGACAGGAACACAGCCAGTTTCCATGCGGATAGGTCTATTGTGGGGAATGACAGAAAGCGTACTGCCCCAGATTTTAGCTGAATTCAAAGAGCGTTTTCCAAGTGTTCAGTTGGAAATCATGGTAGGAAGTCATGAAGAGATTGGCACGGCACTGCGCCAGCAAAAGTTGGATATGACCATTAGCGACCAACGAAAAGCATTTTCTGGCAATTATGCGAATATTTGCTTAACTTCTTTCCCTCTTTATATCAGAGTTGGACATGCTCATCCCTTATCCCAATCAAAATCTGTTCAGATGAAAGACTTGCAGGCTTATTCGGCTTTGTTATTAGCTGTGAAAGGACAGGAAAAGATAGAATCTGATTATTATCGTGACAATCTTGGTTTTCAGTCAGAATTTAATTTTGCTTATTCTCCAGAAGAAGCAACATTGCAACTCATGGTTTCTACTGCTTATTTTCCTTTTGAAAAAATGACTACTAAGGCAACTTCAAACCTTTATTGCGAATATTGCGAATTTCCTCTTTTGCAGAATCAGCAACCGATAGAGCGAGACTATTTTCTTTTTTATCATTTGGAGCATGCTCATCCTTACACAGAAGATTTTTTAGAAATTGCTAAACGTTATTTCAGATAAGTTTTTCTTATCTGATTTTTCTTGTAATTCAAATTGATTTGTCAAAAGCAAAGCCGTACAATAAGAAATGTAAAGAAGAAAGTGAGAAAATGTCATGGATATTGATAATAAAGTCTCTTTTCCGGATTTGCTAGGCTTATCTGAAACGGATCCAGAATTTGTTGCACTCTTTAAACAATTCGCTTTTCAGGAAGTGCCGAAAGACCTCCCCTTCTCATTAGATGAAAGAAGATATTAGTTAGCCATTTTAGCTGTTTTAGTTGGCAGTCAAGGACTTGAATCCTACAAAGAGCTTTTTCCCGTTGCTTTGGACAATGGGGTGAAAGCCGTGGAAGTCAAAGAATTGCTGTATCAAGCGGTTGCTTATCTAGGTCTTAGTCGGGTTTATGCCTTTTTCGCACCTACGAATACGATTTTTACCAATCAAGGAACTTCTCTTCCTTTGGCTAGTCAAAAAAATACGAAAAATCAAACTCGCTTAGAAGCTGGTGAAGAAGCTCAGATTGCAATTTTTGGCGACCAGATGAAGGGTTTTGCGACAAAGGGAGAGCCGGATGTACGCCATATCAACAAATGGTTAGTCGATAATTGTTTCGGTGATTACTATACTCGCTCTAGCCTTGATTATGCTGAGCGTGAATTATTGACATTCTGTTATCTTTATTCTCAAGGGGGCTGTGAACCGCAGTTGAAGGGACATATTGCATCCAATCTTCGCTTGGGAAATGATAAAACGTTGTTAATTGCAGTCATCTCTGCCTGTATCCCTTATATCGGTTATCCGCGTCCTCTCAATGCGCTTAGTTGTATCAACGAAGTTGCAAATGCACAACAGTAAATTTATCACAAAGGAAGTAGAAAAATGAAATATCAAACAAAAGAAGCCTTTGATAAGGCAAATCATTTCGGACTTGGTGCATCAAATGATGCTTATGCTCAATACTTTATCGGTCAATCGTATCTAAATGCCCTCGGTGCAACAAAAGATGGTGTAATCGCCCTTCATAATGTTACTTTTGATCCTAGCTGTCGAAATAATTGGCATATTCACCATGCTAGCAAGGGTGGTGGACAAATTTTGATTTGTACGGCTGGTGAAGGTTGGTACCAAGAAGAAGGAAAAGAAGCCGTTAGTTTATCTGAAGGCTCTGTGGTTGTTATTCCAGCTAATGTAAAACATTGGCATGGTGCGAAAAAAGATTCTTGGTTCAGTCATATAGCGCTTGGTGTTCCTGGGGAAGATTTGTCAAATGAATGGTGTGAAGCCGTTTCAGACGAGGAATATAATCAATTAAAAGATTAGAAAGTTACTGTTAGCATGAAAAAAGTTCTTATTTTAGGAGCCAATGGGCAAATTGCTCGTTTGGTGATTCCAAGATTATTACAGGAAACAGATGTACATTTGACGCTTTATTTGCGAAAAAGTGCTCGTTTATAGTCACTTGCAGGTGAACGAGTGGATGTTCTTGAAGGGGATGTCAATGATTTTGCAGCCTTGACAAAAGTTATGAAAGGTCAAGATATGTCTACGCCAATCTTGGTGGACAGTTTGAGCCTATGGTAGCAAATATTGTTAAAGCAATGGAAGAAAATCAAGTTTCTCGTTTGATTTATGTAACAGGCCTTGGTTTGTATCACGAAGTTCCAGGAGAATTTGGTCGTTGGGTGGAAGAAAGTATTGGTTCAGACATTATGGATGATACTCGTCGCGCAGCGAAAATCATTGAAGAGTCTACTGTTAATTATACGATTTTACGCGCCGCATACATGACAAATAATCCTGAAATTGACTATGAATTAACAGAAAAAGGGGAGTTTTACAAGGGAACAATCATTTCAAGAGTAAGTATTGCGGATTTGATTGTTCGTATCATAAAAGAACCGTCTTTACACAGTTATGCTAGTCTAGGCATTTCAAAGCCAAGAACAGACGGCGATAGACCTATGTATTAAAGAAAATAGCACAAACCTATGGTAAGAAAGTTTGTGCTGTTTTTATTTGTGAACTTTCAGATCATTCTATCTATGGAATATAGTCCGCCCGCTGGGTAGAAAGACGAGAATTGTAGAAAAAACTCCCACCGCAGTACAATAAAAGGATTCAAGCCTATTGTAAAGCGACAGGAGAAAATATAGCATAAAAATTTCATTGTTTATCACATATAAGAGTGGAACAGATGGTTATGATTTACTTATCAAATTGAACTTCTTCTAACAGGTACTCAATGAATTTATCCCCCATTTTAGACAAACTAGCTTTTTCGTGTTTGATATAAACCAGCTCAATAGGGTCATCAATATCTAGCGGAATGGAAACAATATTGTCACCGTTGAGATTGCTGTTGAGAATACCAGTTGCGATAGTGTAACCGTCAAGACCGATTAAAAGATTGAAAAGGGTTGCTCGGTCACTGACAATGATGGATTTTTTATGGTGTTCTTGGGATAGGATTTCTTCTGAAAAGTAAAAGGAATTGTGGGTGCCTTGATCGTAGCTGAGGTAAGGAAAATCTTCTAGATCAGCTAATTGCACCAGTTTTTTCTTTGCTAGAGGATTGCTCTTGCTGACAAAGATATGGGGCTGTGCGGTAAAGAGATGAGTGGCAATCAAGTGATTGTCATCTAGCATTTTGGAGAGGACATCGCGGTTGTAGCTGTTGAGAAAGAGAACGCCGATCTCGCTGCGGAAATTTTTGACGTCATCAATGATTTCCCAAGTTCGGGTTTCCCGCAGGAAGAGCTCGTACTTTTCCATGTCACTCTTTTTAAGCAGAGATACGAAGGCATTGACCACAAAGGCGTAGTGTTGTGAGGAAACGCTGAAAAGTTCTCGGTTAGCAACGGGATTTTTATAACGTTCTTCCAGCAGCTGGGTTTGCTCTACTACCTGACGAGCATAGGAAAGAAATTCCATGCCGTCCTTAGTCAAGGTAATGCCTTTGGGATTGCGGATGAAAATCTCAATACCCATTTCATTTTCCAAATCACGCACAGCATTAGACAGACTTGGCTGGGTGATGAATAATTGTTTGGCAGCTTCGTTCATACTGCCCGTTTCGACGATTTTGATAATATAATGTAATTGCTGAATTCTCATAAGCCTATTTTATCACATTAGCATTGACAAAACACTTGTTAAGTTGTAAAATATGTTAAATTTAACCTTTAAGAAAGTCCAGCGAGGCTTCCAAGGTTTCAGGTGAAGGAAGAGTGGGAACAAGTCTGCTCTCTATTTTCGTGAGACCTTGCGTGTGTATGCGAGGTCTTTTTTGGTAAAGAAATGAGGTAGAAATGGTAAGTAGTTCGTGTAAGAAAAGATTTGGAAAAATCATGTTGGAGAAGATGAACATTGTGCATCAAGAGGAAATTGCTCCGCGAATTTTTGCTATGGATTTACAAGGGGAAATGGTTAGCCAGATGAAGGCTGGGCAGTTTCTACATATTCGAGTCCCAGATGATACAAAGCTTCTACGGCGACCTATTTCAATTTCAGAGATTGATAAAGAGAGAAAAATTTGTCGGATTATTTACAGGATAGAAGGGGCAGGCACAGAAATTTTTTCTAAATTGCAGAAGGGTTTTCAGTTGGATGTCATGGGTCCTCAAGGAAATGGGTTTGATTTATCTGGTTTGGACATTGAAGATACAGCCTTAATCATAGGAGGCGGTATTGGTGTTCCGCCCTTGCTGCAGGTAGCAAAAGAATTACATAGCAAAGGGGTCAAGGTCACTTCAGTTCTTGGATTTGCAACAAAAGCCGCCGTTATTTTGGAAGAAGAGATGAAAAAATACGGTCGTGTCATCGTAACAACAGATGACGGCTCTTATGGTCGCAAAGGCTATGTTTCCTCTGTTGTGAATGAGTTGCCAGAAAGTTTTACTGCGGTTTATGCTTGCGGTGCCCCTGGTATGCTCAAATATGTTGATGAAACATTTCGTAGTCATCCACGAGCTTACATTTCTATGGAGTCACGAATGGCTTGTGGAATGGGGGCTTGCTATGCTTGCGTACTTCATGTGGCTGGTGAGGATCAATCAGTCAATAAGCGTGTCTGTGAAGACGGTCCAGTTTTTGAGACTGGCACAGTCTTGGTGTAGGAGGTGAACATGTCGAAAAATCGTTTAGCAGTTTCTCTTCCGGGATTGGAACTGAAAAATCCAATTATTCCAGCTTCGGGCTGTTTTGGTTTTGGTCAGGAATATGCCAAATATTATGACCTAGATGTGCTTGGCTCGATCATGATTAAAGCAAGCACGCAGAATCCTCGTTTTGGCAATCCGACACCGCGCGTGGCGGAAACACCAGCTGGTATGCTCAATGCTATTGGTTTGCAAAATCCTGGTGTAGATGTGGTGTTAGCAGAAAAGCTTCCTTGGCTGGCTCAACATTATCCTAATCTGCCGATTATTGCTAATGTTGCTGGATTTTCTAATGAAGAATATGCTTTTGTTGCGGGAAAAATTTCTCAAGCACCAAACGTTAAAGCAATCGAACTCAATATTTCTTGCCCTAATGTGGATCATGGCAATGGAGGATTATTGATTGGGCAGGTGCCGGATTTGGCATACGAGGCTGCGAAGGCAGCAGTAGATGTATCGGAAGTGCCGGTCTATGTGAAATTGACACCTAGTGTAGCAGATATTACGCAGATAGCTATAGCAGTTGAAGCTGCAGGAGCAACGGGCTTTACTATGATTAACACCTTGGTTGGCATGCGGTTTGACTTAAAAAGCAGAAAACCCATTATTGCAAATGGAACGGGTGGGATGTCAGGACCAGCTGTTTTTCCAGTCGCCTTGAAGTTAATTCGTCAGGTAGCCCAATCCAGCAGTTTGCCAATCATTGGTATGGGTGGAGTAGATTCAGCAGAAGCAGCTATTGAAATGTTTATTGCGGGAGCATCAGCTATTGGTGTTGGCACGGCAAATTTCACTGACCCTTATGCTTGTCCTAATATCATTGAGAACCTACCTAAAGTTATGGATAAGTATGGCATTGAAAGTTTGGAAAGTCTGCGAGCAGAAGTTAGAGAAAATTTTCTTGCTTAATTGATGTTTTACTTGACAAGAGATAAAGTAAATTATAAAATAATTGAAATAAAACCTTTAAAGAAGTCCAGAGAGGCTACTAAGGAAGATACGGTTAAAATGGCAGTTGCTGCCAATTTTCGTGTAACCTTGCCTCGGGCAAGGTTTTTCTATAGCTCGTAATAAGGCAAATTTAGAGCTATTGATGATTAGCTAGTGCTACTAAGCAACTTCACCGTTTGATGTAGTATAGTCAGTATTGAAAGGTGGCAGAGCTAGAGATTCTGTCAAAAGGTTAAAAATGGCGAAAAGCCTATAAAAAGGAGAAGAATCCATGCGTGAAGAACGTCCTATTATTGCCCTTGATTTTCCGTCATTTGATGATGTCAAGGAGTTTTTAGAGCATTTTCCAGAAGACGAAAAGTTATATGTCAAAATCGGTATGGAATTTTTCTATGCCATTGGTCCGGAAATTGTGCATTATCTGAAAGGTTTGGGACACAGCATTTTCCTAGATTTGAAATTGCACGACATTCCAAATACAGTACGCTCTGCCATGTCAGTTTTGAGAACCTTTGGGATTGATATGGTGACGGTTCATGCGGCAGGTGGCGTGGAAATGATGCGAGAAGCCAAGAAGGTTTTAGGTGATCAAGCAAAGCTCGTAGCAGTGACCCAGTTGACTTCTACCAGTGAGGAAGATATGAGAGATTGCCAAAATATCCAAACAACTGTTTCAGAATCTGTTGTCAACTATGCCTGCAAAGCTAAGGAAGCTGGACTGGACGGAGTTGTTTGTTCGGCTCAGGAGGTTAAGCTGATTAAAGCCGCAACATCAGAAGATTTTCTGTGCGTCACTCCAGGTATTCGACCAGCTGGTTCTGAAATCGGGGATCAAAAACGGGTTATGACGCCGCAAGAAGCTCATCAAATTGGTAGTGATTACATTGTGGTTGGGCGTCCAATCACACGAGCAACTGATCCAGTAGCTGCTTACCGAGCTATAAAGGCGGAATGGGTGAATGGTTAGAAAAATCTATCGAGCAATCATCGACAGACCGATAGGTTACAAAGACAATTTTGACAATTGTTATCCTATCAACTATGGTTATATTCCGGATTTATTTGCTGGAGACGGCGAAGAACAAGATGTTTATATCATTTCGGAAAAAATACGAGAACCTTTGGAATCTTTTGAAGGAGAATTGATTGCTGTTATTCACCGACAAGATGATGTGGAGGATAAGTGGGTACTGACCTCTACAAATGAGAATATTACCATAGAAGATATTAAAGAAAAGACATATTTTTTGGAACAGTATTTTGCTTCCACTATTGAATTATTGTAAAGGAGAAATCATGACTTTAGCAAAAGATATTGCCCGTGACTTACTGAAAATTGAGGCTGTTTACTTGAAACCGGAAGAGCCTTTCACTTGGGCGAGCGGTATCAAGTCTCCAATTTATACAGACAATCGTGTGACCTTAGCCTATCCGGAAACGCGGACGTTGATTGAAAATGGCTTTGTGGAGAAAATCAAGGTTGAATTTCCAGAAGTAGAAGTGATTGCTGGAACAGCGACAGCTGGTATTCCTCATGGTGCTATTATTGCAGATAAGATGAACTTACCGTTTGCCTATATCCGTAGCAAACCTAAAGACCACGGTGCTGGAAATCAGATTGAAGGTCGGGTAAAATCAGGTCAAAAAATGGTCGTGGTTGAGGATTTGATTTCAACTGGTGGTTCTGTTTTGGATGCTGTTGCAGCAGCGAAGCGGGAAGGTGCAGATGTCATTGGAGTAGTGGCTATTTTCACTTATGAATTACCTAGAGCAGAAAAGAATTTTTCAGATGCAGGTGTGAAATTAGTAACCTTATCTAACTATACTGAATTGATTAATCTGGCAGAACAAGAAGGCTATGTTTCAGCAGAAGGTTTGGCTCTACTTGAGAAATTTAAGCATGATCAAGAAAATTGGCAGGGATAAGAAAGATGAATCTAATAGAACTAAGTAGGAAGTATCCTCAGGCAGAAGTTTGGGCACATCCAGATGAATTTCCAGACTTATATGATTTGACATTGAGAGGAATTAAGCAAGCGACAAGTTCTTGGTTTGAAGAGTATGAAAAAGACAAGGTATCGTTACCTAAAGTTGGAGAAGTCTCCATCATGCTAGATAGAATGGAGAATCCTAGTCGAGCCTTGGTTATGGTGACAAAAAAAGTTCTTGTTCGTCCCTTTCATCAAGTGACAGCAGAAGAAGCTTTTTTAGAAGGGGAAGGCAATCGTAGTTTAAGAGATTGGCAGACTATTTTTGGTGATTATTGGCGTAAAACCTTGCCAGAAGAAGGATTAGAATTTTCAGAGTCTGGTTTGGTTGTTACAGAAATTTTTACTGTTTTAGAAGATTATCTTTTAGACAATGAAGAAAACGGACGTAGCAAGTAATTAGACGTTAAGCAGCAATCTGACGATTGTTGTTTTTTAAAATAGCGAAACACTGTAGATTTTGTTATAATATTCCTATGTTAAAAATGTATTCTTTTTTCTTTTCGGCTTTGCAAAAAATTATGTTACTGATTGGCTTGCATTGGTTTTTTACTGCGATTATTCATCTAGGGACAATTTCAAGTCTTGCTTTGATTGGAACAGTCATACTAGTATTTCTAGCTTATCGTTATCTAGAAAATTTAAAAAAATGCTACCACTACCTGATGAAGCACAAAGTTGCTATTATGATAGCGGTAATTATATTTCAGTTAGCAATGCTTTTGTCTGCTCAGTTGCTGATTCGGCGAGATGCAGCAGTTGTTTTCAACGGTGCTTTCAAATATTTAAAAGAATCTTCTATTTCCAGCTATTTGACACGCAATCCGAATAATCTGTTTCTCTTTTTGTATGAGCGCTTTTTTTATAATATCTTTGGAAGTTCAGCTTTATGGATTTTGCAAGGGTTAAATATATTTTATGCCGATATAACGGCTCTCATTTTGTACAAGGGAATGAAAAAACATGTGAGCAAGTCTGCTGCTGATATGACATTTAGTTTGTATGTCTTGCTAGTTGGCTTTTCACCTTATTTTTATTCGATGTACACGGATATATGCCTTCTTCCGCTCATTGCTTTACAAATATTCTTACTTTTTGATTTATTTGAACTTCAATGGCAGGATAAGAGAGGACTCTTCATAAAGACAATCGGATTGGGCTTGATAAGTGGTCTTGCAGTTTTGATTCGACCAACTGTGTTGATTGTCATTATGGCAGGTTTTATGTTGCTATTTTTCAAAAAGGAATGGAAGAAATTTATCCTAATCTTTTTCACCTTTCTCTTATCATTTGGCGTAGCTTCTATCAGCGGAAACTATCTGAAAGCGACGCAAAGAGAAGTGACATTGATACAAGAGAAAGGATTGTCTAAAAGTCCTCTGCTCTTTATTGACTTAGGGTTGACTTTTATTGGACACGATCAAGAAGACATGAAAGAGGGCTTGCTTCAATACATTGATGTGGATCAGAGAGAACAGTATAATAATGGAATGTTTAAGCAAGAAAATATAAAAAAAGAAATCAAACGACGTTTAAAAGAGTATTCGTTTTTTGGATTTCTCAATCATCTTTACTATAAGCATTCATTAACTGTTTCAGAAGGAACTCTAGGCTGGTTGTATCGAGATGTGGAATATGAAAAAACGCCCTATATTTCTCCTCTTTATCCTTATACAAAAAAGAATCCTGTGGCGCAGTTTATCAGAACTTATTTTCTGAGTGTCGATAAGAATGAGTATCGGTATTATGAGATTGTGAAGCAGGTTATTTGGATTGTGATGAGTCTGGGTCTTGTTTTTGCCTTGTGGAAATATCGTGCAGATGATAAACTCAATATGCTCAGTCTTGCAGTCTTTGGTGGTTTGTTGTTTTTGCTCATTTTTGAAGGTGGAAAGACGCGGTATTTAATACAATTTTTACCGCAAATTATCATATTGTCTGCATTAGGGTTGACTAAATATTTACCGGATTGGTTAAAAAGCGAGAAAGGAGAAAAGATAAAATGAGAAAATCGTTTTACACTTGGTTGATGACGGAGCGCAATCCCAAAAGCAAAGCACCGAAGGCGATTTTAGCAGACTTGGTGTTTCATGAAACAAATTTCCCTAAGCACACGGATGATTTTGATGAAGTTAGCCGTTATTTGGAAGAACATGCTGACTTTTCCTTTAATCTTAGCGATTTTGATGCGATTTGGGAAGAATATCAGGCTCATTAGTTCGGAGAAATGATAGAATTTTCCGAGTTACTTTGCTATAATAATAGTAAATAATGTGAAGAAAGAGGTTCTTTATTTGCAAGAACATTCAGTAGAAATTACCTTACAGCATCCGGATGATGCTTTTCATCTTTTTGGTTCCAATGAACGTCACTTGCGTTTAATGGAACAGGAGTTACAGGTAACCATTCATGCAAGGACGGAGGTTGTCCAGATTATCGGTAGCGAAGCAGCTTGTGAGGAGACTCGCCAGGTGCTTCAAGCTCTGCTAGTTTTGGTGAATCGCGGGATGACGATTGGGACGCCAGATGTAGTGACAGCTATTACAATGGTCAAAAATGGTGAAATTGATAAGTTTGTGGCTCTGTATGAGGAAGAAATTATCAAAGATTCTTATGGCAAGCCTATTCGTGTCAAGACCCTAGGGCAGAAAGTGTATGTCGATAGCATTAAGAACCATGATGTTGTCTTTGGGATTGGACCAGCAGGAACAGGTAAGACTTTTCTTGCCGTAACTTTGGCTGTGACAGCGCTGAAGCGAGGGCAGGTCAAACGGATTATATTGACTCGTCCGGCGGTTGAAGCAGGGGAAAGTCTTGGTTTCTTGCCGGGAGATCTAAAAGAAAAAGTAGACCCTTATCTGAGACCTGTTTACGATGCACTCTTTCAAATTCTTGGAAAAGAACAGACTACGCGTCTTATGGAGCGAGAAATCATTGAGATAGCCCCTTTAGCTTATATGCGTGGACGAACATTGGATGATGCCTTTGTCATCTTAGATGAAGCGCAAAATACGACCATTATGCAGATGAAGATGTTCCTAACACGACTTGGTTTTAATTCCAAGATGATTGTCAATGGGGATATTAGTCAGATTGATTTGCCAAAGAATAGTAAATCAGGTCTCATTGATGCGACAGAGAAATTGAAAAATATCAAGCAGATTGATTTCGTTTACTTATCAGCCAAGGACGTTGTTCGTCATCCTGTGGTTGCAGAGATTATCCAAGCCTATGAACATTCTACTGAAGTGGCGCATCATCATTTTTCTAAAGAAGAAAATTCTACTTTAGTTAGTCACGAAATCGTCAGCGAGCCAGTCAAGGAGTTGGAAGATGATGAAGGAATATCTCTTGACTAATCTGGACAAGTTGCACACGACTGATCTTGGGAAAGTTCGTCTGCAAAAGAATCTGCTACGTGACTGATGACTATCAATGCATCTTCCTATGTCATGATCACAGGACACAGAAAGTAAGAATTAAAAAATGATTGACCAACTATCTAAGTATTACAGTTGTAGAATACTAACTGAAAAGGATATTCCAAGTATTTTATCTTTATATGAAAGCAATCCTCTATATTTTCAGTATTGTCCACCAAAGCCAAATTTGGCAAGTGTAACAGAGGACATGCTTCGTCTACCTGAAGGTAAAGCTAAGGCTGATAAGTTTTATGTTGGATTTTGGAATGGCTTTGACCTTGTGGCTGTTATGGATTTTGTCTATGCATATCCTGATGAGGAGACTGTTTTTATTGGTTTGTTTATGGTTGATCAAGCCTATCAGAGGAGAGGGATTGGCAGTCAGATTGTGACAGAAGCACTAGCCTATTTTGCTAAAAACTTTCGAAAAGCACGTTTGGCTTATGTCAAGGGGAATCCGCAATCTCAGCATTTTTGGGAAAAGCAGGGCTTCAAACCAATTGGAAGTGAGGTCAAGCAAGAACTCTATACGGTTGTTATCGTTGAACAGAGCTTAGGAGATTAGAAATGGCATCAAGTAAGAACTATTTGGAATTTGTTTTGGAGCAATTATCAGGATTAGATGATGTGACTTACCGTTCCATGATGGGGGAGTATATTCTTTACTTCCGTGGCAAGATTATTGGTGGCATTTATGACGATCGCTTTTTAGTTAAACCCGTGCAAGCAGTCTTAGATAAGATTGACCAACCTTCTTTTGAGTTTCCATACGAAGGTGCCAAAGAAATGATTTTAGTGGAAGACCTTGAAAATCAGGTGTTTCTAGAAGACTTAATTTTAGCCATGTATGATCAATTGCCGCTACCTAAACCTAAAAAGAAAAGATAAATGGAATGAAGCAAAGAGGTGGATTTGAAAGCTCTTTTCTTATAGTTATACGACTTAAAATGATAAGTAAAAAAGAGTCTGGGACAATAGCGTCTCAGACTCAAATTATTTTTATAATAAATGAGTAGTGTAGTAGGTGATTGTTCAAAAAAACTGCTTAAAAGGTGGTGTATAGGACTTGCGAAGCAAGTTGGCATATCCTTTTATTTTCAAAACTCATACTAAATCAGCGATATCAGTGTAGTCGCGATTGAGCCCTTCTGCAACTGGTCGGTTAGTAATATATCCTTTATAAGTAGTCACTCCTTGTTGTAGCCCCAAATCATCTGCTATAGCTTGTTCAAAACCTTTGTCAGCCAAAGCTTCAATGTAAGGAAGTGTTACATTTGTCAGGGCAAGAGTTGATGTACGGGCAACAGCACCTGGGATGTTGGCAACGGCATAGTGAAGCACTCCGTGTTTTTCATAAACAGGCTCATCATGAGTAGTTACACGGTCAGCAGTCTCAACGACCCCACCTTGGTCAACTGCTACGTCAACGATGACAGAACCTGGACGCATTTGGCTGACCATATCATCCGTAACGAGTTTAGGTGCTTTGGCACCAGGGATTAGCACGGCTCCAATCACTACATCAGCATCTTTGACGCTTTCAGCAATATTGAAAGAATTAGACATAAGGGTCTGGATTTGGTGGCCAAAAAGGTTTTCGAGTTCAGATAGGCGTTTAGCGCTGATATCAAGAATAGTGACATGCGCTCCCAGTCCTAAAGCGATGCGAGCTGCGTGTGTTCCAACAACGCCCCCTCCAATGATAGTGACTTTTCCTTTAGGAACACCAGGAACACCGCCTAGTAGCACGCCAGAACCGCCTTCTTGTTTGGTTAAAAAGTGAGCTCCAATCTGCACAGCCATTCTCCCTGCGACCTCACTCATAGGAACGAGCAGAGGGAGTTTTCCTTCTTGGTCACGAACGGTTTCGTAAGCAATCCCTGTTGTTTTGCCCACAATCATCGCATTGGCTAATTCAGGTGCAGCAGCCATGTGCAGATAAGTGAAAAGCAAGAGGTCATCACGTAAGAAGCCGTATTCAGCAGCTAAGGGCTCTTTGACTTTGACAACTAGATCAGCTGTCCAAGCTTCGGCTGCAGTTGCAACAACTGTCGCTCCCTGTGCTTTATAGTCGGCATCTGTAAATCCAGAACCAAGGCCGGCTTTGGTTTCAACTAAAACTTGATGACCTTTTTGGACAAGACTATGAACGCCAGCTGGTGTTAAAGCAACACGATTCTCATTGTTTTTAATTTCTTTTGGGATACCAATTAACATAGATTTCCTCCTTTTTAGGGATGTTTTTATTGTATATGAAAACGCTTTAAAAATCAAGATGAAATCAGAAAACATTGATTTCAGTGAGTATTTGTGTTATGCTATGAGGCAAAATAGGAGGTTCGTGCAAAATAGAAAGTATTTATCTAAAGCTAGCTGAAAACCGAACTTTGGAAACAGAGCGCCTGCTTTTGCGGCCTGTGACCTTAGATGACGCTGAGGATATGTTTGAATATTCCTCTGATGAAGAAAATACTCGCTACACTTTTTTACCTAATAAAGATTTGGAAGAAACTAAAAATATTATTGCTCGTTTATTTATTGGTCGACCGCTCGGAAATTGGGGAATTGAACTGAAGGAGAGTGGCAAACTGATTGGCAGCATTGACCTACACAAGCTAGATCCGGTCCTCAAAAAGGCGGCTATCGGCTATGTGATTCATAAGAATTACTGGAATCAGGGCTTGGCAACGGAAGCTTTGAAAGAAATAATCCAGCTGGCTTTTGAAAGTTTGAATATGAATATGTTGGTGGCTCTCCATGATGTGGAAAATCCAGCTTCAGGACGAGTTATGGAAAAGGCTGGTATGAACTTTTCTCACATAGATCCGTATGCTGCCTTGGATTTACATAAAGAAGGTCGAATTTCTCAGAGAGCTTATTATCGTTTGACAAAGGAAGATTATTTTAAAAAATATTGATGTGAATGTGAGATTTATAGGAAATTTCAATGGTGACTAGGTTCTTTTTGGAACGTTCTAGCAAAAGTTTTTTCTTTTAATGAAAACATTTTTCAAATCTATTGACAAGAATCTGTCTGCATGATATAGTAGATAGGTACTGCTGATTTAGCTCAGTTGGCAGAGCGCATCCATGGTAAGGATGAGGTCGCCGGTTCGATCCCGGCAATTAGCATGAAGAACAGGAAAAAGCCCAATTTTAATGGGCTTTTTTGCATTGGTGACGATATTAAGACATCAAATTCACCAGCTATTATAGGTGATGGTATTCGCTTAGGTCAAAGCGTTGGTACAGACCTAGTCGGTTTGGACTTCTATCAAATAATGCTGGTATTTGACCCGATTACAGGCGCCTCCGGCTAACTTCATCATGGTCAATACTTAAGGAAAACGTTTTGTAGATGAGTACGGTAGTCGGGATAAATGAGTTCAGGCAGCAATTGACAATGGTGGTTTTTTCTATCTGATTGTAGACGATAATATGAAAGAAACAGCTTATAATACAGTCAAGAAAAGATTGATGCACAGGTAGCACATGGAATGATTTACCGATCAGATAGTTTGGAAGAGTTGGCTTAACAGCTACAAATGGATCCACAGGTCTTTACCAAGACGATCACAGCTTATAATATTTATGTTGATGCAGGATATGGTCCTGAATTTGAAAAAAGAGCTTTCGACCTCAAGGTTGAAAAGTCACCATTTTATGCCACTCCTTGAAAACCAGTCGTTCACCATACTATGAGCGGTCTTAAGATTGATACGAAAACGTATGTTATCAATAAGCAAGGACAAGTTATCCGAAGTTTCTACGCAGCTTGAAAGTAGCTGGCGAATTGCATGTTGGAAACCGTTTGGGTGGTAATTTCCTTACTGATATTTTTACTTTTGGACGTATTGCAGCCGAAATTGCTATTACAAAGAATTGTTAATCTTGATTTTAAGGCAGAAAATTCATTCAGTTTTGGGAGGATTTTTTGTAAATATTCTTGACAAGCATTTCTTTTAATGTTAAAGTATTAACTAATTAAAAGTAGAAAGGAGAATGTATCATGAATAATGTAAAACAAAACAGTACTCAGGTATATCATACGACAGAACTCCTTTCTAGCACAGCACTGTAATTTATTTTTGATGAAAAAATAAATAAAAACAAGTAAGCTCAGGACAGGTTTATTCTGTCTTGGGCTTTTTTGTGTGTTTAGGAAAGGATTAGGATGATTAAAAGTTTATTTGGATATATAAAAGAGCATAAATGGTTATATTTGTCCATTGCTCTGGTTTTACTATTGTATGATTTTACAATGTTGATTCCAACACAGGTAATTCAGCGTTTAGTAGATCATCTTTCGCATCATAGTTTGACACAGCAGAATTTAATTAGAGATGTTAGTTTGTTGGCTCTGGTGACGATTTGTAACTATCTTTCAGCTTACTATTGGCATTTAAAAATATTTCAATCGTCCATTGATTATAAATTTCTCATTCAAAGAAGAGCTTTTGAAAAATTGGTAGCTATGAGAATGCCTTTCTATGAAAAATTTCGTTCTGGTGATATTCTAACGCGTTTTTCAACAGATGTTGAAGGAATGATGGAGATGGCTGGTTATGGAATTGTAATTCTCTTATACGCAGGAGGCATGATTGCCTTTGTCGTTCCGACCATGTTTTTTATCTCATGGGAAATTAGCTTACTGGCTATGCTTCCGCTTATGATATTGATGATATGGATTTATTTTCTTGGTAAAAAACAAGATAAATTAGTTGAAAATAATCGTGAAGCAGTGGCATCTTTGAATGATGAGGT
>ERZ773269.702-NODE-702-length-38034-cov-18.050765_pt1 | contig 38034 bp, 32 predicted proteins | sample MGYA00511958_ERZ773269 | MGnify/ENA primary metagenome ERZ773269 (study PRJEB29015, sample SAMEA2737761) | human gut metagenome | biome: human gut; feature: human-associated habitat; material: faeces | place: China | collected 2012 ... | reverse complement strand
CGGCTTTGGCGACGATGGCGTCGATCTGTTCCTGAGTAAATTCTTGCGCCATTACAGAGGTAAGCGGAAAAAACGCGGCGATAACCGCCATGGTTAATGGAAGTTTTTTTATCATTGTCATGAGTTTCTCAATATAGGTTAATTTTATTCAGAAAATAACCAGCCTATTCTGAGCTGACAGAATATGTCGCTATCATCAGAACAAGTTATTTTTTATTTTGTACGGTCACAGAGGCATTACACAATTATCGCGACTCTTCCTCCTTCACTAATATTAAACAGGTGGCACAATAGCAGAACCATCGGCACGGCGGATTGTTCATCTATAGACAGTCAAACAGATAGCCTTGCGGCGCAGACAGCATAAATACAACACGAACCAATAAAGGCTATTTCCCGGCAGCGGGCAGATGGCGGAATATATGCCCCCGCAGGGGCATATCAGCCAAATTTAACCAAAGATATAGGTATTGACGAGATTTTCGAGTAATTCCTGACGCCCGCTGTGATGCTGCGGATTCAGATTATGCTGCTCAGCGTACCGGGCAATATTATCCAGCGACATGCGGCCGGCCATAATTTGTTGCCCCAGCTCGCCCTGCCAGCCGGCATAGCGTTTTGCCAGAGCCCGATCGAGCTTGCCATCCTCAATCATGCGCGCGGCCAGCTTGAGGGACAGCGCCATCACGTCCATAGCCCCAATATGGCCATAGAACATGTCGTATTTGTCGGTGCTTTGCCGGCGAACTTTGGCGTCAAAGTTCAGGCCGCCGGTGGTGAATCCCCCGGCTTTGAGGATCTCGTACATCACCAGGGTATTTTCTTCCACGCTGTTCGGGAACTGATCGGTATCCCAGCCGAGCTGCGCATCGCCGCGGTTGGCATCAACGGAGCCGAAAATGCCCAGCGCGATGGCGCTGGCGATTTCATGATGGAAAGAGTGCCCCGCCAGGGTGGCGTGGTTGGCTTCAATGTTCACCTTGATCTCATTTTCCAAACCAAACTGCTTCAGGAAGCCATACACCGTCGCGACATCGTAATCGTATTGATGCTTGGTGGGCTCCTGCGGTTTCGGCTCGATAAGCAGCGTGCCGCCAAAGCCAATCTTATGCTTGTGCTCCACCACCATCTGCAGGAAGCGGCCAATCTGCTCGCGCTCCTGGCGCAGATCGGTATTCAACAGCGACTCGTAACCTTCGCGGCCGCCCCACAGCACATAGTTTTCGCCGCCGAGCTGGTGGGTGGCGTTCATGGCGGTCACCACCTGCGTGGCCGCCCAGGCAAACACCTCCGGATCGGGGTTGGTCGCCGCCCCGGCGCCGTAGCGCGGGTGGGTAAAGCAGTTGGCGGTGCCCCACAGCAGTTTCACGCCGGTTTGCTGCTGTTTCTCCGCCAGCACTTCGGTCATCACGGCGAAATTATGCAAATACTCTTTCAGCGACGCGCCTTCTGGCGAGACGTCGACATCGTGGAAGCAGTAATACGGCACGTTGAGCTTATAGAAAAATTCAAACGCCACGTCCGCTTTGCGTTTGGCCATTTCCAGCGCATCGCCCGCGGCCTGCCAGGGACGCTCAAACGAGCCGGCGCCAAACATATCCGCGCCATTCCAGCAGAAGTTATGCCAATAACAGGCGGCAAAACGCAGATGATCTGCCATGCGTTTTCCCAGCACGATTTCATCCGGATTATAGTGGCGAAACGCCAGAGGATTATCGGTTTTAGGTCCGGCAAAAAGAACGCGTTCGAGCTGGTCAAAATAAGTTTGCATGATGAACTCCGAAATTGAGGAAGCCGAAAATTAACAACTGTGACACATCGTGTATTCTCATCGTCGGTTGCTCAATTACGTTATTTCACTCGGCGATTGAGAAAATGCTCAAATGTGAGCCATCTCGCAAATAAAACTATTTTAAATATCTCGCTTCGCGCGCGTATAGCGTACACTTCCTGGGGAATTCAGGTGAACACAGCGAATTAAAATGCCGGTTTTATCACATTGCATATCTGTCAGAAAATTAGCGGCGGATAACGATGCAACGCAGGTGATACAGGCCTTTGCTTCGAGGATCACAGAAGTAAAAAAACATAATTACTTAATTTAAAAACGTAATAGATTCTTCCAGGTCAACTGTGTCAGAAAGTGTTTCACCTACACAAAACAAACCGGAGTCTGCTTAGAATGAGTAAAAACATAATGCACAGTCGGCATGATGAATATCATAAATTAACCCGCGGAGAACGAATTGGTTATGGCATGGGCGACTTTGCGCAAAACCTGGTTTTCGGCACCATTGGGGGTTTTCTGGCTTTGCATATGCTGACGGTAAATACCATCAGCACGGCAACGGCAGGCTTTATTTTTCTTTTTGTCCGCATCATTAATGTGTTTTGGGATCCGATGGTCGGAACCTACGTGGATAAACGAACCTCGAAAGCAGGAAAATATCGCCCCTGGCTGTTACGAGCCGGCGTGCCGCTGGTGATCTTGTCGGCATTACTGTTCGCGCCCATCCCCGGAGTGAAAGGTTCGGTGGCTTTCGCCTTTATTATTTATCTGGCGCTGGACCTGGTTTATTCCTTAGTCAATATTCCCTATGGCTCGCTGAATGCGTCGCTGACCCGCGACCCGGAATCGATCGATAAGCTGACCAGTACCCGTATGATGCTGGCCAACAGCGCCAACCTGCTGGTCTATACCCTGTTCCCGATGTTTGTGCAGATGGCGGCGCCGAAAGATCGCAGCCTGAAAGACACCGGCTTTTTCGGCCTTGAGCTGAATCTGGGCAACTATACCGATCCGTCGGCGAACTACGCCTGGTTCGGCGTGTACGCCATCTATATGATCATCGGCGCGGTGGCCCTGTTTATCTGTTATAAATTCACCAAAGAACGCGTTGTCGCGACCGCCGAGCAGACCGCCAACGTCAAAACCACCGACCTTTTCCACGAGCTCAGACATAACCGCCCGCTGGTTATTCTCGGCATGTTCTTTATGCTGGCCTTTACCTTCATGTTCTTTATGAACACCGTTAACGGCTTCTTCAACCAGTACGTCGTCGGCCACTCCGAATGGATGGGCGCGGTGGGTCTCGTCGCGTCTATTCCCGGCATCGCCTTCCCGATTTTCTGGCCGAAACTGAAAAAAATCTTTGGTAAAAAAGGCTTCTTCCATCTGTTCCTCGCCATGTTCATCGTCGGCGAACTGCTGACCTACGTCTGGTCCCGTGAAGGGATGCACGACGCCCTGTGGCTGGCCTATATCGCCACCTTTATTAAACAGTGGGGCTTAACCTCCGCCACCGGCTTTATGTGGGCGCTGGTACCGGAAGTCATCGCGTATGGCGAATTAAAATCTGGCAAACGCAATGCCGCCATTATCAATGCCATTATGGGACTCTTCTTCAAGATCGGCTTCACCATCGGCGGCGCGATCCCGCTGTGGCTGCTGGCGGTGTATGGATTTAATGAAAGCGGCGCCGTGCAGAGCGCCAGCGCCATCGACGGGATCATTATGACCGCGGTGTGGATCCCGATTGCGCTGGCCGCTATTTCGATGGTGATCATGCAGGTTTATCCCATCTCCGATAAACATGTTACCGACATCAACCGTCAGCTGGATGAGATCCGCGTGTAGTTAAAAAAATTATAAATCAGACCGATTCGTCACTTTCCATTTTAAAAGGTGTAATGAAATGTCACTTATTCAAAACCCGATATTACGCGGCTTTAATGCCGACCCCAGTATTATTCGTGTCGAGGATACGTACTATATTGCCAACTCGACGTTTGAGTGGTTCCCGGGCGTGCGTTTACATGAGTCGAAAGACCTGAAAAACTGGAACCTGCTGCCTTCGCCGCTCTCCACCACCACCCTGCTGGACATGAAGGGCAACCCCTCCTCCGGCGGCATTTGGGCGCCGGCGCTCTCCTGGGCCGATGGGCAATTCTGGTTAGTGTATACCGATGTGAAGGTCACCGAAGGCGCCTTTAAAGACATGACCAACTATCTGACCACCGCGAAGGATATTCGGGGGCCGTGGAGCGACCCGATCAAGCTGAACGGCGTCGGGTTTGACGCCTCGCTGTTCCATGACGACGATGGCCGGAAATATATCGTCCAGCAAACCTGGGATCACCGGGAGTACCATCACCCCTTCGATGGCATTACCTTAACGGAGCTGGATACCAACACGCTGAAGTTAATGCCGGAAACCGCGCGCACCATCTACCGCGGCACCGCCGTGGCGCTGGTCGAGGGGCCGCACCTCTATAAACTGAACGGCTACTACTATCTGTTTGCCGCCCAGGGCGGCACCGTGTTTACCCATCAGGAGGTGGTGGCGCGGTCGAAAACCCTCGAGGCCGACAGCTTTGAAACCGAGCCGGGCGACGTGTTCTTAACCAACGTCGATACCCCGGACAGCTACATCCAGAAACAGGGCCATGGCGCGCTGGTCTCCACCCCGGAAGGCGAATGGTATTACGCCTCGCTCTGCGCCCGGCCGTGGAATCGCCCGGGGGAATCCATCTACGACCCGCGCGGCTGGTCAACCCTCGGTCGGGAAACCTCGATCCAGAAAGTGTACTGGGACGACGAAGGCTGGCCGCGTATTGAAGGCGGTCACGGCGGGAAGACCTTCGTCGAAGGGCCGAAAGACGCCATCTTCACCGAAAGCGCCAGCGATAACAGCCAGCAGGATGACTTTACGTCGCCAGCCCTCGACCCGAACTGGAATACCCTGCGGGTGCCGTTTACGGCCAAAATGGGCACCACCGGCAACGGCAAATTAACCTTAATTGGCCAGGGTTCGTTAGCCAATACGCATGACCTGTCGCTGATTGCCCGCCGCTGGCAGGCCTTCTATTTTAACGCCACGGTGAAGGTGAAATTCGAGCCCTTCAGCTACCAGCAGATGGCCGGGTTAACGAATTACTATAACGACCGCCACTGGAGCTTTGTCTTCCTGACCTGGAATGAAATTAACGGCAAGGTCATCGAAGTCGGCGAAAATAACCGCGGGAAATACACGTCGTACCTGAAAGATAACGCCATCAAGGTGCCGGACGGCGTGGAATACGTCTGGTTCCGGACCAAAGTCCGCAAGCAGACCTACAGCTATGAATACAGCTTCGATGGCGTGACCTTCACCGAGATCCCGGTCCAGCTGGATGCCGCAGTGCTGTCCGATGACTATGTGTTGCAGAGCTATGGCGGGTTCTTTACCGGGGCGTTCGTCGGCCTGGCGGCGGTAGACTACGCCGGGTACGGCACCCAGGCTGAGTTTTATCAGTTCGAGTATCAGGAACTGGGCGATAGGTTAGCGGCCGATGGCAGCTACAGCTGGGAGGCTGGCGAGACGCGGGATAAGTAAGGGAGAGCGGGCCCACGCTACCGGTGAGGTAGCGTGGGGTTTGTGGTGTGCGGGAACGCAACGGTTATGCGCTCCCGATTTTTTCCAAGCTTGCGCCGCAGGAGGCGAACGCGATCTCCACTCCCACAGCAAGATCCGTTGTGATAGTTAAAAAGCGATCCACCTGGAATCGCCGCATCTGGTAGGTTGATCGGCAAGGATTTTGCGAGCATCATCGCATTTATTTAGCTGCCAATGTAACGCTATGCCCTCCAGTACGACCCTGCAACACGCGATCGAGAACATCACCATCTGGCGCAATGGCGAACAGCGTGCGCCGCATAAGCCACTGTTGCTGCTGTACGTCCTCTCGCAGTACCAGCGCGGCCATGCGCGGATGTTCGACTACGCCTCAGAGATACGCGATGAGCTGCATAGCCTGCTGGAACGCTTTGGCCCGCAGCGCCGCCAGTACCGGCCGGACATGCCCTTCTGGCGCCTGAAAGGCGACGGCTTCTGGGAACTGCACAACAGCGAACAGTGCTCAACCCAGGGCAGCCGACAGCCGCCCGGCAAAGAGCTGGAGCTCTGTCACGTCGCCGGCGGCTTTGATGAGCCGCATTTTGCACTACTCAACAGAAATAAGAAGCTGATCAATACCCTCGCCCATCAGATCCTCGAGGCGCACTTCCCGGAGAGTATTCAGGAAGACCTGGCTGAAGAGATGGGGTTTGATCTGTTGCAGATCCGCAAAGAGCGCGATCCGCATTTTCGCCAGCAGGTGCTGCGCGCCTATAACTATGAGTGCGCGATCTGCGGCTTCAATATGCGTCATGATAATACCTCCGTCGCCCTGGAAGCGGCTCATATCAAATGGAAGCAGCACGGCGGCCCCTGCGAAATCCCTAACGGCCTGGCGCTCTGCGCGATTCACCATAAGGCCTTTGATAAAGGCTCCATTGGTCTGGATGAGGATATGCGCATCCAGGTTTCGCCAGCGGTGAACGGCGGAGGCATCGTTGGCAGGCTGTTCTGGGATTTTAATGGTAAGCCGATTACCTTACCGCTGGGGAAAGCATGCTATCCCCAGGAGGGGTTTGTGGCGTGGCACCGGCGGGAGGTGTTCAGGGGATGAGGGGGGATGGTGTGTGGGGTTTAATGTGGAGCGTAGGGCTTAGGGATTGTGAATGTGTTTCGGAGAGGATTTCGTGGTTGATCAATGATTGGTCGTGGCTAGATTAAAGGACTGATTTATTGGTTGTTTTGATATTGATGTTTGTGAGTTGGTGCGAAGGCCGGACTCGAACCGGCACGTATTTCTACGGTTGATTTTGAATCAACTGCGTCTCGCAAGTCATTGATTGTCATCATTAACTTGCAGCGTCCCTACAGGACTACGGCCCAATTTCGCCAACAGATTGCCCCAGCAAAATAGCAGGGGTTTACATGGATCACAAGAGGGTAAAACCGAAGGACAAACGCGATCGTTATCTGATTCTCGATCCGTGTGGTGTGTACATGGTACGCATAGCTGTCCCGGCATATATGGCGGCACACTTCGATAATAAAACATACTTCATGAGGTCAACAGCGACTCGCGACATTCGTCAGGCACGTCTATTTCGGGATGCCATCGCGTTGGAATGGTACAAGCTGCGCGATCAGCTTAAACCTGTACGTTCAGGTTCACGGGTTGAGCAGATCCTTGATGAACTTCGGGGCATCAGCAAACAGGCAAAGGATGCACCGCCCGCACAATTGAATTTTTCTGCCCAAGTGCAGGCTTGCCCTTCTCTTCTGGTTATGCGGGATCAGTACATTCTGCAATTCAGCGAGAAACGTAAACTGACTACCCTGTCAAAGACGAACAAGGCCGTCGAGGTCTTATTGTCCCATCTTCGAAAGCGCGATATTACTTTGAAAGATATCAACCGCACGGTGGTTACTGGCTGGCTGGATAAGCTGAAAAGCGAGAGAGCGCCTCAAACCATACAGAACTATATCAGCGCTCTCGCCCAGATCTGGGATCTGGCCCGAAACCGATATCACGACGCACCACAGGATAACCCTTGGCGTGGTCATGGCCTGGAAGCGAAAAGCAGCAAGGTAAGCTATGAGGTTTTCACCCATGCTGAGTTGGCGAAGGTTTTCGCGGCATTGGAAGGTGATGAAGAGATGCAAGCGGTGACGCTTATCGGGATGTATAGCGGCATGAGGCTGAACGAGATTTGCTCTTTGCAGGTTGGAAACATCCGCAGGATTGAGGGCGTCCTTTGCTTAGAGGTCACAGAAGGTAAAACCAAATCAGCAGCGCGTATCATCCCGGTTCATAGCCGCATTATCGATCTGGTGGAGTCCCTTCTCCAGAAGCCTTATAACGGCTTCCTTTTCTACCGTGCATCAATCACTGACCGTGCAGATGGAAAGCGCTCAACGTGGCATGTAAACCGATTTACAAGGGCTAAGCGTAAGGCTCTGGGGGTTGTTGAATCAGAAAGGAAAGTATTCCACAGCTTGCGCCATGAGTTCGCACAGCAGCTTGATAGGAATCAGGTTCCGGAAGACAGAATCGCGTTATTGATGGGCCATGAGCGCGGGAAGACAGAGGCATTCAAAACTTACTCAAAACACGCGGCGTCACCAGTAGAGCTATTAAGATATGTCGAGTTGATTAGTTATTAAAAAATAGGGGGAGTCTCCCCCTATCGTGTTATTTATGCCATTGATCTTTAATGAAATTAGCTACCTCTGCTGACAAATTGTACCAACTTGCAACATTGTTGCTTGCATCCACTACGATTAATTTATCGTCCGCATCCATGGATTTTCGCACAATTTCCGTTGCTTGTGAGGCGGTATAAGTTGAATTCACATACCAATTCGATTCTGTAACTTTTGCCCACGCCCCTAATGATTGGATGGCTTTATGTACTGCCGGGTAGTCTTTGGTCTTGATCAGATCATAAGTAACAAAAAGATTATTTGCCATGATATTTCTCCAAAGGTATATACAAAAAAAGCGCCAATTAAGCGCTTTATAAAATTACTTCTTCCCTTTTTTAGGCGGTGCTTTGATAGTTTCAACTACTGTTGTGTTTGGGTGTTTTTTGGCTTCACTTACCGGGATAAACTGACCCGTCTTAGCATCACGACCAATCTTAGCCATAACAGCTCTCCAGTGCAGAAGTAATTACGAATGACCACTTTCAACTGTTCAAGTATTAACCATAACAAGCTAACTGTCAATACATACAGCATACATATTGACATAAAATCACATTGAAGCACTACATGTAGCATTCAAGTTAATGAAAAAACCGGGCGGTTTTACTCGTCCGGTTAGTTTAGATCTTTCAATTTCTGATTAGTCGCGTAGTACAATATCGCGGCCTCAAGGCCATGAGTCGCCACACGTGATAAAAAGGTGCTGCGGTGTACGCCCAACGCTCTGGCGAGCGCGGAGACGTTCAGCAACCCTGCATCGTCCAGTGTTTTGACTTTGACCGACAGTAGCGGTGAGTTTCCCACGCCAAGGATTTTCAATTGCATATATTTACCTCTCCAATATGACGGAGGGGCCGAAGATGGCCCCCAAAACCGTTAGCCCTTCCGGGCTATTACTTCGCCTGATTACGCTTCGGCGGTGTTAACCGTCAGCTTGGTGATCATGCTCTGGTTGTAGCAGATCGGCAGCAGGCCATATTCTGATTGAATGGTCTGATTGTGCAGATGGTCTTCCCAGCCGTACTGGAAGAACAGACTTTCCGCTTCCTCAGCCGCCAGGCGTGCATCACGAGATGCAGGGCCGTGGTAACATTCGAACGGTTGCAGATCGCTACCAACCAGATTATTCGCACCAAATACCGGAACCATGAACGCAGTCCCCGCCGGGATAAAGTCACGGTACAGCAGACCAGTGTTAACGAAGGTCAGGCCGTCAACAGTCATAGCCTGAAACGCTGGCAGACTCGCTTTAACACTTGCATTGAACAGGTTGCTATCCGGCAGCACGCCATGATTGACCAAGGTCAGCAGAGAAGGATGGAATTTAATCGCCTTGTATGCCTCTGGTGAACATAGAACAACCACACCACGCATGGAAGACAGCCAGCCGCCCAGAGCGAAGCGCATCGAGTTTGCTGCGGTATCCAGATCCTCTAACGGGCCGTTACCAGTTTTGGTAGCGTCAATGGTTGCGGTTGCGTACTCCTGACCGAACTCTTCTTCAAAATCCAATACAGGGCGGTCTTGGGTGTACGGTGCCAACACCTGACCAGCGAACAGGGCGCGAGCAAGATAGGCTTCTTTAGTCGCCCGGAATTTCAGATACTGACGGATGCCCTCATCGGAAACTAACTCGCCGATGTCTGTTTGACGTTGAGTCCCACTACGGCGTCGCCCCTGGAATGATTCAGCACCAATATTCCCAGTCGTTACAAAATGGGGAATTTCGATCAGGCGATTTTTGCTGCGTGGACGCTCGGTCACGTCAACCTCGGTCGAGTAGCGGTTAACACTGGCAGAAACGGATTGCATATTCTCGTGGAGTTCGTCCAGCTCGACTTTTGGCAGTGGGCTTGTCTTATCTTTGAAGATGTCCAGTGCCTGCAACAGGAAGTTATCCCCGAAGCGTTCCTGATACGCGCCGCTGTAATAGTTGACCTTAAAGCCAGAGGTAGAAATAGTCATCTTTATGATTTCCTTATCGTTATTATTATTCAGAAACAGAAAAACGGTTCAAACCGCTGGCTTTAATCGCGGTAATTGCAGCAGCCAGAGCCGCTGGAGTAGCAGCGCGGAGGCCATTGCGTTTCAGGATGCAACCGCGATCCACCACAATCACAGGAACGTTAGAGCCTGCCTTGTGGGAATCCAACGCAATTAAAATATCGCTACCGCTGGCGTATGCTTCACCCTCTGAGGTCAGCAGGGTGCCCGGCAAGGTATCTACAGCCAGAGTAGCGAACATGTGGGATTTGTGTGAGAACACCGGATCATCGCGATACGCGATCACATCCTGCGGGGAATAGTCTTCTTCGTACATGAGCATAAATTGTCACTCCATAAAGTTATTTGTTGGCCCTTAGGCCGCATGGTTTATGTATTCGTCAAATCTGACGGTGTGCAGGTGCAAAAGAGGCCGCACGGTGGCGACCTTCTTTTATTTGGTAGTTCTGTATCAGTTCAGACGGGAGATTATTCAGCCCGGATTCACCGGGTTAACGCAGCCGCGTTAACGGCAGTTCTTGCCGCTGACTAATTTCAGGCTGCATCAGTCAGAAAAAAGCAAGGCGGCAGGAGATACCGCCCCGGAGGACAATAGACAGGTACGCGTTGTGCGTTGTTATTGTTATTTTTCTGAGAGAAAAAGGAGGAGCGGCAACGGCGGCAGGAGACCAATCGCACCGCCGTGCACTCGATGCCGTTTTATGTCCGGCAGACAACCCGAGGAGGGGCAAACCCATATCGTGGTTGGCGTACCACAACAGGAGAATAAATGGCGCTGGGAAGCGATGAGGCTCGTGCAAAGCATATCGAAGGGCAGCGCCTGAGAGGAGATTAAATGCGACAATTGGCAGTAGTACGCAGATTCATAACTAATCAAATAATCACTCAATGTAATTATTTTACCATGAAATCATAAAATATGAAACCATAAACCAAACAAAATTATCGTGAGATTTGTCGATGGTATATATAGCATAAGTTGATATTATGCAGATTGTTTCAATCCGAATAGCTAATATGGCGATCATTAGCAATTATCTGTCACACCAGATAATAATAAAATTTCTGACGCACTTAATTTTACAGGGGGACCTTTGAAAAAGTTACTTAGTGTATCAGTAGCATTGCTGTCTATGATTTCTACAGTGGTATTTTCCGAAACCAGAAATAATTTACCAATGGATCGAGTATATCAAGGGCCAATCCATCTACCGGATTTTACAGGTAGAGATCGCGCATACTTAACTTACAGAACCAAGATCTCAAACGAAATGAGAACTGGTCCGAACTTCGCAGGTCACTATGCCATTGTGGAAATCGGTTGCGGTACAAGCTGTCGATTTGCATTCGTAGGTGATGTAGCTACAGGTCAAGTATTCGGTTTTCCTTATGGTGGAGAAAGCTACTATTTGCTTCAACTACAATATGGAGTCAAAAGTAATTACGTATCAACACGTTGGATTGAGAGCGATGCTTGTTATTCTGACTTCATTAGCTGGGATGGCAAAGAATTTGTTTCCTCAGGCAAACGTGTAATCGGCCCCAAAGAAAAGTGTGAATAACCAAACAAACGACTTGGGCAGCGTTATTTATCCTGGCTCGCTGCTCTGATCGGTGCAGAGGCAATGATTTGACCATAGCGCTCAGGATCTGATGCGACAATCTCGCGACATTTAGCACGAGCACGGTCAAGAGCCACTTCATCCACAATATGAGGTTTAAAGACACCTGCTACAGCGCCCAGCGTCTTCATGATACGTTTGGCCTTTTGTTTGGTGTTGGCAACTGGCGCTGATTGGTGTGATGGTTTCTGTGACGGTTTCCAGTCTGGATTTCGGATCAGATAATCATCAACAGCGTTTTTTACTGCGTCCCGGCGTTGTTCTTCCGCCAGTTGCTCTGGAGTTTTCCCCAGAAGTGCGGCAGCAATGCCGTCTCTGACTTTTTGCAATGTTGTTTTCATTCTTATGGTTCCTGTACAGGGCCAGCCCGTCACGGGCGCAGCGATACGCCAGCCATGCAACGGGCAGGTAAGGTAGAATGTCTATGAAGTTCAATGCTGGAACTATCAGGCTGTAGCTGTCGTGCCTGTGTCTTCGGTCTGGCTCGCCTTTTGGCCTGCGGCTTTTCTAACACGTCTCACCGGGTTTATCTGGATCGGTTTAAAACGGCTTGCGGCCTTCCGGTCACAGACTTTCCGATACTCCACATAGAGCGGGTCATCTGCTGGCGGCAGACGTGAATTGATCGCGGATTCGGCAACGCCATTCTGTCGGAGAGACATCACCACCCAGTACAGCGACAATCCCAGCCCCGCTGCGATATCGGCGAGCGTTGCACCCTCGTTAAATGAGGTCAGCGCCAAACGGGCATTGGTGTGTTCGTTCTGTTTGGCAAATCGCCTGCATTTTGCGTTATATGAGTTTTCAAATAATTCCATAACACGATCCAGCGGCAAACGCAGCAGCAGCGAGACACGTTGCGGGGAGTAGCCTGCAATGAGGAGGATTTTGCATTTCCGCATAACATCCAAATTTCGCGCGCGGTTTTTAAACAGGCGGGTTAAATCGGGTAGGTCGGGGAGTGGTTCGGCGCTTACGCCGTTGCGGTCATCATTAGTCATTATTCCTCAGCATAGCGATAACGGTTTATAGCATTCGTCGATCTCAGTGGGCGGAGTCACTTCGACTTTTTCCCACACTAAACGGCAGGCATGATGCCAGTCAGTCGCGCCAGCAGTGAGCGCCCATTTATAGGCGTTCTCAGAGAGGCGATTCTTAATAAAGGTGTCACCCTTCCAAGGGAAATGATCTTCCTGCTTTTCTGCCTGGTTCACCGCATTATTACTATCGGTGCCAGCATCGCTGCTGCCGTCATCGTTAGATGCCACACTATCGCGCTGTCCAGAATCATCCGGGGCAGACTCAGAGGCCATGCCAGGATTCTGATCAGCGGGTGTGTCTGCGGGCGCATCAGCGGATGGTGTAGCAGTAGCTGCTGCCTGTTCTGTCTGCGGTTCTGCCTGCATTTCGGTGCAGCCCGGTTTAGCCGGATTAACTTCGTTAACGTCACCAGGTGATGCTGGTTCGGTTTTGCCATCGTCCTGTTTCTCCTCTGATTTGGGCGTGACTTTCTCGCTGGTTTTCATTGCAAGAAACTCCTCTACAGATGCAGCGGTATAAATTGAGCTTCTTCCCTTCCGCTGTTCGATAGTCAGTAATCCCAAACGTTCGAGTCGGGCAGTACGCCGTGTCACCGTTTTCACATCGCAGTCAAAGCGATCTGAAATTGTGTTTCGGTTCTGATAGCAAGGCTTCTTCTGGTAACGAAAGGTGAAGAAGAATCCCCACCAGGCCAAATCATCACCGTCGATCTTCTCAACCGTCCCGGCAGGAGTACGCACATTTTTACCCAGCATCCCAAGGATCTCGTTTGGGATCATGGCAAATTTTCCGCTTACCTGGGATTCGTCGTTAGTTCCTGTATTCTCTACGTTCATCATTTCCTCGCTGGTTATCTGTTTGGTTGTCTGCTTTAGTTTTATCAATGATTTTTGCCGCTGTTTGGAGCAGTTCACTGCACATTTTCGCCATTGGCATATCGCGACGGTTAGCTTCTTTCAGCAACGTTCGGTACGTCTCATCCGGGAATGAGATATTCATGTTCAAGTCTCCTGTTTGTCAGACATGCGGATTCGATCCTGCTATCGCGGGTAGCGATCAGGATTCGGCGGCCTTTATAGCCTGCATTTTTGGTTGGTTTGCCCTGTGTGAGGCGATTTGGTTAATTCGGCATTGCGCCGGATGGGTTCACGCGGTCGTAGCGGGCGGGAAGACGCCAATAACGTGATATCCAGATTTTTCGAGCTGCTTTACACCATCAGTCGCGACAATCAGCATGATGATTTGCTCATGGGTGAGGTCGAGGCCCAATTTTTCAAGGTACATCTGGCGGTAGCCTTTGAGCACCGGAGCTAAAATCTCGGTCAGCGTTGCACCATTGGCGGAACTCTGTGAGAACGGGCGCAGTAAATCCTTGATTGCTCGACGGTCGCGGGCCTTATTCTTTTCGGCAGTGATGATTTGCATCGCTTCGCGTGTCTGGGGATAAAGTTTATCCGCTTTTGCGGTTCCCCCAGCGCGTGACCGGAAGGCACGGAGATTCTGATATGAGGTGACGCCGTCAAGTACGGCCCAAGCGATCTCTGTTGCTGTAGCGCTGGAAAAATTCAGCAGTGCAGGTTTTGCCATTGATTCTCCTGTAAGGTTGAGTTGTCAGTACAGGCCGGGAGCAATATCCCAACCTACAGGATATAGCTTACCCTTAATCACACAGTTTGTCAACCAAAAAAGTGACTTATTCGGTAAAATAGTAATTAATGTAATCAGTCAAGATAACCCTATTCATGCTCATTGTCAATAAGCGATGTATTGCACTGTGCTGCGTTCTGAGGCTGAGGCGCCACCATCCATTACCCGATATGCGTTGAGCGCTCTCTGTGCTTCCTGTGAAGGATTTGACTGAATTCTGTATGATTGGCACGATATTTGCTTTTCACACTACCCCTCGCGGCCCCTATCGACTCTCAATCTACGATTTCGTGACAGCTTCCAAATTACTGCGCGGGCTGTCGCCCTTGCTGCCCAAAAGGTGGCGAGCCTGTTCGGTCAGAACAGGATAACGAGTCACCGCATGGGCGATGGATATCGCGAAGCGTTGAGCGTAGCGACTGAACAAGGCCAGAACGATAGCCATCACAATGGCGATCTCAAAAGGTGTTGGTCGTTTGCCCTGCGGTAAGGTCTTCACGGCCAGGGAAGACCGCATAGGGTTTTAATGATTTATTAAAGGTGTTGATTTAGTTCTTGGTTTATTTAGAGATCTATTTGAGGGATACTATACTGTCCCACCCCCAGGGACACTATACTGTCTCACCCCCAGGGATACCATACTGTCCCTACTCACCTGAGACACTATACTGTCCCTACCCCAGCAGTGCCGAAATCTGGCAGGTCAGAACCGCCGCAAAGTCAAAACGTCGTCGTGTTGGTGGCGTATCCGCTGGTAATGCAGAAACAAACGCACGATGTGCTGTCCCACCTCTGGCGGATCTTTTCTCAAAATAAATGCCATTAAATAGCCGATAAATACTCCCTATTTCGCCCAGTCAGGGCTACTTCCCTCGCGTGGTTGTGGTCAGGTCGCTGGCCTCGCTATGGTGTATGGGTCATAAGGGGCAGGGCTGCATCCCGCGCCAATTGCGGGTTCGTCAATTCTGTCTGCCGATATCGTGGCTCGCCTGTTCATCACAGTGCTAAACCGAATTCATTCACTACGCCCTGTCTCTCTGAAAAAAAATAATTCTTCACCAAAAACCAGAAATTTGAGAATCACGCAGCTTTCAGCCCGATGTTCAGGCACATAGGACGCGTTCTGGAGGGCGCTGTGATTGGGGTCACTGTGGAGAGGCTGTTGTGGTAAAAGGCTGCTAAGGGCTTCTGATGAAGCGTGGGATGGCTTGCCGGATGGTGGAAGGGTGGAGGCTGTACACGTTGTGGGATGAGGCCAAAACCTGGGCCGGGAGACGGCCATATCGCCAGCGCCTGGCGTCATGTTGGTGGGGAATCTGACTCAAGAAGGCAGGCAACGAAACGGCGCTCTAAGTTAGGTCACACTATAGTCAACTGTGACCTAAGCAAGGAGATACACACGCAACGCATTGAACAATAGATACTTTTTAATCATTTCCATCTCTGCCGCCGCCGTATTGTGGTTTTATGCAGTCACCATATGAATAGAAAGGCGTAAAATTCGAATGAAAATGTAATTTCTTGCATACGTTGACGAAGTTCAGCCAGGCGACCAGGAACCGGGCGAGGACTCAAACGATCAACCGCTAAGATATTTTGAAATTAAGTTTCATTTTTATTGAACCAGCCAAGCAGGCACTTAACCGTTTTCCAAGTCCGAAGATACTAACCCTGCTACGTGTTCGCCAGTAGATATTTTCCGGCATGGCCCCTTGTTGGTATGCCTCCCTGCGGGGGTGGAGTGCATCCATCACATTTGTTGTGACCTAATAAAAATGATCAAAAAAAACCTTTAAAATGATCATTTTATGATCAATAATTCGCTCATAGGAACAATTACGGAGAAACAAATTATGGCAAAAACCAACGCGCCAACGCTGGAGGAAGCAGCGGCAATTGAGAAGGTTTTGAGGTATCGCAATGAGACCTACGCAGACGCCTGGGCGCTCAATCTCAACCTGGCATTACGCATTAGCGATCTGTTGGCACTGACCTATAAAGACGTTGCCGGGACGGAGATCCGCATCACAGAGGGCAAGACGAAAAAAGCGCGGGTTATCCCGATTAACGAAAAGGCACGGGAGATTATTATCCGCCGCCGGGCTGCGTATCCCGAGGATATCTTCCTGTTTCAGTCCCGATCAAACCGGGTGAAGAATCAGGCTGCGAGGCCAGTCACCAGAGAGTCAGCCAGCAGGGCATTCAGTGAGGCTGGGGAAATGGTCACGGATAAAAACATCGGGACGCATAGCGCCCGCAAGTGTCGCGGGCGTGCGTTGTGGGAACGTGGTGTACCTATAGAGACAATATCCAAAATGCTGAACCACAGCAGCCCGGCAGTCACCATGACGTACCTCGACATTACGCAGGATGAGGTGAATAAAACCTACGATCTGAACATTTAACAACACGGGGACGAGTAGAGAAATATTCTACCGTTCGGCTATGTTTTTTTTGATAAAACGAGATGATTGTCAGATTTTTCAACAATACGATAACTTCTTAATTTAGTTAATACTCCGAGACCTCCGGCAGCAACTGCGATAGATATAGCGGCTGTTGTCGCAGAAACGCCAAGTATTGAAATAGCAGCCCCTCCAGTGAATGCCGCTGCTGCTCCTGTAGCTGGAGCACTAACACCGCCAGTCCCAATGGTAAGCATGACTGAATAGACCGCAACGCCAATAGCTCCGAAGGCTATAACCCACGCAACTTTCCCCGTCGCTTTTATTCGTAACGTTTTCTTAACTAAATCCCCCTCAATGGTGATGGTATCTTCATTCTCTTTTATGGCATCAGCTAATTCTTTTTCAGTTGTGACTTTTCTCATAATCCCGCGCCTTAGAGTCGTTAATTTATTTTCTGGATTATTGAGATTAATCTTAGCTCATTTGATGGGCAAGAATTTGTACAACGGTCAATGCAGGCAAACCTGCTTAACGTGCTGGATTGAGTACATCCACTGATACTTTTCAGTATGAAAATCATACAGATTACGCCACAATTAATGTGTAATATGGCGCAATCAGGTTAATCTTTGAACTATCCGCTGAACTGTTCGTAGTGGAATTTTTAGCTGTTCAGCGATCTCCTTCGGCGTTGCCCTTTTACGTTCGTATAAAGCGATAACCTGATCCAAAATCTCTGCGTCGTAAACCGTTGGTCTACCTGCCACACTGCCCCGGTTGATGATGTGCAACAACAATCCAGTATCAGCACAATTGACGGTCTGCCTTATCTCGCCTTTGCGTGGAACGTTGCGGAAGATGACAACACAGCAGGCCATAGGAGCACGGTTATTCAACCTCTTCTGCTTTGTCCCTGGTGCCGCTTTGAACCGCACATTTCGAGATAGAAAACGGATTTCGTGAGCATTAGGGTTCATCAGAATGAGTCTAAGCCACCATTTGGCCTGTGTTCTCACCGGGATCAGGAAGCAGGTCACCACCGCTTTGTGAGCATGTTCAATAAATGATGGGATCTGGCTGTATGGCGGGTTGCACCATATGGAAGACTCAGCACACCAATCTTGCCTTAATGCGTCTTCTTCCTCAGTCCAGAATCTGGAGCATAATGCATTATCAGCGCTTGCCGCTGCATCCAGAGTAAAGCTGAATTCTTTATTCAAACCACAAAACAATGACCACGGCGATTGCCAGTTGTCATTACCTCCGCGACTCTTGCCTATGGATAAATGATGCATCAACGTCTGGAATCTTTCAGGATTACGGAAAGCAGCCACCACCAACGGCGACGCAGCCAACTAACATCACTGAATAGCTTCCCGTCCGATGTCTTCACATACACACCACCACGATGATGTACCTTGTTATGGTATGCCTTATTGATAAATGGCACTTTCAGGATCATTTCATCACGGGCTTTCAATCGCCGAGGCAACATCGGGCTGATCATGAATTCATCACAATGTTCGTTCGAACTATCGCTAAGGTGCCCGCTGGCTGTAACTACACCAGCCGAACTTAACGTCACATCGTGAGCGCTTTTGTTGGAAACGTAAATTCTGTCTTCATACTGATCGCATCCCAAGAAAAGATGTAGGGATGTTCGGGATTTTAATAACTGGAATACAGATAGTGTAAATCCAGCCCATGCAGCAAGCATGGTTAGATTATCCACATCAAACAGCCAATCTTTCAAAGTTCAATCCCTGAGGGCTAAGATAATCGGTAATGTTCTGACTTTTCGGGCGAGTCAATTAAAAGTACGAATGAAGATTTCTTCACAGGGCTCAATACGTGTTGCACACGGTCTGCCAGCCGATCTTGTTGCAATATGTCGTTTTCGGCGCAGCATTCTGAATAGCTTGCATTGTCTGACTGTACGCTTGTTGTTGCTGCGCTGCTAACTGCTGTTGCTGGTACGCGGTTTGTTCCTGCTGCTGTCGCTGAGCAATGCTCACACTGTAGCGATCACATATTGACTTATCCACTGGTGTGGACTGCATAGCCACTGAGGTTTTGGAAAAATAGGTCTGGTAAATAGCTGGATCATAAGCCCAGCTATTCAAATCGCGAGCATCGAAATTTTTGGCAGAAGCTGCTGTTTGGAAATCCATGAACCCCAGAGAGACGCATTTATCAGCCAGAGCTTCGCGGACGGCAAGTTTCTGATAGACATCCAAAGGCATTTGTTGCTTCTGCACTGCACACCCGACCAATACCAAGCCTAAAGACAAAACTGCTGCTGTTTTTATCATTATGGTGACCATATTAGGAATTATCTTGAACAATGTAAGAATCTGTTATCCTGAAATAAAAGTAAACAAGCATGAGCAAATTTCAGTCAGGCAAAGTAGGTAGGTTAGCTATCTTGATAAAGGCATTCACCTGCCGGCCCCATCGGATGTCTTGATGGCAAGCATAGGGCCGAATTGGCCTCATTGTTAGTACCTATAATCAGATAAATTTCCTGGCCTCTACGACCATCTTCAACTCTGCCTCTTCGGACTTCTTCCGTTCCAGCCAAGCCTTGCCTTCTGGTGTCGCCAGAAACTTACGAGCGTGGATCTTGCGGTTGTTGCGTTTGGTTGCTGCTGCATTCTTCGCCATGATAGCCTCCAGATCGGCCCGCCGTTGGACCACAAAGGCAGGCTACAGAAAATCGCAGTGACAAATCCAGATGCCAAAATCTCCTACCAAATGGTGCCGAAGGCAATAGGCGACCATTACGTGCCGTGTTGGGCACATAAAGAAAGGCGGAGCACAGCGACTTCCGCAGTAGATATAATCCCTTCACAGAGATGATGACGCCTTGTCATGGCTTCTTATCAGGTAGCCTTTGTGATCCGGTGGCTGAAACCGTGGCAGAGCCAGCCTCTTTCCCGAGCTGGTTAGTCTTCCCAACATTACGCCTGTTTATTCGCTGCAACGTCATCTCGACGTGTTGCATCATGGAGCGCCGCACGAAGCGCGAGCCACATTGACAAGGGTTATGGGAAAAGGATTAGAGACGCTGGCGGCGTCTTCCGGCTTCAAAGGAAAAGCGCAACGGATAGACCAGCGACATAAAATTAAGCCGTCAGTGCTGACCGTTCACATTTTGTACAGGGTTGAGCCTGGAAACTACCTGCCGCTGCGTGATAACATCCCAAAAGCCACTACCAAACACAGCGGCAATCGTTGGTGACATTATTCAAGCAAAAAACACAGGCAAGAAAGGCAGAGTTATTTAACTAACTCGTTGTTTCTAAGGGGTTTTTCTTGAATGGTGCCGAAGGCCGGACTCGAACCGGCACGTATTTCTACGGTTGATTTTGAATCAACTGCGTCTACCGATTTCGCCACTTCGGCACTGAAGGGGATGCGGAAACGTTCTGGATTATACCTGTCGGCGGCGGCCATGCAAGCGACAGCGTGTCGTCATTGCGCTAAGTGTTGAAAAAAACAGCGCTATCCTGCGCGGCGTCACCTTTTGCTGCCGTTCCATAGCACGACTGCCATCAGCAACCCTCCTCTCACAACCCCCGCAACCCCAGCACCACCTGCCAGCCATCCCCCTTCTCCCCCAGCACTCCCAAATTCCACTCAAACTCATCTCAAATTATTCTCACCTCACTCTCACCTGCATCCCCAGCACAACCAATCTTTCCCCAAACAAATCCCCCTATCCACTCCCCAACTATTCCCCCAACCCCACCTACCACCATTCCCATATATTCCAGAAAGTTTTAGCCAATGCCTTTTAGTTATTCATCCGCCTCGCAGCAAAATATTAATTTCATCAATATTTTTATAACTTTACATTAATGAAAAGTTTTCTTTTTGCCGTTTATTCCAGGATTTTCCTCAGGCGTGAAGAGTTCCGGTAAACACTATTTTTACTAGTCGCTGTACGAGTCTTGATGGACATATTCACTCGATGAATTAACTCAGGAGAATACTTGTGACGACGTTAAAACCTTTGCTGGCCCGCAACCGCAGCTGGGCGCTGCAGAAGTGTCAGCATGACCCGGACTATTTCGAAAAATGGGTCGACGGGCAGCGGCCCCACTCGCTGTGGATCGGTTGCTCCGACAGCCGCGTTCCCGCCGAGGTGCTCACCGGCAGCCAGCCCGGCGAGCTCTTTGTCCACCGCAATATCGCCAATATGCTCGACCCCGCCGACGACAACGTCATGAGCGTCCTGCAGTATGCCCTCCACTACCTTGAGGTGGAGCGGGTGGTGCTCTGCGGCCACTACGGCTGCGGCGGCGTGCAGGCGGCGCTCTCCCTGCCCACTCTGCCGCTGGCGCAGGAGTCCTCGGCGCTGGCTCGCCGCATCGGCCAGCTGCGCCACACCCTGCATCACGAAATGGTGCAGATCGCCGATGAATGTTGTGTTGCGGCCCCCCCCGCCGCCAGCACCAGTGCCAGCGCCGACGCGGAACGCTCTCGCCGTATGCTGGACGCCCTGGTGGAAGCCAACGTTCGCGCCCAGTTCGCCCGTCTGCTGGAGAGTGAGCCGGTGCAGACGGTGCTCGCCAGCGGGCGGCCGCTCAGCCTGCACGGCTGCGTCTACGATCTGGCTTCCGGCCATTTAACCACCCTCGTCGAACACCTCTCACCGCAGGAGCACGCCCCATGAACACGCTTCGTCAGGACTCTCTCGCCGGCATCGTCATCTTCCTTGTCGCCCTGCCGCTGTGCCTCGGCATCGCCCAGGCCAGCGGCTTACCGCCCTTCGTCGGCCTGCTGACCGGCATCATCGGCGGCCTGGTCGTCACTGCCCTCAGCCCCTCCCGCTTCGCCGTCAGCGGCCCCGCCGCCGGACTGGTCACCATCGTCGTCGCCGCCATTGAATCTCTGGGTTCCTTCTCCCTCTTCCTGATGGCGCTGGTGCTGGCCGGCGCGCTGCAGCTGCTGTTCGGCATTCTGCGGGCCGGGCGTTTTATCTCGCTGGTTCCCGCCAGCGTTATCAAAGGTATGCTGGCGGCGATCGGCATCCTGCTGATTATGCAGCAGATCCCCGTCGCGCTCGGCACGGCGGAAGAGACCGGGCTTGCCGATGTGGTTCAGGGCAATGCCGCTTTCTCCGTCACTGCGATTGCCGTCGCCGCGGGCGGCCTGCTGGTGCTCTGGCTGTGGGGCTCGCCGCTTATCCGCCGGGTGAAGAGCCTGCGCTGGATCCCCGGGCCGCTGATCGCCGTCCTGCTCGGCTGCGTGACCACCCTGCTGCTGACCCATTTTGCGCCGCAGCAGCTGGCCGCCCTGCCGCGTATTACCCTGCCGGCGTTCGGCAGCCTCGGCGACCTGCTGGGCGAGCTGGAGTCTCCCGCATGGAGCGCGTGGCGCAATCCGTCGGTGTGGGTGGTGGCGGTGACCCTGGCGCTGGTCGCCAGCCTCGAAACCCTGCTCAGCCAGGAGGCGCTGAAAAAGCTGCGCCCGCAAAATCCGCCGCCTTCGCCGAACCGTGAAATGGTCGCCCAGGGCGTGGGCAATCTGCTCTCCGGCGTGCTGGGGGCGATGCCAATCACTGCGGTCATCGTCCGCAGCTCGGTGAACGTCAGCAACGGCGCGCAGAGCAAACTGTCGATCTTTATCCACGGCGTGCTGCTGTTGATCTGCGGCCTGTGGTTCAGCGGCCTGCTGACCTTAATCCCGCTCGCCAGCCTCGCCGCCGTGCTGCTGTATACCGGCTATAAGCTGGCGACGCCGCGGCTGTTCATCGAGCAGTTCCGCCAGGGGGCGGCGCAGTACGTCCCGTTCCTCGCCACCATCGGCGGGATTATCGCCTTCGGCATGCTGGCGGGGATCGGGATTGGTCTTGCCACTCAGATGGCGTTCAGCCTCTGGCGCAGCCATCGCCACTCGCTGCAGCTGGCGCGCTACGATGACCACTACGTGCTGCGCATCCAGCAAAATCTGACCTTTATGCACAATCCGCATCTGCTGGCCCTGCTGGCGAAAATTCCGGAAAAGAGCGTGGTGATCGTCGAGCACGACAGCGTCGGCTATCTGGACCCGGACGTGCGGGCGGTGCTGGATGATTTTGCCGAGAACGCGCCGCAGCGCGGCATCCGCCTTAATCAGTGGCCGCTCGCCAGCCGCTGACCTTAACGGGCGGCTGGTCCGCCCGCTTCGCTACCCCTCCGATTGCCAAGCGCCGTGGAATGCCATGCTCTACACTTTCTGGGTTATCACGCCAACCCCAAGGAAATGAACATGAGCATCATTAAAAGCTACGCCGCCAAAGAAGCGGGCGCCGATCTGTCGCTGTGGGAATACGATGCCGGCGAGCTGCAGCCGGAAGATGTTGAAGTTGAGGTGGAATACTGCGGGATCTGCCATTCGGACCTGTCGATGATCGACAACGAATGGGGGATGTCGAGCTACCCGCTGGTAGCCGGTCACGAGGTGATTGGCCGGGTGGCGGCGCTGGGCAGCGCGGCGCAGGATAAAGGGCTGAAGATTGGCCAGAAGGTCGGCATCGGCTGGACGGCGCGCAGCTGCGGCCATTGCGACGCCTGCATCAGCGGCAACCAGATCAACTGTCTGGAAGGCTCGGTGCCGACCATTCTCAACCGCGGCGGCTTCGCCAATAAGCTGCGCGCCGACTGGCAGTGGGTGATCCCCCTGCCGGAGAGCATCGATCTGGCGTCCGCCGGCCCGATGCTGTGCGGCGGCATCACCGTCTTTAAACCGCTGCTGACCCACCACGTCACCGCCACCAGCCGCGTCGGGGTGATCGGCATCGGCGGCCTCGGCCATATCGCCATTAAGCTGCTGCGGGCGATGGGCGCGGAAGTGACCGCCTTCAGCTCCAACCCGGCCAAAGAGCAGGAAGTGCTGGCGATGGGCGCCGATCGCGTGGTCAACAGCCGCGATCCGGAAGCCTTAAAAGCGCTGGCCGGTCAGTTCGACCTGATCATCAACACCGTGGCGGTGGATCTCGACTGGCAGCCGTACTTCGAAGCCCTGGCTTACGGCGGCAACTTCCATACCGTCGGCGCGGTGATGAAGCCGTTCCCGGTGCCGGCCTTTACCCTTATCGGCGGCGACCGCAGCATCTCCGGCTCGGCGACCGGCAACCCGTCCGAACTGCGCACGCTGATGAAGTTCGCCGGGCGCAGCAAAGTGGCCCCGACCACCGAGCTGTTCCCGATGTCGCAGATTAACGAAGCGCTGAAGCACGTTCGCGAAGGCAAAGCCCGCTACCGCGCGGTGCTGAAAGCCGACTTCTGATGGTTCTCTCCCGCCGGGCGGCCCGCTCGCCCGGCGTTTTCCCCGTCGCTTCATCAAACCGTCATCTCCCCGCCATGCCTCTGTAGTCATTGCTTCCCACAATCCGGGCTTCGATAAATGGCTGAACGAGATGCGCGTCACCATGAGAAAGACCTGGCTTCCCTGGCTGATCCTGTCGCCTTCCCTGCTGTTTTTACTGCTGTTTACCTGGTTCCCGCTGGGGCGTTCGGTGTATGACAGCCTGTTTGATACCCGCATGGCCAGCGACGGCGCACAGTACGTCGGGCTGGATAACTTCGCCCGCCTGTTTGCCGATAACGTCTTCTGGCATTCGCTGGGCAATAACCTGCTCTATATCCTGCTGACGGTGGTGCCCGGGGTGACCCTCGCCCTGCTGCTGGCGGTGGCGCTGAGCGAGAACCATCGCGTCAACCGCTGGCTGCGCACCGCCTTTTTCTTCCCGATGATTATCCCGATGGTCAGCGCCGCCGCGCTGTGGCTGTTTATCTTTATGCCCGGTCTCGGCCTGCTCGATCACTATCTGGCGAAGCTGTTCGGGCCGATGAATAACAACTGGTTGGGGCGCAGCAACAGCGCGCTGCTGGCCCTGGCGCTGATCGGCGTGTGGAAGTTCGCCGGCTACTACATGCTGTTTTTCCTCGCCGGGTTGCAGAGCATTCCGGCCTCGACGCGGGAAGCGGCGCTGATGGAGGGGGCTACCCGCACGCAGGTCTTTTTTAAGGTCACGCTACCGCTGCTGCGCCCGACGCTGAGCTTTGTGATCACCACCGCGCTGATCTACTCCATCACCCAGATCGACCACGTGGCGGTGATGACCCGCGGCGGGCCGGACAACGCCACCACCGTGCTGCTCTATTACATCCAGAATCTCGCCTGGGATACCCATGACCTCGGTAAAGCCTCCGCCGCCACCTTCCTGACCCTGGCCGGGCTGTTCGCCTTCTCGCTGATTAACCTGAAACTGCTGGAGAAAGGAGCCCACTATGAGCGCTGACATCTCGCCGCTGCTGGTCCGCACACCCGCCGCTGCGCGTCCACTGTGGTTGCGCCTGCGCCGCTCGTCGCCCTTTACGCTCACTGTATTAATGTGCTGCCTGGCGCTGCTGTGGATCAGCCCGTTTATCTGGATGCTGGCCACCTCGTTCAGCGCCACCACCTTCGGGGAAGATATGGCCTCGCTGCTGCCGCGCCTGCCGCTAACCCTCGATAACTTCCGCGACGCCTGGAACAGCGCCGACTGGCTGAGCCTGTACGCCAACACCCTTATCTTCACCTTCGGCACCTTCTGCGTGCAGCTGTTGACCATCACCACCGCCGGGTACGTCTTCGCCTGCCACGAGTTTCGCGGCAAGCAGACGTTGTTTCTTCTGTTCCTGGTGCAGCTGATGATCATGCCGGTGGTGATGATGGTGCCGAACATGCTGACCCTGAAAACCTTCGGCCTGCTCAACACCCTCACCGGGGTGATGATGCCCTACTTCACCTCGGCGTTCGGCGTGTTCCTGATGCGTCAGGCGTTCCTCGCCATTCCGAAAGAGCTGGAGGAGGCGGCGCTGATGGAGGGCTGCCGCTGGTGGCAGGTGTTGTTCCGCGTGCTGCTGCCGATGTCCTGGCAGTCGGTGCTGGCCTTCGCCACCGTCAGCATTACCTACCACTGGAACGAGTACCTGTGGCCGCTGATGATGCTCAACGATCCCGATAAGCAGGTGCTGACCGTCGGGCTGGTCTCCTTCGCCATGGGCGCCGAATCCGGCGGCCAGTGGGGCACCATCGGCGCCGGGACGCTGATGGTCTGCCTGCCGCTGATGCTGGCGTTCATTCTTTTTCAGAAACAGTTCCTGCGGAGCTTCGGCTTCTCCGGGATCAAATAAGGAGTGATTCATGCTGTTAGCGCACATTTCCGATACCCATTTCCGCAGCCGCGGCGAGAAGCTGTACGGCTTTATCGACGTCAATGCCGCCAACGCCGATGTGGTCTCGCAGCTTAACGCGCTGCGCGAGCGCCCGGACGCGGTGGTGGTGAGCGGGGATATCGTCAACTGCGGCCGCCCGGAGGAGTATCAGGTGGCCCGCCAGATCCTCGGCAGTCTGAACTATCCGCTGTATCTGATCCCCGGCAACCACGACGACAAAGCCCATTTTCTGGAGCATCTTCACCCGCTGTGCCCGCAGCTGGGCAACGATGCGCAAAATATGCGCTATGCGGTGGATGACTTCGCCACCCGCCTGCTGTTTATCGATTCCAGCCGCGCCGGCACCTCGAAGGGCTGGCTGACCGACGAGACCATCGGCTGGCTGGAAGCCCAGCTGTTCGAGGGCGGCGACAAACCGGCAACCATCTTTATGCACCACCCGCCTCTGCCGCTGGGCAATGCGCAGATGGACCCGATCGCCTGCGAAAACGGCCACCGTCTGCTGGCGCTGGTGGAGCGTTTCCCGTCGCTGACGCGCATCTTCTGCGGCCATAACCACAGCCTGACCATGACCCAGTATCGCCAGGCGCTGATCTCCACTATCCCTGGTACCGTCCATCAGGTGCCGTACTGCCACGAAGACACCCGGCCCTATTACGACCTCTCCCCGGCTTCATGCCTGATGCACCGCCAGGTCGGCGAGCAGTGGGTGAGCTACCAGCACTCGCTGGCCCACTACGCCGGGCCGTGGTTGTACGACGAAAACATCAGTTGCCCAACGGAAGAGCGCTAACCGCCATGCTCAGTCTGCAAAACATCAGTAAACGTTTCGACGGCAAGCCGGCGCTCAGCGCCCTGTCGCTGGATATTCACGAAGGCGAATTCGTGGTGCTGGTCGGCCCGTCGGGCTGCGGGAAAAGCACCCTGCTGCGCCTGCTCGCCGGGCTGGAGCCGGTTAGCGAAGGCCAAATCTGGCTGCATGATGAGAACATCACCGCCGCCACGCCGCGCGAGCGCAACTTCGCGATGATCTTCCAGAACTATGCCCTGTTTCCGCATCTGTCGGTGCGCGACAACATTACCTTCGGCATGCAGGTGCGCAAGGAAGAGAAAAGCAGCTGGCAGCCGCGGGTGGACAAAGTGGCGCAGATGCTGCAGCTGGAGGCGCTGCTTGACCGCAAACCGGCGAAGCTCTCCGGCGGCCAGCGCCAGCGAGTGGCGATGGCCCGGGCGATCGTGCGCAATCCGCGGCTGTTCCTGATGGACGAGCCGCTCTCCAACCTCGACGCCCGTCTGCGCAGCGAAGTGCGCGACAGCATTATGGCCCTCCACCAGCAGCTGAAAACCAGCACCATCTATGTGACCCACGACCAGACCGAGGCGATGTCGATGGCCGACCGCATCGTGGTGATGAACGGCGGCCACGTGCAGCAGGTCGGGCGCCCGGAGTATCTGTACGCCAACCCGGCCAACCTGTTCGTCGCCGGATTTATCGGTTCGCCGGCGATGAACCTGCTGTCGCTGCCCTGCGCCAACGGTGAAGTACTGTTGGGAGAACAGCGCCATCCGCTGCCGCCGCGCCACCGGGATCAGACTCGCGTCTGGCTGGGCGTTCGCCCGGAACATATTACCGACCGCGTGGAGGAGGGCCATCTGCGCCTGCCGGCCACCGTTCTGCAACGAGAACTGATGGGAGCCGACTACCTGCTCCACGTCAGCACCCCGATCGGCACCCTGCGCTTTAGCCGCCGCCACCGCGGCACGGTGCCGGAGAAAGGCGAGTCGCTACCGATCGGCTTTTCGCCTGCCGATGTGCATCTTTTTCATGCTGAGACCCAGCATAATTTATTGATGGAGTGTAATCATGTTTAAACCTTTTACGGTAGTCGCGGTTGGCCTCAGTCTTGCCCTGAGCGGCGCGGCGCTGGCAAAAGAGAAAATAGACTTCATGTTCCCGGCGCCGGTGGACGGCAAGCTGACCATGGAGATGACCCGCGTCATTAAGCAATTCAACGACTCGCAGCAGGATGTCGAAGTACGCGGCATCTTCACCGGCAACTACGACACCACCAAGATCAAAGCCGAATCGGCGCAAAAGGCCGGGCAGCCGCCGGCGCTGGTGATCATGTCCGCCAACTTCACCACCGATCTGGCGCTGAAGGATGAGATCCTGCCGATGGATGAGCTGTTTAAATATGGCGATCAAAAGGCCGGCGATTTTCTGCAAAAGGAATTCTGGCCCGCGATGCATAAGAACGCCCAGGTGATGGGCACCACTTATGCGATCCCGTTCCATAACTCGACGCCGATCCTCTACTACAACAAGACGATGTTCGATCGGGCCGGGATCAAACAGCCGCCGCAGACCTGGGCCGAGCTGCTGGCCGATGCCAAAAAGCTGACCGACGAGAGCACAGGCCAGTGGGGGATCATGCTGCCGTCGACCAACGACGACTACGGCGGCTGGATCTTCTCAGCGCTGGTGCGCGCCAACGGCGGGAAATACTTTAACGAAGACTATCCGGGCGAGGTCTATTACAACTCGCCGACCGCCATCGGCGCCCTGCGCTTCTGGCAGGATCTGATTTACAAGGACAAGGTAATGCCGTCCGGGGTGCTGAACTCGAAGCAGATCAGCGCCGCGTTCTTCTCCGGTAAGCTCGGGATGGCGATGCTCAGCACTGGCGCGCTGGGCTTTATGCGCGAGAACAGCAAAGACTTTGAGCTTGGGGTGGCGATGCTGCCGGCCAAAGAGCAGCGCGCGGTGCCGATCGGCGGCGCCAGCCTGGTGAGCTTTAAAGGCATCAACGATGCGCAGAAGAAAGCGGCGTATCAGTTCCTGACCTATCTGGTGAGCCCCGACGTGAACGGCGCGTGGAGCCGCTTCACCGGCTACTTCTCGCCGCGCAAGGCGTCATACGATACGCCAGAGATGAAGGCCTATCTGCAGCAGGATCCGCGGGCGGCGATCGCCCTTGAGCAGCTGAAGTACGCCCATCCGTGGTACTCCACCTGGGAGACCGTAGCGGTGCGTAAGGCGATGGAGAACCAGCTGGCGGCGGTGGTTAACGATGCCAAAGTGACGCCGGAAGCGGCGGTGCAGGCGGCGCAGAAGGAAGCCGACGCGCTGATGAAACCGTATGTGGATAAGACCGCGCTGGCGGAAGTGAAGTGACGCTTTACCCGTCATCCTCACCCTCACCCTGGCCCTCTCCCTGAGGGAGAGGGGACGGTACGGCGCTGTGGTTAAGCCCTGAATCCGGGAGAGGGGACGGTACGGCGCTGTGGTTAAGCCCTGGGCCCGGGAGAGGGAACTGCCCGGAGCCGTGGTTGAGCCCTGGGTCCGGTTGAGAAAGGAAAAAAGCAGGCCATACCCGGTATGGCCTGAAAATGTCACAACGATTAGATCCCTGCCGTTTCGCGAATATATTTGCGCGCTTTGACGGCGTATTCGAAAGGATTGGCCAGGGCAGGATCCTGCTCGGCTTCCACCACCATCCAGCCTTTATAGCCAAAGTCGTCCAGCAGCTTGAACACCGGACGGAAATCGATCACCCCGTCGCCCGGGACGGTGAAGGTGCCTTTTTTCACGCCGTCGAGGAACGACAGGCCGTCGCGGCGCACCTGGTCGATCACCGGCGGGCGGACGTCTTTCAGGTGGACGTGGTTGATGCGCGGCAGATACTTTTTGAGGATCGCCAGCATCGGCGCTTCGCCGCCTTCGGAATACCAGGCGTGGCCGGTGTCGAACAGCAGGAAGACGCGCTCGTCCACCAGCGACATAAACTTGTCGATTTCCGCAGTGGTCTGGATGCCGGTGCCCATGTGGTGGTGCAGACAGACCTGCATCCCCTTCTCCGCCGCCAGGCGGCCAAGGGTGTTATAGCCTTCCGCTACCCGCTGCCACTCCTCGTCGCTGAAGCACGGCTTCGCATCGCCGAGGATCGGTTTATCCAGCCCCTGGATGCTGCCGCTCTGTTCGGAGCAGCCAATCACTTTCGCCCCCATCGCATGAAGGAAGTTCATGTGATTGACGAATTCATCAATGGTTTTTTCCCGCTGGCCGTTGGCGAAAAAGGTGCTGAACCAGGCGTTGCAGATCTGAATGCCGCGGATATCCAGCATCGGCTTGAGGACCGCCGGGTCGCGCGGATATTTGCTGCCGACTTCGCTGCCGGTAAAGCCGGCCAGCGCCATTTCGCTGACGATCTGCTGGAAGGTGTTTTCGCTGCCAAGCTCCGGCATATCATCGTTAGTCCAGCCGATCGGGGCGATAGCCAGTTTGACGTTATCTTTGTTCATAGTAGGGCTCCTGCCGCTGCGCCTTAGCGGCGCAGCAATTCACGTTCAATGAGTTCACGGGTTTCCACTGCCTGGTATTTCATTTTTTCCGGGTAGCCAAACAGCGAGGTGGCGACAATCGGCTCCCCGCCGACCTTGAAGGTCTGCTCGGCGAATTTCATTTCGCGCAGGGTGCGGAACAGCGCGTCGAAATCCACATCCCCTTCCCCGACGCCTACGTGCTGGTGCACCACGGCATCCACGCCCGGCGGGTTAACGATATAGCGGCAATGTTTCGTATGATTGCGGGTGTCCGCAATCAGGACATGGGAGAGATCGCTCCCGGCATAGCGCAGCATGCTCGCCACATCGCCGACGCCTTTGTCGTAGAAAAAGGTGTGCGGCACGCTGTAGACGTACTTCACGTTATCGCTGCGGAACGACTTCACGATATCGACGGTTTCATTGTTCTCCTCGCAGAAATCCCAGGGATGCGCCTGGATCTCCACGCGAATGCCTTCCCGCTCAAAAATCGGCAACAGCTCTTCCATCGAGCGATAGAACATTTCATCGCAGATCTCAGGCTGATTCGGATCACCGGAGAACTCGGTGTTGATCACCTGAACGCCCATCTCCACCGCAATTTCCACCAGCCGTTTCCAGTTTTTCACCGCCGCCTGACGGCGCAGTTCGTCCGGGCCGGACCAGCGGTAGACGCAGATAAACGACGACAGCTCAAGGCCGGTATCGCGCAGCGCCTGCTTGTACTCCGCCATGATCTCCCGGCTGGCGCGCGGGTGCTTGTAGAACGGGTTAATCTGCGGGTGCGGCGACTGTTCAATGTACTTGTAGCCCCACTCCGCTACCTGATGGACCATGCGGGTGATCCCGAGGTCCTTAATGACATCCACATCAAAGGCAATTTTCATCGTCGTTACCTGTGCAAAGAAGTTCCGTCAGCAAAACGTGCTTAACGTTTATAGAATGCCGGGCACTCAGGCAGCGTCACTTCAACCGGCTCGCTGGTTCCCTGCGCTTTAATGCAGGCGTCCGCCGCCACCGACGCCGCGTAGCCGTCCCAGGCCGACGGGCCGTGCAGCTGGCCGGCTTTGACGTCGTTGATAAAGGCCTGCAGCTCGACGTCGTAGGCTTTGATAAAGCGGTCTTTCCAGTCGGTGAGAATGGCGGTCGACAGGCTGGCGGACTTGCGCATCTGGACGGCAGACGGCTCCGGCAGACGGGCAATCCCGGTCTCGCCGACCACTTCGCACTGGATGTCATACCCGTACTGGCAGTTCACGAACACTTCGACGTCGATCAGGGTGCCTTTTTTGGTTTCAAAGGAGACGATCTGCGGATCTTTCAGACGCGCGTGGGTGTGCGAGGTGGAGCGCGGGAAGCGCACCTGCACGGAACGGTAGTCATCGTTCAGCAGCCAGCGCAGCACGTCCAGCTCGTGGATCAGGGTGTTGGTGATCGCCATATCGGTGGTGTAGTTCTCGCCGACCGACTGGTTGCGGTGGGCGCAGCGCAGCATCAGCGGCGCGCCGATATCGCCATCGTCGATCACTTTTTTCAGCGCCAGATAGCCTTCGTCGTATGGGCGCATAAAACCTACCTGCACCAGGCGACGGCCGGCCTTCATTTCGGCATCGACGATGCGGCGGCAGCCTTCCGCGGTCATCGCCAGCGGTTTTTCGCAGAACACTGGCTTACCGGCGGCGATGGCGGCCAGGGTGTACTCTTCGTGGGTCGGGTCCCAGGAGGTGACCAGGATGGCATCGACATCGCTGGCGTTAATCACGTCGTGGCCGTCGGCGTAGACTTCCGCCTGCACGCCCGGCAGCGCGACCGCCGCGCGGGCGTTGTCGGCATTGATATCAGACACCGCCACAACGGTGGCGCCCTGCAGAACCTGGGTGCAGCGACGGATGTGTTCTTTACCGATAGCGCCAGCGCCGATGACACCTAATTTGAGCGACATAATGGTTTTCTCCGTAAGTCTGTAGGATTCAGAGTGGATGTTCGTTTTAGTAATCACGCGCCTGGGCGCGCTTTTCATTAATCATTTGCGCAACTTTGCGGATCCGCTCAGAGAGCGCCGTCTGGGCGACCCCAACGTTCCACCAGCTGCCGTATTTGTGCACCATGGTCTTCGGCAGCACTTTAATATCAATCAGGGTGCTGACCGTTTCGCGACGGGCGGCGTCCAGCGCGTGGCGCAGTTCGTCCAGGGTGGTGACGCGCCAGGTTTTGCAGCCGTAGCCGGCGGCGATGGTGGCGAAGTCCACCGGCACCAGGCCGCCCTGCAGCTGGCCGGTTTCCGGCTGGCGGTAGCGGAACTCGGTGCCGAAGCTGTCCATCCCGTGCTCCATCTGCAGGTTGTTGATGCAGCCGTTGGCCATGTTGTCGAACAGCACGACGTTGATCTTCGCCCGCTCCTGCAGAGAGGTGACCAGTTCAGAGTGGAGCATCATGAACGAGCCATCGCCGACCAGGGAGTAGACTTCGCTCTGCGGCTGCGCCAGTTTCACGCCCAGCGCGGCGTTGACCTCATATCCCATGCAGGAGTAGCCGTACTCCACGTGGTAGGTGTTTTCCGCGCGGTTGCGCCAGACGCGCTGCAGATCGCCGGGCAAGCTGCCCGCCGCCGCGACGATCACCGCCTCGGCCGGCAGCGTTTCATTCAGTACCCCAAGGACGCTGCTCTGGGTCAGGGTGGAGTCGGTGATCTGGCGGAACTCGCGATACACCGATTCGCGATCGAGATGATCGTCGATCTCCGGGACAAAGGATTTTTCCTGCCACACCGCCTGGTAGACGCGCTGGGTCTCTTTTAACTGACGGCTCTGCACGCTCTCGATCTGCGCGCCCCAGCCGGCCTGCCAGCCGCTGTCCGCCAGCGCCGCGTCGAGGGCGGTCATCGCTTCCCGGGCGTCCGCCAGCATGGCAATGCCGTCCAGCTTCCAGGCGTCGAAGTTGCTGACGTTAATATTCAGGAAACGCACCTCCGGGTGCTGGAAAATCCATTTCGAGGCGGTGGTAAAATCGCTGAAACGGGTGCCAACGCCGATCACCAGGTCGGCCTCTTTCGCCAGCAGGTTCGCCGCCAGACAGCCCGTCTCGCCGACGCCGCCGACGTTCAGGGGGTGAGAAGAGACCACCGTCCCCTTCCCGGCCTGGGTTTCGGCAAAGGGCACCCCGTAGCGCTCGGCGAAACGGGACAGCGCTTCGCCCGCGCCGGAGTATTTCACCCCGCCGCCGCAGACGATCAGCGGTTTACGACTGGCTTTGATGGCCGCCACGGCGTCCGCCAGCTGCGCGGCGCTGGCCGGGCGGCGGTCGAGACGGTGCACCCGGCGCGCAAAGAAGGATTCCGGGTAGTTCCAGGCTTCGCCCTGCACGTCCTGCGGCAGGCACAGCGTCACCGCGCCGGTTTCCGCCGGGTCGGTCAGGACGCGCATGGCGTTGATACAGGCGCTCATTAGCTGTTCCGGGCGGGTAATGCGGTCCCAGTATTTGCTGACCGCGCGGAAGGCGTCATTGGTGCTGATGCTGAGATCGTAGCTCTGTTCAATCTGCTGGAGCACCGGGTCCGGCTGGCGGGTGGCGAAGACATCGCCCGGCAGCAGCAGCAGCGGAATGCGGTTGGCGCTGGCGGTGCCGGCGGCGGTGATCATGTTGGCCGCCCCCGGACCGATGGAGGAGGTGCAGGCGATAATCTGCCGGCGCAAGGCCTGGCGGGCAAAACCGGTGGCCGCGTGGGCCATCCCCTGCTCGTTGCGCCCCTGATAGACGCGCATGTCGCCGCTGTCCTGCTCCAGCGCCTGCCCCAGCCCCAGGACGTTGCCATGGCCGAATATCGCGAAAATGCCTTTCACGAACTTCAGCTCTACACCATCCACTTCCAGGTACTGGTTATCGAGGAACTTCACCAGCGCCTGCGCCGTTGTCAGTCTCAGTTTGCCCATGATGCACAATCCTTATTGTTCAGTATTTGTGTGTGGCGTCGCGCCGATGCCGCCGGGGCCGTCGTTCACGTCACTGGAATACCTGTGGATTATAGGCAAACATTTTTTTCATTAAATACAAATACAGAAGAAATATTTCATTTTGCGAGAAGGATCAAACTCTCTACCCATTTCATACGTTTCACTTACATTCCTGACACGTTTTCGGGCCCTTTTTTGCCGCAGCACACGACAATATCCCCTTAAAAATCATAGGTAAATGGCTGTCGTGTGGCGTTTCATTTTCTCCCGGGTCAACAGTGGGGACGATCCGCGCTCACGCGAGGCTCAGTGCGGCAGAGTGGTAGATCCCTCACACTTTTGGTTTTTTAATTTCGAACGAGTTTGCAAATGAAATATTTATTTCTCAAACTAAGGGTAACCAATAACCCTCAGGCTGTTCACGGAGTCAACGTCGGGATCCCGACCCTTCCAGGCAGCAGACACCAAAAAGGAAATCCTAGCTATGAATGCAGCAGTAAAGCGGCTCGACGTCATCTGTATAGGTCGGGTGGCCGTCGACCTCTATGCCCAGCAGATCGGTTCGCGGCTAGAAGACGTTGCCAGTTTCGCGAAATATCTGGGCGGCTCCTCCGGCAACGTGGCCTTTGGCACCGCGATTCAGGGGCTGAAATCGGCCATGCTGGCGCGCGTTGGCGATGAACACAACGGCCGTTTCCTGCGTGAAACGCTCAACCGCGCCGGGGTGGATACTGAGTATCTGATTACCGACAAATCTCGCCTGACCGCGCTGGTGATGCTGGGGATAAAGGATCAGGAGACTTTCCCTCTGATTTTCTACCGCGATAACTGCGCCGATATGGCCTTAACGCCTGACGACATCAGCGAGGAGTATATTGCCTCCTCCCGGGCGCTGGCGGTGACCGGCACCCATCTGTCGCACGCCAACACCCGCGCCGCGGTGCTGAAGGCGCTGGAGTACGCCCGCCGTCACGGCCTGCGTACCGCGCTGGATATCGATTACCGTCCGGTGCTGTGGGGACTCACCTCGCTCGGCGATGGCGAAACCCGTTTCATTGAGTCCGGGCCGGTCACCAGCCAGCTGCAGGAAGTGCTGCATCTGTTCGATTTGGTGGTGGGAACCGAAGAAGAGTTTCATATTGCCGGGGGCAGCACCGATACCCTGACCGCGCTCAAAAATGTGCGCAATACCACCAAAGCCACCCTCGTCTGCAAGCGCGGGCCGATGGGCTGCGTGGTGCTGGAAGGCGACATCCCGGACAGCTGGGACCAGGTGCCGCTGCAGCAGGGCGTGCGCGTGGAGGTGCTCAACGTGCTGGGCGCCGGAGATGCCTTTATGTCTGGCCTGCTGCGCGGCTGGCTTAACGACGAGGGCTGGGAGCAGGCTTGCCGTTATGCCAACGCCTGCGGGGCGCTGGTGGTCTCCCGCCACGGCTGTGCGCCGGCGATGCCGACCAAAGTCGAACTCGATGACTACCTGCAGCGCGCCGAATCGGTGCCGCGCCCGGACGTCGACGATCGCCTCAACCACCTGCACCGGGTGACCAGCCGCCGCCAGCAGTGGCCGGAGCTGTGCATTTTCGCCTTCGACCATCGCAAACAGCTGGCCGATCTGGCGCGGGAGGCCGGGCGCGATGAAGCCTGCATTCCGCAGCTCAAGCTGCTGTTGTTGGCCGCGGCCGAAGCGGCGGCGCAGGAGGCGGGTCTTGACCAGCGCAGCGGTATTCTGGCCGACGGCACCTACGGCCAGCGTGCGCTGAACGCCATTACCGGCAAGGGCTGGTGGATCGGGCGCCCTATCGAACTGCCCAGCTCGCGACCGCTGCGTCTGGAGCATGGCAACATCGGCTCGCAGCTGATCGACTGGCCGCTGGAGCATGTCGTCAAATGTCTGGTCTTCTATCACCCGGATGACCCGACGGCGCTGCGTGCAGAGCAGGACGCCCTGCTACTCGAGGTGTGGCAGGCCTGTAACAAGTCAGGCCATGAATTGCTGCTGGAGGTGATCCTGCCGGAAAATGGCCCGGACAAAGACGAGCGCCATTACCACACCATGCTGGAACACTTCTATCAGCTGGGGATCAAGCCGGACTGGTGGAAGCTGCCGCCGCTCTCCAGCGCCAGCTGGCAGCAGATTACCGCCCTTATCGAGCGCGAAGATCCGTGGAGCCGCGGGATCCTGATCCTCGGCCTCGACGCGCCTTCCGACAAACTGCGCGCCGGTTTCGCCGAAGCGGCCGCACACCCGATGATCAAAGGTTTCGCCGTCGGGCGCACCATCTTTGGCCAGCCGTCGCGGCGCTGGATGCAGGGTGAGCTCAGCGATGAGGCGCTGATAGAGGAAGTGAAACGCAACTACCTGACGCTTATTGGCTACTGGCGCGAAGCCCGCCGCTGATCCCCCGACGCCCGTCTCCGTCACCTTGCGGAGCGGGCGTTTTTCTGTTTCTTCGTGAAATGAATCGCGTATTTCGTCGCAATAAATGAAAAATTCGCTTCATTTGGTACACTGGAAGCCATATTCCTTCCATTTTCTCAGAGCGCACTCTATGGCCAATAACCCAACACAGCTGACCATCCTGCAGGATGAAATCAGGCGTCGCTACGATACGTTAAGCAAACGCCTGAAACAGGTCGCCCGCTATATCCTTGATAACAGCAATAGCGTGGCTTTCGATACCGTGGCCTCCATTGCGCAACAGGCGGACGTTCCCCCTTCCACGTTGATTCGTTTTGCCAACGCCTTCGGCTTCAGCGGCTTTAACGAAATGAAACAGATGTTCAAGCAGCATTTGATGGAAGAGACCGCCAACTATACCGAGCGCGCCCGTCTGTTCCGCCAGACCACCAGCGATGAGTCCAGCCCGCCGGAAACGCCAACGGAAATCCTCAATATGTTCACGATGGTGAACAACCAGGCGCTGCAGCAGCTGGCGATGCAGACCTCCAGCGATGAGCTGGAGCGCGCGGTGGCCCTGCTGGGCGAGGCGGAAAATATTTACGTCATTGGCCTGCGCCGGTCGTTCAGCGTCGCCTCCTATCTGACCTATGCGCTGCGCCACCTCGATCGCAAAGCCTTTCTGATCGACGGCCTCGGCGGCATGTTCACCGAGCAGCTGAGTCTGGTCGGCCCGAAAGACGTGGTGGTGGCGGTGAGCTTCTCGCCGTACGCCCGGGAAGTGGTCGAGCTGGTGGAGCTGGGCGCGCAGCGCAAAGCGCGGCAGATCGCCATTACCGATAGCCAGGTCAGCCCGCTGGCGGCCTTCAGCGATGTCTGCTTTGTGGTGCGGGAAGCGCAGGTGGATGGCTTCCGCTCGCAGGTTGCTTCCCTGTGCCTGGCCCAGACGCTGGCGGTCTCGCTGGCGCTGAACAGCAGTCAGGAGTCTGAGGCCAAGCAGAAGGCGTGAAATAAGCCGCCTGGCGTTAGTTGCCCGGCGGAGTTGTATAAGCCTGCGGGAGGCGCCAGTAGGCCGGGCAAGGCATTTATGCCGCCATCCGACACAAAGACGGGTATGGCGTCGGAGGTGTCCTGCCCGGCGGCGCTGCGCTTGCCGGGCCTGGGATATGTGCGCCTGCGGGATGCCGTAGAGACTGTTATCGGTTTGCAACTTTCCCGGCCAGACAATGCGTTTATTACGTGTAACTTCAGCGAAATTTGCGCTCCCGGTTAATCGTCTGCGTTATGCCTGGCATGGCACAGGGAGCGCACAGGGGGCGGCCAGTCGCCGCCGCCCCCTGTACCCCCGGGCTCC
>ERZ773269.687-NODE-687-length-38529-cov-14.048500_pt1 | contig 38529 bp, 39 predicted proteins | sample MGYA00511958_ERZ773269 | MGnify/ENA primary metagenome ERZ773269 (study PRJEB29015, sample SAMEA2737761) | human gut metagenome | biome: human gut; feature: human-associated habitat; material: faeces | place: China | collected 2012 ... | reverse complement strand
GAATAAGCCGGAAGTGGTGGCGCGTGCTGCCAAAGAAGTGATTGCGGATTATCTGCACGCATTGAAAACCATTGAATTTGCTGTGTATTGCCCGCCGCGGGATGATACGAATTTCAAAGTGTTTAAGCGGGTGATGGGAGCGTAAAGAATCGAAAGGAGACAAGCGATGGGAGAAAACTATGTATATATGGATGACGATGAAATGATGGAATTACACGGTTTGCTCGAAGAAATGCTTTCCAAAGAGAAATTTTCAATGAACGCTCTCGAAGGTGCAACGGTATCCACAGATCCGTCCCCGGATTATCTGCTCCGGGTGCTGTGTACGCCGGTTCTGGACCGTTGCTTTTATTTGACCATGTGGGGCGACAGATCATACGAGCACTTACTGCACGATATCAAAGACGGTACGTATCAGGGACTTACCATGGATGTTTTTGAGAAGAAACGCTTGGAATGGGTGAAGGAAATCAAGAATACGGAAGACCCCATTCTCCGTGTCGAGAAAGCATTACGGTATGCCCGCGAAGTCGATGTTTGGGAGACAAAGAAACACTTTTTGGATCTGGTTGCGAAAGACAAGACCACGATGGTATGCGCGGAAGTATGTGCCAATATGATTAAGAAAGGCTATTCCCTGACGGAAATTGCGTCGATTGTTCCCCGGACCACCAAAGCGGATATCTACGGGCTTTCCCACATGATAAAAAAGCCGCTGAAACTGACGGAAAAGGAATATAAGGATGTTGAAAAGCAGTACCGGAAGACAGGAGAACCGGCCGTCTTAAAGAAAGTTTTTGGAGAGCCCGGTCAGAAGAAAGGAAAGTCTGAAGATGTATAACACATTCCGTTATTAATCAATAGTAAGAGAAGCCGGTTTGAGAGTGATGGAAGAGACTGATAACCGTGAAGATTGCATCTGTGCTTCATCAGGAGTCTGCCCTTTTTACCGGGATTGCGATTGTGTTTAAAGAAGATGAGAGAGGAGTGGCGATTATGTGTCATGAAATGGAAATCATGAGAAATCAGGCACATGAGGAAGGCGTTGAGGAAGGTAGACGCTTGTTATTAATTGAGCAAGTCTGCGCAAAAATGCAGAAATTTTCTTCAGCAGAAGAAATTGCAGATGATCTGACGATACGGGACGTGCCTTTAATCCAGAAAATCATAGATGTAGCTACGAGGTTCGCTCCGGATTATAACGTTGATGCTATTTATGAGGCATTAAACTTGTAGAGCTGCTAAAATTCTCCTTGTGGAGAAATAGTATTAAAGATATTTCGCTAAGAGCTTCCTGAAAAAGGAGTCTCTTTTTTTGATGTAAAACACCAACTTTCGCGACACATGCCCTGTTAGTTTCCAAAAATTTTACAGCCAAAATGGGAGAGCTGAACCCTGATGCTTCCACTATGGCGCATAACCAATAATCATCTTTTTCTTTCCATAATTCACGCAAGAATAAATCTGGAAAGGAAAGAGTGATTATGGGATTACGAACCGAAGATGCCGTACGGGATGGTTATGCACCGTCTGACGGAACTGCATTTGTAAACGGGGCACGACAGATTTTAGGATTTGATAAAGTGGAAGCCGGAGTACGCCAGGGAACCGGACAGATCACCACCTTCAATCAACTTGGATTTACAGGAGTGATCGACAAGCCGGATGGATGGTACCTTCCGGACGATTACAGTAAAGTTGCCATTGTTCTGGAAACAAAAGCAGAAAAAGAAGATGTGGCAAATGAAAAATGGGTGAAAGAGCTGCAGAAAAACATGAATATTGTTTCTGCAAAATATAACAAGGTAATTGGCATTCTTTATAACGGTAAAAATGTACGCGTCTTTAAGAATGAAGAGGAAATGACATATGCATTCCCCATCACGCGTTGTTCTGCCAGCCATGAAACAAGCGCACTGACTACAAGGTCAGCTGAATCGACAGCTTGTAGCCAGATACGCAGCTGTTCCGGGAAATCTGGATCATCGTAATAGAAGCAGAAACCCCAGGTTCCATTCTCCAAGACCATTTTCATAATCATTTCTCCTCGCAGTGATTGAGTTCGTAAAAAAGCTTCTTACCACTGAAATGAATTGATTTTTTTCAGTAACTGAAACCAGTGAGAAGCATCGCCCCACTGAATATCCTGTTCCGTATAACTTCCAAGACAGATTTCTTCCATTTTCTTTCCGGGTTCAAAGAACTGCCAAACCAACCCGTTTGTATAGATGACTTTGCGATAGGAGAGGACGTGACCGTCAAGCTGATCGGTATAGGTCAGCTTCACGTCAGGCCGTTTAATTTCAACACATCCAAGAATGGGAGCATGCTTGATTTTCTCCCGTTTCAGCACCACAAAATCGGGAAATCCGGATTCGCCTTTCAGATAAGAGGATTCAGTGGTTGTTCGTCTTTCTGAAACGTCCCGGATAGAAACTTTTCTGCCGGATTCGGATTCGCGCAACACACTGGCGACGATGGAATATAATTCACACTCGACGGCACAGTTTTGTATCAGGGCAAGTTCCAGTTCTTCTTTGTAATCGCTAAAAATTCTACCGTAATTCAATATTCGCTCCTTCCGGGAACCCATAGACCAGGACTAATTCCACTCCATCACCGTCAATATGTCTGTTTACACTGATGTGATCGGCCGTAGCCAGGGCCATCCGCATCCGCTTCTGAGTAGCCATGATATCAAAACCGCACCGTCCTGTAAAAGCAGCGGTAATATCGTGAAAGTGATCCTGCCGGATAGTCAATTTGGCACCAACCAGTTCTGCAAATTCCTTCAGGATCGGCAGAAGAGCCGCATCAAACCACGTCCGGAAATCCCGTACCGCGTCATCTGCCCGTTTCCGCCTAACGCTTTCGATGGCCTCCATGGCAGCAGCGGCTTCATCTTGTGAGAGGTTTTCTGCCATATCAGCTAAATTATCGGCCTGATCCGTACCGGTATAATCAAATTCCAACACATCATCATTTTCCAAAGTTTCATTCTGTTCCATAAAATATCATCTCCATAGATTTGTAAATTGTTCTTTAGAACAAATATAGCATATAAAAGATTGGAAAGAAACGCTTTTCGTTCGACTGGATTCGACAAAAAGCGACAAAAAAATGGAGGATCAAAGGGATCCTCCTATTCAAGATAAGCCTTGAGAGCTTTCATCAACCTTTTCTGTTCATCCGGTGGAAGAGTACGGATTGCTTCCGGCAGACCATTCGCGAATCCATCCACGGAATATGTCACAACATCAACCAGGAGAGTATCTGCGGAAACATCCAAGGCATTTGCGATGGCAACAAACGTATCTAATCTTACAGTTTTCATACCGCGTTCAATGACACTTATATGTGTTGAACTGAGATCGACAATGGCAGCCAGATTTTCCTGTGTCAAGCCTTTTGCTTCCCTTGCGGTCTTAATACGCAATCCTACTGCTTTTAAATCCATCGTACATCTCCTTTAGCACAAAAAAATGGTCTAAAGGTATTATATCTGTTGGGCAGGATGCAATACAGAATCTACGAAACTATATATTGGTCTAAAGAACAATATAAGGAAAGATTATGAATGATTATTATCTTGCATGCGTCTGATTCATGTTGCAAATCCTGTGCTAATTCCGTGGTGCGTACATAAATATCACCGCTACAGTTCGCGCCGGTGTCGCTGTACAGATGGTTATCCGTGCAAATTCCGTAGTCTTTACTATACGCATAGGATGTCAATGATGCAAATTGACTGATATCAATGGTACCAGTTGCGAGCAATACAGCAAGCAGCCCGGCAACCGGACGCTTCCAGTTCCCTTTTTTATGTTTTTGCATAGATTCTCCTTCCTTCCTTTTTTTATAGGCTAATTATGGAGAAAAATGATGCAAATTTGGTTTTGATGTGATTTTGTTATACATACAAAAAAGACTTCCTCTAATTTCTTAGAGAAAGTCCTTGTGTTGGAGAAACGATTTATTCGTATTTAATGTATTCACCGAAATTGAAATTGTAAGACTGTCTTGTTCCGAGTTTTGAAGTTTCTCTCCAATCATTAACGAGGTCGATAGCTCCGTTTTCAGCCATATGCGGAACGCCGTCTGCCTGTACAATCCAACATGCGTGTACTGTGTCCCCGACAACGGCGCATTTTAAACCAAGCAACGTTGCAAGCAGATGTCCTGTATCAGCAAAATCAATACATACGCCCTTTTTGTTGATAAGCACCTGATAAAATTTATCGTACGTATGCAGACTTGGATTGTTTTTTACTTCATCGTCGTATTTTGATCCGATTAACAATTCTGAAATCTTTGCGAGTCTCTCTGGTTCTGTAGCATGTTCGAAATCAAAACTATTTAACCAGTTCCTCAACACAGCAATAACTTCATCGGCCTGTTTTTTCTCTTCGTCTGTCATGGAATTTACACGATTGAATGGATCTGTTTGACCGGTCAGCTGTGCGATGTAATAACCATAGTTTGTGATAAACTGATTATGCCCCGCGAGTCCGTGATGATTAATTTCCGAATATTTTTCAAGCCAGTCTTTAGTTGCTTCAATATTCAGTGCATACAGATCCACGACCCTTTTAAGTGGATAATTACTATCATACGCTACATCACGCACCTTGCCGCCTTCATAGGTCAAGCCAAGCTCTTCTGCAGTGGCAGTTTTAATTTTGCCGTTTTCATCCAGTACGCGGTACAGGTAATCGATTGTCACTCCGTCAGGAGTTGTCCATTTATCGAACGTCCAATACGACTGCGCATTCGGATAAAGTTTCATCTGGTAACCTGCAGATGTCGGCTCTCCGATATCTCCCGCTGCTTTTGTATCTGTTTTTCCGTGATAATACAGAATATATTCGTTACCACCGTTCCAGTTGCGCCAGTACATATTGTCGCCAACTTTCAAATCGGTTGTTGGAAATGCGACACCAGTTCCAACTGGGTTTACTCTTGTAGTATTCTCCGGTTTATCGACATCTCTCATATAGCTGACAAGGCTCGACTGTTTGACGTTGGATTTTGCGGAAGACTGGGGTTTTCCTGTTGAACCGGTACTTTTTACAGTCCCCTGCGTCTTTACCACGCCGTTCTCTACCCACTGTCCGTCTGCATTTACGGTATAGCCGTCCGGGGTTGTGGTGTTGGTTAAGAGGTAACCGTCTGCACCGAAATAATAACTCTCGGAAATGCCGTCCCCATTACCATCCAGCCAGCGCCACTCATTTTTGGGATAATTACCATTTTCATCCCACCAGTATCCAGTTGCGTCCTGTTTCCATTGCCCGGCAAATGCGGTTGTTGCAGAACCCGCGGCCATCGCCGTTGCCATTGCAAGCGCTGCCGCTTTTTTGTAAATTTGCTTTTTACCCATAATGTTCCTCCTTTGTTCGTTAGCCCTTTTTCTTGCGCTATAGACTTATTATAGTTCCTTGGGTGATTTCTGACAATGCTTTTGTATTCTGCCGATATCCAAAAGAACTATTTTAATTCTGTTTTCAAGAAAAATCCAGCTGTACTATGAATAGTATATCGTATTGTGGATATATACACAATATTGATCTGAAAGAAAATCAGCTATGATTGTTCGCAGGAGGAGGACTTGTCATGGTTGATTACAGCCCGCTGTGGGACACAATGCGCAAACGCGGAATAACGCAATATATGATTCTGCAGGATAAGGTCCTCGATAATCATACGCTTGATCGTCTGAAAAAGAACATGAACATCACGTTGATTACATTGGAGCGTATCTGCACCTATCTGGATTGCACACCGAATGACGTGATTCGGTTTACAGAATAGAGCAGTAGTATATTTGATCGGAAATTATAAATAAAATCCCATGTCAGTGCCGCGCGGCGGTTGACTTGGGATTTGTTCGTATAGAGATTTTTTATGTACACCTTATAAATACCTCATTGAATGGAGTAGAGCAATTATATGGAAAATACATTAAAAAAGAGACCTTGTACGGAAGTAAAATATCATGGTCTTTACGATGGCAAAAGCCTGCTTCCGTACGCCATTGAAAGGAACTGGGAACTGAAGAGGTCCAAAATAAATTATGACATAGAAATCTTAACCAAGCTGAATCAGAAATCAATAACGATAAAGCTGTCAGATTCGGTACCTTTTGAAAGGGTACATGCGATACTCTGCAAAATTCTGAGGTATGAATGTCTTTTTGATGGCCGTTTTTTCAAAATGAATAAATATGAAGTAGACGGTATTGATATCACGGCTGACATGAGAGAAAACATGCTGTCATATTATGAAGGTAAACGGGCATATACAATATTCAGTCAACCAGTGAATGATATGGCCTATAAAAGAGGTTTTTGTGCATGGGAGAGGTACGATAAAAAGGCATTACAAATGGATCAGATGTTTTATTATATCGGGTTCGGTGATGGCTTGACAGCCGATTTGAGGTTGGCATTATTCTCAGAGATATTTGAGCCGTTATCAGAGTATCTTGCATCATTGCAAAAAATCCAAATTAATTGTTCACAGCCGCCAAAACAGAGGAATACAAAATGCCCACAATGTGGCTGCAAGTATAAAATTTCCATACCGAGTATTCCCTCCTTCAAGGATAAGATAGATTCGGTGATACAAGGATACGGAAGAACAGCGTTTAATGGCGATAATATTCCTGAAATTCTAAAAAGGACTGTCAACACAAGAAATAAAATGCTTCATGTTGATGCGAAAAAAGAAGATGCAATGACGGGCGGTCAGTGTGGATTTTACATCAGAAAATATGTAGAATTGTATCGGGTAGTGGTGCTGTCAGAATTAAAACTGTGGAATGCAGATCTGGAAAATGAACTTGCAGAGGCCATAAACGGTTACAATGCTGATTTCAAAAAATTAAGAATAAAAAAGAAATGAAAGAAGCGACAGCAGTATACTACAGGAACAATGATAAGAAAGCGCAGGTGCGAGTGCCTGCGCTTATTCGTTATGTATGTTTCTTTTATATTACTGTAAATCCTGTATGTAGCTTATGAGATCATCATACTGTGACGAGGACATTTCGCCATTATCATACAGTTCCTGAATGTGCTCCGCCAGAGCATCGATGTCATAATCTTCGGTGTCTCCATTCACAATATCCACAATCTGATCTTTCAGGTCCTTGTATTCCTTGCAGAATATATGGCTGTCGTACATTGTGTTGCCTCCTTCTTTTTATTCGATATACATACGCGGTTTATCGGAAAAGAGCATTTTAACAAATGCTTCCTGCGGATTTCCTACATAGTAGACCGGGTGCGCCTGACAGATCTCCAGCATTTTCTTTATAATCGCGAAATTGGGGTCCGTGGGATCGCATCGGAAGTCTTTGGTTTGCATGATAACACGATATTCCAGCTCATATGCAAGCATGACCGTAAAGGGTGTAAACTTGCCGGGCTGAAAGTTTTTCAGTGTCTCGAACCGTTCCTTCCGTTCCGCTTCATTGGCCACGCACATCCTGAGATAGCAGTGATCGAAGTACCTGCAGGTCTCGCAGACGAGCTGGTCAATCTGTTGATCGATAAGCTGTTCGTCGGTAGGAACCTCATAAGATCCAATCTTTTCAATATTGTCAGGATTCCGCAGTCCGTAATCAATCAGTTTACCGTCACTCTTACGCATGTAACGGTAAATATCCGCTTCGACCCAGAGGCAGTCGCCGGGATTAAATAATTCAAAACCGGTTCTGTCCATCCAGACATGATCTTCCTTGCCGACAAAACCGATACCGTCACCATACATGTCGTTTACCATGATACGTTTGAAAAGTACTTTGTTTTTCTGCTGATCGAACCGTAAAATCTGGCCTTTAAAGTCAGCGGATGAGCCTGAAACGTGATAGTAGCACAACTCGAAAAATTGCCGGACCTTGTCGCAGGAACGTTTCTGCACCTCCAGATATTCGTCATAGGACTTGAAATCGCCATTCTCCACATCCCGCATGCTGTCCGGAGAGAAGTCTATCCGACCGTTCTGATATCTTTCGAGAGTGTCTTTCCCATAACATTCCTTTCGTAATTCATCCCATTTGTTCATAAATCATTCCTCCCAAATTGATAAGTGCTGCATGGCAGCCTGACATACCAATCTTTGGGTTAAGCCCATTATAATACATTTTGTGCCTGTTATAAAGAATAATAATGGCAATCTCCAAATAGCCCATAATCAGGGATTTCAACTGTACTGGAGCGCCTCGTCATCCATTATTTGGGACGATCAGATTTCGCCTAAAGGTAAATTGTATTTTTTGAACACGATTACCGCTTAATATTTCTTTAAAATGAATGCGAAAACCCGTATTCGAATAGATAACCGCAATGGCCGGACGAAATTTATCCTTTTTGAGCAACTTATACGGATAGTCCGGATCTCCGGTAAGCAGCTTTGCCAACGCCGCTGTGGAAATGGTAATAACGCCTGAGTTGGATACTACACAGCGCAGGTAGAGAATAACGGCAGGCAGTGTATGAAGCGAATACAGGTTTTGGAGATTTACAGTTTTGTAAGTCTTTTCGGTATTGTTTTCCCAATACTGAATAAAGTCATGGGAAAAAGTTACGGAACACAGATCTGAAAGGATATCCACCCGTACAGACTCTATACAGACCATGCCTGATGTATTATTCTTACGGTGTCTTCCAAAAACAAGAGGCTGCTCGGCAAGATCTTCCAGATGGGAGAGGATGCGACGGACATGGTGTGAGCGATTGCGATTGCACTCCGAATTGGAATAGTATCCAAACATCATGTGCAGGATCGTGATCGGCACAGTGATTTCACAGTGATCGCGTTCGGGGAAAAAGTACATGATGGACAGCAGGGCCTTCCAGGCGATTGCGGAAATCGGCTTTCCGTCAATCCCGGAAATCCCGGTTAACAAAATGGTTTTTGGAACTTTTAATAACAAATCAGTGGAATACATGGTGCCTCCTTAGCCTTTATAAGATGAATCGATGATATCATCATAGATGGAACTGGAATAATCGACATCGATCTTCGAGACTGTGGCATCCTGATGAGATATGTATTCCTGGGTAGCCATATCGTAATCAAAGTCATTCATCCAGTCATTCCGATACGGACAGATCGACAACTCATCGAACATGATATTTTCATGGAGCATGTAATGATCCATCCCGTCCTCGGCAGGAAAACGTGAAATGACAAAGCGTAAACTGCTTACCTTCCGATCCGAAAAGTTTTCCGAGACGGTTACGTTAAGATTTGTGCAGCGGTTAATTTCCTGAATGGCCGGCAAAATATGGTCCCGTTTCAGATATTTGTACGGAAAATCCATGTCTCCTGTCAAAAGATTTGTGAGATCCGAAATATCATAATTGAAGACATGCATATTTTGGTAACGGCAGAAAAACGGATACAGTATGACGGAAGCGGGTTTCTTGAGCCGATTCAGGTATTTCAGTTTTACCACAGTGAAGTCTTCTTTCAGCGAATAGCCGAAATAACGTGCAAGGTCCGTATTGAAGCGGATAGTAAGCCAGTCTCTCTTGAAAGAAAAACTCATCGTCTGAATCCATACAAAAGAAACATACATGTCCTGATCTTTGTCATGGATTGTCAGCGTTTCATTCATTAACTCCTTAACAAGCAGCACAATTCGCCTTTTTAACCGGGCAAAGTTGCAATTCCGGTCGCTGCAGTATCCGAGAGCTTGACAAAGTTCGCTGATGGACAATGCTACACCATCGATATGTCTGTAATTCTGCTGTAAACTTTTCCAAAGCAGATACATAAGGCTCTTATATTGGATCGGATCAAGAGCCTTATAGGTGATAAACATGATGCCGTATTTGGCAATATCATTCCGCTCAAAGATCTTGTAGTCGTGTATTGCTGGCTGGGGATAATGTTTCATTGATTACTGGTCTCCTTACTACCGATTTGATGCCGTAATTATGGAGACAAAACGGAATATTTTGGTATTGATGGATCAATTTTCTTCTGAAGGAAACGGATTTTTTAGTGTATGACAGCCATTTTCTGCAAGACAATACAAGTTTTTATGCCATTTTCGCGTCTCCACAACAGCATTTACACGGTGCCGTATGTCAATTCAGGCACTGATAAACGGAACTGTTCCGTATTCCAATGGTGGCTATATCATTTCCTAAGTGGAATTTTGGCGGTGTTCCTATGTCTTTTCCGAAAAAAGTACGTGATTTCTGCCAATACAGTCATTGTTAACCGACAATTTTCTCTTCACCAATTACCACCTCTCCATAAGATGGGAGGCAGCGTATGCGACTCGGTCACTGATAACCAGTACAGTTTTTTATTCCGAGAACTATATCTATACGTTGGAGAATATTTTGGTGGTGTGCTAATTCTTTTCTCGAAAAGATAAGTTATCTCTGCCACTATGTTACCTCTCCAATAACTTCACCTCAGATAATCCACATTCTCCATAAAGGGTTCACTGTGTAGAAGATGCCAATACATTCCCCTAGTATCGATACTGTTACTGATACAATTAATAGTAACTGTATCGATATTTTCTGCTTATGAGGAATCGATTTAATAAACTTATTGTAGCTGAGTCAATTCATGGTCTGTTCTACGATAAAATTTTTTATTGCGAGATTTCTTTTCTTTTGTTTCTTTTTTGGGGGCAAAAAATTGTTGCCGTACATTTTTGTACGTTTATAGTATTGCATAGTTATAGATCTGTTTACGGAGACGGCGGTGCCACCCAGAAATCGTTGGAATTACAGGTGTTTCCGAGGAATTATCAATGTCTTATGGTGAGCAAAATGACGTATTTGGGGGTGGTACGGTGAGGAAAAGTAAGTGAGGTGAGCAAAATGACGTACTTTTCCCCATTTCCTATCGTATTTTTTTCCACCACATTTTTGGAAAAACAGGCCTGCTTTTAAGTTATGGTGAGGGAAATGACGTATGGTGAGCAAAATGACGTATGGTGAGGGAAATGACGAGTTTTTCTGACAAGCAAACTATCACGAAGGTGATAACTTCTGGAAAATCATAGCTATCACGTATGTGATAACTTATGAAAAATTACAGACTATCACGAAACTGATATACGTAAGTACTGTAAGTTATCACGAAAGCTGATATCCAGTAATCATCAGGATATCACGTATACTGATATCCGTAGCCCAACCGTGATTATCACGAAACTGATATTGCTGTACCATAAGCTATCACGAAAGCTGATAACATCTGAGAAAAAAACGACCTCCCGCCAAAAATGACAGGAGGCCGTTAGGTTCGTGCTACTGAGAAGTGAGGTCATCATACATGGCCAGAGCAATCCTCAGCATCGTTCGCCGTTGGTTAAAATTATTAATCCGCTTGAAAAACTGCCTTCCGGTCCGCATGTGATATTCCACGCGGAGGCTTTTGCAAATCTTCGAAAAGTCATCCATCAGATCCATCAGATCCAGGAGATACAGAATTCTGGTCTCATTTGATGGAGCCGGATCAGATATCAAAACCAGCCAACACTTGTGTATCCCGGTAAGAAGTTTTTCCAACTGACTATACAGCAGCGGAGTCGTAACCTTAAGCTTTTGCAGGTTTGCAGGATCATAAAACTCGTGCATCATGATATATTCTCCTTCCGTAAAAACAGGCACGAAGCATTCACTCCAAACGCCTTTGATTTATACGGAAATTATGGAAATGGGTAGCACGAGAAAACATGGAAAAGCAAGAACGGAAAAGATGGAAGAAAAGAGCAGAATACGGATTGACACCAGTCAGGGAGGACATTATACTTAAAGAGTAAAAAGAATACGGATAAGGACACCACTAGGTGCAGTTCCTGTTTAGAGGCCATAGAATTGGCGGCAGGGGCTGTGCCTTTTTGCGTCTTTTAGAGGAAAAGAGAGGAGAGAACAGATATGGGATATGAGAAGAGACAGGATATCGATCAGCGTGTGTACAGTGCAGAAGATATTCAGGTGATGCTTGGCGTGAAGCGTTCGGCTGCCTACAATTTCCTGACTAAGGTTTATAAAGACGGAGCGCCGTTCCTTGTACACAAAATCGGGACCATGTACCGCGTGCCCAAGGAGAGCTTTGACGCATGGTTGTGCGGCAAGGAAAAGTGAGGAAGAGAGTAGCTTTGAAGAAGTTGTTACTTGTGTTGAAAAGTCGTTTGAAAAAGTTTCGCTTTCTGATTAAAAGAAGAAAGAATTAAAAAAATGCACTGCCGGAGCAGATTACGTTCCGGCAGTGGGGATTCTATTGCTGATGACGATGGGACTGAAGGAAATCCATGGTTTTTCGCACAAACTCTTTTTCCTGCCGTGTCAGGCTGAGGTAAGCCTCAATCCCGTTACGGTCCATCGGCTGTAAGCGGGACTCCGGGATAATCATGCTTTGTGGAGTCGGTTCGTCATCCACACCGCAGATATACGGAAGGCTTACGTTGAAAATATAGGAAATGGCGACAAGAGCGGTATCATTTGGTGTACGCTTACGAAGTTCCCACTGCTGCCAGGCACCACGGCCTGCGCCGATGGAATCACCGGCCTGTGTCTGGGACCAGCCTTTTTCCTCTCGAAGTTTTTTGAGCCGTTTAGGGATCAGTTCATCATTGCGTTTTAATTTCATCTTACGTGTACCTCGAAGATTTTTCTCATAAGTAATAACAAAAGTATAGCACAGTTCCCGATTCCGGGAAACCGGATTTGCAAAGGAAAATCACACATCAAAATGACTGCGTGCAAACAAAAATATGCAGTCATCCCTGATGAAATATAATAAATTTTGATATCCGCAGTCAGTAAGCACGAACTAACACAGTCACAGTGCATGCGTTTGTGAAAAATATGAAGAAATATACAGTCATAGTGTGTGTCGGCACGAAAAGTAATATTTCTAAAGCAAAATGACTGTATATATTCGAGACGATGCATACATTTTGCATTTAAAAAGCGGAATTCATCTATCCGCAAGAAAAGATACATCAAAAGACAGTCATTCTGATTGTTCGGTTCGTCAAAATTCAAAAATGCACAGTCGATACAAGGGATTTTTTTTCAAGAAGAAAAGAGATTTTTATATTCCATGATCCCTGCAGATAAAAGGGTATGGACCGGAATGTTCCATAATTGGACCGAGGAGGTGAAAAATTGAAGCAGAAAAGCGACGCAAAAAAACGACAGGAAGGGCGCTGCCTCGGAACCGGAAACCTGTATGTCGGATTCATTAAAGCAAATGAAATCGGCAGTATCGGAACATCAACGGCAATATACGATCCGATTGCGGAGAGAACCGTGGATACGTTATCCATGGGCGAAAAGGAATTTTTCTGGATCATGCGTTTTCGCGATGACGTGGCACAGATTCAGGAACAGATGATGCTTTCTTCCGAGACGGTACGGAACATTTGTGAGGAACATGGATTTCGCATTCCGCGGAATGTCCTGTCCACGGATTTTCTCATTACATTCCGTAACGGCAGCAGGATTGCATACAGCATCAAGTCAGGAGCGGAAGAGTTTAATCCGGAATCGCCGAAATACCAAACTCTTTTGGTTCGGCAATATATTGAGATGGAATACTGGAAGCGATATGGCATCGATTTCCGGATTGTCTTACGGGAGAACCTGAATAAAACGCTCGCGGTCAACATTGAACATTGTATGGCGTACTATGATTCAGCTCATGTGACGGGAACGGAAACCATGCTGAAATACCTAGTCGCGCATAAAGCTGTATCAATCCCCATGGATGGGGAAATCGTACGGTTTGCAAGTCTGGTAAGAGGGAACGAAGAGAATATCAGAGAAACTTACAGGAGGTACCGGGATGGAAAATAAAGGACAGCCGCAGTTACAGGCAGGTGATGTAATACATGCGGATCAGGAATATTATCGAATTCTTGTACTGACGGAAAAAACGGTAATATTCGTACAGCTGGATGTAAGCAGGTTAAATATTGTACGTTTTTCCACGGAGCTTTTAAAATACCGGATGAATCTTGGCGAATTTGAAAAGGTTGAATGGAATGATGATTACCGGATTAAGAACCTTACGTTGGATGAGGAAGAAGAGATAGCGCGTAAAGCAAAAGCGATGGAACGTATGCTTCAGAGTATGTATCCGGCATGGGAAAGAATTTCATCAAAAGAAACCAAGTCGGAAGTAAAAGCGCTCATGCAGGAGCTGGGTTGCCGTAAGACAACTGTTTATAAGCTGATTAGGCTTTACCTTCAGTCAGGACGTAATCGGTATTCCCTGGTTGATGGAAGAAAAGGCGAGAAAAACAGAGTGAATGACTATAAAACAGGAGATTCCGTCCGTGGACATGGTGATAAGACAGTTGCCAATGACGAACGCCTGGAAGAGATTTTCCAGGACGGCTATCAGTATTTCCTGAAAGGAAAAGAGGCCGGAGTGTCACTTAAATCGGCATACCGTTATCTCGTCGGAAAGCACTACATGACGCAGGAATACGTTGACGGTGCCCTGGTCCAAAAGATGCTCCCGTTGGAAGAAATCCCCACCTACAAACGTTTCTGGACCTACTGCAAAAAGCAGGGAGGCGAAAACGGCATCATGCCGTTAAAGATGAGCGCGAAGGAGCGGAGAAACAACGCAAGGCTTCTTCAGGGAAACAGCCAGAGCGGCTGTGCCGGTCCCGGCCATATCGTGGAGGTCGATGAGGTGGAAATCGACATGATCAACGTGTCCACACGGGACAGCAGGCAGGTGGTCGGGCGCGCAGTCATGTACCTCGCAATCGACGTTTATTCCTGCTGTATTGTAGGCTGCTGGGTCGATTACGCAAACAATAGCTTTGTTGGAATCACAAATTTACTTATGGCGCTGTTTTTTGACGGCCGTGAGCAGTATGCAAAATACGGTCTGACCGCACCGTCAGAGGTTTGTCCGATGGGATTCATTCCGCAGGAGTTGCGCACGGACCACGGTTCCGAATACACATCAGAAGATATGAGGCGTGTCGGCCGGGAAATCGGAATGAACATTGTTCTGGCACCTCCGGCCACGGGTTCCATGAAAGGCATCGTTGAGCAGTCGTTCCATCAGTTCCAGGAGCTCGTGCGCAGCGCAGCTGGTGGAACGGGAGTCATTATGAAAACGCATGACTCGAAGCACTATGAAACGGCCTGCACCGACCTGGACGATATTCGTCGCATGGCGTATCGCTTTGTCGTTTATTTTAACCAGCACAAACGGGACGGATACCCTCTGACGAAGGAAATGATTCAGGCAGATGTTCCGCCAATCCCGGCTTCCATCTGGCAGTACGGATGTGAGTATCTGATGACACCTCGGTGGCTGACAGAGAGTACGAAAAAGACTGCATTTTTCGCACTTCTGAAAACGGACAGGAAGTTCCAGATCTCCAGGCGGGGCGTTACATACCGCGGGCTCTTTTATGAAAACGGAGAACAGTGGCTTCTGGAGAAAATGTGGAAGACAGGAAAGAAAAAAGAAGCATTACCGGGTGTGCGCTACGACCCGCGGAGCATCAATAACGTGTATTTAATGGAAGATGGTGCACTGCATGTCATCGCCCTGAACGAGATCCGGGAGGAACAGAGAACATTCAGAGACATGAGCTGGAAAGAATATGATGAGCTCTGGAAACGGAGAAAGGATACCAGCCGTAGCCTGGAGGCATATGATCTGGAACAGCAGGTCGCTGTCCAGCGTGACATGGCGGATGTCATCACAACGGCGAAAAAGCTGCAGAATGCCGGGAAAAACAGAAAGAAAAATATTCGGGAGGCCAGAAAACAGGAACAGGAAAACGGACAACTCCAGAATACGCTTGCGGAGCGCCTTACGGTAGGCGGAGAGGATGTCGTGACCGGACTGCCGGATGCGAATGTCCTTCAAAAGAAGCCGGAAACGGAAAAAGAGAACGTTACGGAAAAGGTGAAAGATAAGGCACCTAAAGCAACCGAAAAGGTACTTGAAGTGCTCCCGGACGATTTTAGCGGGATGACAAAATATTTTGGTGTGTAGAATGCAGAAAGGACGGAAAAAATCATGAAATTTGTTAAGAACATGAATCTTGATTATGTGGAACCGGCCGGCGGAAAAAATCTGTATGACGGCGTGGATCTGTCAGTGGAAGATTGTGTGGAGGCACGCTACTGGAAGCAGAACGGACATCTTGGAAATCCGGACATTTGTTCATTGCCGCGTGCAGCGGATATCACTGAACTGCTCAAACAGAACAATATCCCCATTTCCGGATATGACCCGGCAAAGGTGAAAATGGCCTCGCTGTCTGAGCGGAAACGTCAACTGATCAGTCTGAAAAAGATCCGTTATCCGATTCCGTTCCATTCGCTTATTGAATACCACTTGTCCACGGCTTTGATTTCGTCATACGCCAGCAGACGGAACGGAATAACGGCTATGGCCAGACCGATCAAAGTTGCGGGCGAGGAGATGGAGACCAATATTATTTCATATGCGAATGATATTTCTGCCAACGTACTAGGCTTCTCCATTGTCGGAACATCCGGAGTAGGCAAATCGACCGCTTTTGACCTGACATGCGCGAAGTATCCGCGGGTCATCCGCCACACCTTCCCGGATGGATTTTACACGCAGATTCCGATTATTCGTTTGACGGCATTTTCGAATTCCAACTTAACGGCATTGTTCTTATCATTCGCCAAGCAGCTTGACCAGCTGCTGGATACAGGGGAAGATCATTTGAATGTGATTTCGGGTAAGGCGAATTTAGGAAAGATTGTTTCCATCATCTGTGGGTGGATTGAACTGTATCATATTGGCGCGATTGCGATTGACGAGATCCAGTTTTTGGATTTTTCACAGAGCAGCGCGAAAAGTTTTGAGAATTTCCTGACAATCACGGCTCAGACTGGCGTTGCAATCGTGGCAATCGGAACCTCGGAAGCATGCCGGTTATGGGGAGGCATGCTGCGGATCCAGAGACGCATGGCAAGCACAATTATCCGGGCAGATTCTTACTGCAAAGACAAGAAGTTCATGAGCGAGATTATCGAGAGAATCTGGAAATACCAGTGGCTGGACGAACCGGCACCCCTGACGGAGGGACTTGAAAATAGCATGTATGAGGAAAGCTGCGGAAGCATCGATCTTCTGACAACGTTATGGATGATGATGCAGTTTGAGGTATTAAGCAATGAGGAGCAGCCGACTATTGATGAAGTGTTTGTTCATAAGGTTGCCGAGAAACACATCAAGGAAATGCGGGGGCTGTTAAAGGAATCCCTGATTGAGAATGAAGAGCGATTTCTGGAACTTCGTGAAAATATGCTGATGGATATTCAGCAGTCAGCCCTGGCGGATGAGGAAAGAAAAGTCGTGGAAGCATTCCGCCGGGAAGCGAAGGAAAATATTGATAATCATTATGACCGCGACATGATTCTTTCTCAGATGATGGGATCCATTTCAGATTGTTATCCGGAATATTCGGAGCTTCAGATACGGAAAGCCTTTGCAAAAGCGGAGCAGGAAGATGGATTCAAAAAGGCCGCCAAGGGAGAACGTGTCCAGAGGGTTCTTGCCGTATTGAAAAAAGTCGGGAAAGGAAAAAGACGGACAGCCGGGACAAAACAGGCAGCCGGGGATGACGGAAAAATGAAGGAGATTGAAAACACGTTGATGAACTGCATCGAGAAAGGATAGGGCTTCATAACATGATCATGCCGGTATGTGTGAGACCGATGGAAGATGAGCTGCTTTACGGCTGGCTTTCAAGGCTGTCACTGGAAAACGGATACACGTCGATCAAAGAATTCGGGACACGGTTCCTGGCCGAAAGGACCGTACTGCATGCAGAGAAACCGTCATCCTGGATTACAAGGGTTGATTTCATCCGGGATCTGGACCGGATCTGTTCGGAATACGGACAGGTCCCGTTCTTTCCTTCCGCGGATGAACTGCTTGGGCGGATGACGCCGCTGTATGCCGTTTTCCCGTTCCTGATATACGGAAACCAGGCCAGATGGACGCAGTATATCCTGCGGGCAAAAGGGACCGCCATGACCGGGAACGGAAACCGTTGGAACATGATTACGGAATTCCTGTCATGCCCGGAATGCAGGCGGCAGGACCGGGAGCGGTACGGTTTTTCCTATCTGCGCACCTGGCACCATCTGCCCGGGGTGCGGGTATGCGCCGTTCACGGGGTGCCCCTGCAGGTTCTTTCCTTCCGGAAACAGAACGTGATTGACCCGGATGGGGAAGGAGCCGTCGGACCGGAAAAGGAACCGATCGGGGATCCAGAAACGGAACGGAAGATTGCCCGGTTTGCCAAAGAGATGCAGGAACGGCCGCTGTTTCTGGATCTTCGCGGACTGCAGGCACTTTGTTCGGAACGCATGGAAGAAACCGGAATCGGAAGGAATCTTCCCGAAGCGGTGGAGGCGGCGGGCTTTCTTCCTTATTTTCACGGGGAATGCGAAAAACAGGTACGGAAAATGCGGATGGAACGGTGGATCGGGATGGAGGAATTCATGGCGTTCACCGTGTTCCTGTTCGGGGAATATGCCGTTCTGGAAGAAAGGGCAAAGCGGTTTTGCGGGGAGCTGGAACAGCCTTTTGCGGATGTAATCCGGGGACGGTTCCGCCCGGTGTCCGAATTCGGCAGACTGGTGCGTCTGAGGTGCGATGCCTGCGGTAAGGAGTTTCATATCCATCCGTATGCGCTCGGCTTGGGATGCGGCTGCCCTTTTTGCGAAGCCGGGATGTCACTGCAGCAGCGGATCAACCGGAGGCTCTCTTTTCTCGGAGACGGGAATTACGAACTGGCAGAAGAAATCAATGAAGGGAACATGGACGAGCGGGTCGGCATCCTCCATAAGAGCTGCGGAAAAATCCGGAAAACCATCCTGACGGAGGCAATCTGGATGCAGAAGAGATGCGGATGCGAGAAATGGATCACGTTCGAGGATGCGTCAAGGCGTGTCCGTACGGCGGATCCCGGTTTTTCCCTGATCCGGTACATCGGAGGCAGGAAAGACCACATCGTCCTGTTAAAACATGAGGTATGCGGTCAGACCTTTCAGTGGGAACTGAGCCGTTTTGAGAAGAGGCCGACCTGCATGGCATGCGGAAGACGGCGTGCCCCAAGGAATTCCCCGGAAGATTTCCGGGAACGGATGCGGGAACTGGCAGGAGACGAATACGAGCCGATGAGCGGCTTCACGGATTTGAGAAGCCGGATACTGATCAGACACCGGGCATGCGGAACCGTTACGGAGATGATTCCGAATGATTTTCTCCGCGGGAGAAGATGCAACCTGTGCCACAAGGCAATTCGAAGAACGGAACTGGAAGAGGCGCTTAACACATGCACCGGAGGGTACTACCGCATTACGGACATGAAAAACGTCAGATATTGCATCGAAGGCGAAAACGGAGAAAGATTCTTCCGGGATTCCGGATGCATCATGCAGGAACTGTCCAGACCCACGGAATCAAAGCTTTTTACGCACCGGCTGGCAAAGCCGAAACCGATACAAAGAAAAGAGGCAATGATTTATTTATCCGCAAAGGAAATCTGCCGAAGGAAGGGCTTCTGGAGTCCAAGGGACTCGGCTGACATCCTGCCGCTGAAACAGGTGCAGGACTTGATGCGATGGCTGGTAAGAAACGATTATCTGGAACGGATCGGATACGGCGAATACGTCCTGTCGGAAAAGAAGCTTCCGGGAGAACATGACGGTGCAGATCAGGCTGCCGAGAGCGGGACTGTACAGGAACATGACGGAATGGTATGATGTCAGTAAGCTCCTTGTAGAATCAGAACGGAATCATGTAAAAAAAGGAGAAAAGAAAAATGGGAAGAATTTACGTGACAGGGGATATTCACGCGGAACCGGACCGCTTCAATACGGAGAATTTCCCGGAACAGAAAGAGCTGACGCACGATGATTACATGATCATCTGCGGAGACTTTGGACTGGTATGGGCAGAGGATAAGGAAAGCAAACGGGAGAAGCAGCTGCTCGACTGGCTGGAGGAAAGACCATATACCACACTGTTCGTGGACGGGAACCATGGTGCGACACGTTGTTAATTGAAAAGATTAACCGTTTCTTTGTTTAAAGAAAAAGAACTAATTTCTTGAATAGTCAAATGATGGAGTAACGCCCTGAAGGACTATTGCTAATACTACGACATGCGATAATAGTGATTATATATTATTGTATGAAGCTCGTTGAAGACGGCTGAAGAGACCTAAGTAAGAAAACATATGAGTATAAGTTGGTATAAAAGTGACTAGAGTCCGCCTGCTTGAAAATTTGGAAGTAATATATGGTTTACGATAGGCCGGGCATCCGAAAAAGGTGAATATGGATAGTATGTACAAGTAATGCTTGGCTGACGAATCCTCGAAGTAAAGAATCTAAATGCCGAAAATATCGAAAGATATTTAGTACTTTTGTACTATCTGCATGGGGTTTAGTAAGAATCGTGGTTATGAAAGACCTTGTTAGTTTACAGGACTAAGATATGTGGAAGGTTCATAGAGGAATCCTAAGTTCATATATGATGGATAGAGAAATTGGAACGTGGAAAGTTGGAAACCGAAATGAAAATCATATAATCAATGAGATGTTCGGTTAATGAGGAAAAGAATTTGACTATAACTCATTTTAATTCCAATGAGAGCGAAGGCACAGTACCAATGAAGCTATGGAAACACAGCTGAGGGATAGCCTTTAGTCAATTACAATTGAATAATTATTTTGGGTTAATTATAAGTTGGTTCGAGTAAGACTAAGAGAAACTATCCTTTTGAGAAGGAGGTTGACAACTTGGCTTTAGAAACAAGACTTAGAGCGGAAGAAGCGTATTATGACATGAGTAAAATCACAGATAAATTATACGCTCAAAGTAAAAATGGTAATAACTTTTATAAGCTGTATGAATTAATTATTAGTGAAGATAACATTTTATTAGCCTATAGAAATATCAAACGAAACACAGGAAGTAATACGAAGGGAACTGATGGAAAAACGGTTAAAGACTATGCCAATATTCCGATGGATGAATTGGTCAGTCTAGTCAGATCCAGATTGGCAAATTTTCAACCGATGTCAGTCAGAAGAGTGTTCATACCAAAAACTAATGGAAAGGAAAGACCCTTAGGAATACCGACATTTGAAGACAGATTGATACAGCAATGTATCAAACAGATTCTGGAACCGATATGCGAAGCCAAATTTCATCCTCACAATTATGGATTTAGGCCACTAAGAAGTACAAAGTATGCAGTGAGTAGAATGATGACATTGGCCCAAGTTAAACAATATTTTTATTGTGTAGATATAGACATAAAAGGTTTCTTTGACAACATTGACCACAATAAACTTATTAAGCAAATGTGGACTCTTGGAATTAGAGATAAAAGGCTTCTTTCAATAATATCAAAAATGTTAAAAGCTGAAATAGTAGGCGAAGGCATTCCAGAGAAAGGAACTCCTCAAGGGGGAATTTTATCACCTCTGTTAAGTAATATTGTGTTAAATGAGCTGGATTGGTGGATAAGTTCACAATATGAAACAATTAAATTTAGTGGAAATTGTAAGCCTGAAAGTGTACAAAGCAAAAAAAGCAAAACCAATCTTAAGAAAATTCATATAGTGAGATACGCAGATGATTTTAAAATTATGTGTAAAACGCATGATGATGCTGTCAGAGCATTTAATGCTACCAAAAATTGGCTTAAGGAACGATTGAATCTTGATATATCGGAAGATAAATCTAAAATAGTAAATTTGAGAAAACAGTATTCTGAATTCCTAGGATTTAAAATCAAGCTAATCAAGAGAAAGAATAAGTATGTCATCTGTAGTCATATGTCTGATAAGAGCAAGCAAAGAGCAAAAGAAATGCTCAAACGAAGTATTATCAGTATTGATAAAAATGGTGAGAATGCAATTAAGAAAATAAATCAAATCAACAGTCAAATCATGGGACTACATCAATACTACTGCACTGCAACAATGATTAACCATGATTTTGGAGATATTGCTTATGAACTTAGTTACCTCATCGAGAACAAACTTAATCCAATTGCCAAACGAGGGAAATTTAAACAATCATGTTCTAAATACATCACAGATACATATCTAAAAAGGAACAATTACACAACCTATAAAATAGGGAAGGTTGTATTGATCCCAATGGTTTATATCTCTCACAGAAAACCTATGAACTTTTCACAGGATATGAATGTTTATACCGAAGAAGGCAGAAATAAAAGTGGGTACAAGAAACTCGTTTTAGAAGGCGCACTGAAAGAACGATGGAGGGTAAGAAATAAATACGATGATGTTGAGTTCCTGGATAACTCAATTAGTAAAATATCGGCACAACAGCTGACGTGTGCAATATCAAAACTGTTTGTTACCGATGGAGAAATTCATCATATAAAGCCTAAAGAAAACGGTGGAGATAATAGCTATGATAATCTGCTATATGTAGACAAGAATGTTCATAAACTTATCCACCTAAAAGATGAAGGCAAAATCCAAATATATCTCAGTCACTTTGAGAAAATAGTTTCTGACTACAACGATTTTATTAATACATTGAACAAATTTCGGAAGTTAGCAAGAAACAAAATAATTAACCTAAGCAAGTAACTAAAGTTGATAACCACTATAATTAACAATTGTAATTGATGGAAAGCCGTATGAGGTGAAAGTCTCATGTACGGTTTGGAGCAGGGGAAAAACTGGAGACTATATCAAAAGTTTACCTATTGCTATAGAATTTTACCAGGCTTAACGCTTTTCCGGTGGAGGAATGGCATGGCGGCCATGTGCATAAGATCCGGGAGCACGTCATTCATCTGATGCGTGGTGAGATGTTCGATCTGGACGGAAAGAAGATATTTGCTTTCGGCGGGGCAAGATCCCATGACATCGACGGGTTTGCCACGGATGCGGCACTGAAACGGGATTACACGGCAGGGATTTTGCAGCCGGACGATCCGCTTCTGTATGATAAGCTTAAGATTCTCCGCATCACGAACTGCTGCGCGAGGATTGAGGAAGTCAGCTGGTGGCGTGCCGAAATGCCGACCAAACTGGAAATGATGCACGGGATGCAGACACTGAAAGCAAACGGAATGAAGGCGGATTTCATTGTTTCCCATGACGGTCCGTCATCCAGTCTGGCTATCTTAGGCGGCGGACTGCTGCCTCCAGATCCGTTGACACAATATCTGGAAAAAGTGAAAAAGAAAACGGATTACGGTCACTGGTTTTTCGGTCATCACCATGTGGATCGCCAAATCACGGAAAAGGATACCGTCATATACGAGCGGATCACCAGAATCTGCTAATCGAAAAGTTAATAATATCTGCCTGGAGCCCTGGAGGGAATTGAAACCTTCCGGGGCTTTTCTTTTTGCGGTAACAGGGTGCTTTTCTTCCATAATTTACACATGAAAGCAGAGAGAAATCCGGCTGTGTACGGATTACTTACCATTTCTAAGGCATCCTGTCCAACTGATGCACGGAACGTTAGACCATAAAAGCAAAGGTATTAAAAAAGAGGAATGACAATGGAAAATCAAAAGATGACTTTAGAGGAAACGCTTCAAATATTGGAAGATGCTCATAACAGATATTTAAACATGACTCCAGAAGAACGCAGAGACTGCAGACCGCAGAGCAAACTACGGTATTGGGGGACGCAAAAATCCCTTTATGATTATTGCGATAAGTATAACTTAGTGGAAGGAAAATCTTATCTTTATGTTTTAAAATGTGCAGAGGACTTATATTACATTGGAGAGACGAACGGTATTTTTCAACGTTTTCGGGAGCATTTTGCAACAAGTGGAAAGTCTGCCGTATCAGCAACTGCGGTATATGAGCCACAATCGGTTTACGAAATTATCCCGCTTGGAGAGATAAGCAAATCCAAAAGACTGGTTTATGAGGATGCACTGACTGTAGAGTACGCTAACAAATACACGATTTATCAGGTAAGAGGAGGACATTTTTCTCATTATGATATTCAAAAGGCATACTCTGCAAAAAAGTTGCAGAGTCATTGGCTTTATGAAGAACACGGAAGGCTGCGTTTTATAAATCCACAGTATAATTGGATGTTATCAGCAATCAATCAGATGCAAAAATTTCCAAGGATTCATCCCAAACTTTAAAATCATCATTAAGAATCTTTTCTTATTATTTTATGTGACTTAACCCCGGAAGGAATGAGCCTTCCGGGGCTTTTCATTTTGCGGTAACAGGGGGCTTTTCTTCCATAATTTATACAAAGACATTATGGAAAGGAAGTGCTATTTATGCTGATGCCGACATGCTTGAAACCTTATCCCGGTGAACTGCTGTACGGCTGGATTGTAAGGTTATTCAGAGTCAATATGTACGATTCCATTGAGAAATTCTGTGCAGCTTATATCCCGTATGAAGATCGAAAATTTAAAATGGGAAAACCGGTTCCCGTTCGTCTGGATTACCGATTCAATCTGGACCATATATGCTCGGAGAACGGAGAATTCGAATGTTTCCCGGATGTCAGGAGCATGATTGCGGAAATGACACCGCTCACGACCCTGTTTCCGTTTATGACCAGGGGATATCAGGCAGAATGCATGGAAATTCTGCTCCGGGAACATAACGGTTGCAAACTGGATATTCCTCTGATGGACAGTGATATCACGGAACTGCGCGTGTGTCCGGACTGCGCGCGGGAGGATATTGCCGCATATGGAAGACCGTATCTCCATACCGTCCATCATCTTCCTGGCGCTCGGATGTGTCCGAAACATCACCGGGTACTGATGCGTGTACAGATAGAACCGGACGATTGGGAACGCGGACTTGATGACGGGTCCATGGTTCCGGTGGAGCTTAGAGCAGATGAAACAACGGAACAGCGTATCAGTGAGTTTATGCGGAAATTATATGAGTGCCCGCCGGATCTGGATCTGAATGGCTTACAGGCGATGATTCTGGCGCGCATGGGAGAAGGCGGATATCCACTGGAGTCACCGTACGGAAATCTTGCGGATGATCTTCGGACTGCCGGATATGCCGGTCTGTTCGCCGGTAAAACGGATGTGCGTGTGTTCAAGGTTCTGTCACAGAAGAAAATTGTACCGGAAGACGCGATTGCACTGTTGTTATTCCTGTTCCATGATTACGAGGATTTTCAGAAGGCGGCATTGAAGGTACAGACGGATGATACGGGAACGCTTGCCGAGCTTTTCCCGGGATACATCGTGCATTCCGTGGATCACTGGATTGCGGAACTGGAGTGTCGGAAATGCGTGGAGCGGTTCCATATCCATCCTTATGCTCTTTTCCTTGGTGCCGGATGTCCGAAATGTGACCGGGAAGCGGATCCAGATGAGGTGTTTCAGCGCCAGCTTCATATGATTGGGGACGGTACCTACGAACTGGAGGAACACTTCCCGGGATATGGAAGACCCGTAAAGATCCGACATAAGACCTGTGGCAAGGAACGTAATGTGAACGCCACGGAGCTGATATGGATGGAGAAACGTTGTTACTGTGAAACATATCTCAGACAGGAAGAACTGCAGGCAAGGATCGACAGGGCCGCGCATGCGGAAAATACATACACGTTGGTGAAATACCGGGGCGGTAAGGGAATCGGACAGTTCGTGACGCTCCGGCATGAGGAATGCGGAGGCGAATTCACAGTATCTCTTCGGGAATTTGAACGGGCACCGTTCTGTCGTTGCTGCAGGAGCGGTCAGGCGGTTGTTGACCGATTCGGGGAGAGATTCCAGGAACTCATGGGGGATGAGTATGAGATGATCACTCCATATCAGGGACTGGCGAAAATGATGACGGTACGCCACCGCACCTGCGGAACGACCACGGAAGGATATGCCCTCAGCTTTCTGAACGGCAAGCGGTGTGCCCTGTGTACGCCGATCATACCGAAGGAAGACATGAGAGGATATGTGACGGAGTGTACCGGCGGGGAATATCGTGTGAGCAGCATTGAACGGAACACGATAACGGTATGCGGCCCGGACGGAAAGGAACTGACGAACTCGGTACAGTTTTTTATACAGGAGCTTTCGCTCGGCGAGAAATCCTCAGTGTTTAATCACGTGGTCAAAAAACCGGAAATTCCCCTGCGGGATGCTGCGGTTTTGTATTTCAAGGCGAAAGAAGTCTGTGAGAAATATGGAGTCTGGATACCGGAAGAAACGGACGCTGCCATGGAGTTTGCAAAGATTCAGTATCTGTCACGTCAGCTGCTTGCCGAAGGACACCTGTTTCGGAAATGTCCGGGCGTATTCTCCGTGGATCTGGATGTTCCCGATGAGACTGCAATCCGGGAGATTTACCTGGAGCGTCGCGGGGAACATATCGGGGCTTATTACCATGAATCCGCCGCGTACCATGCCGGTATTCTGGATAAGAAACCGGAAACGGAATACATTCTGTGTAATGACGTGAAAACGGATGACTTCAGGAATCAGAAGGTGGGAAATACAAAGTTCAAAACCAGAGCGGCATATGCGGAAATCAATAACCGGAATTACAAGGCAATCGAAGGAATCAATCTGTTGATGTTTTCCGGCAAACACCCGGAATATAAAAAACAGGTGGAAGACTGGCTCCTGGAGAACCGCATCTTTATTTCTGACATGGAGCCGTATCTTCAGTATTATCCATTCATGATTAAAAAGATTGTCAAAGGACTTTTTAAATAAGAAGAAACGAAAATTCCCCCACCTCTGCAGGTGGAGAGATGAATTAAAAACAGAAACAACATCGAGCCATTTTTATTTTCTGACCAATTCTGCGGAAATTTCTTCCATAATTCCTGTATCAAACAGGAAAGGAGGAGATCCTAAGTAAGATGTGGCATTAAGACTAATTTCTTCCATAATTTTCTGTCAAAAAATTATACATGGAAATAACCAATAAGATTGGGTATGTCACATCAAACGAGAGCCTGTTCCCTGGTGGGAATGGGTTCTTTTTACGTTTTGCTAATTTATGCAGTAATTCTTCCATAATTGTTCCGCAAGAAAATTTATGGAAGGAGGTTTCTTTTTATGAGGAAATCAAAGAAGCAGATGGTCATGGCAGCAGCAGCCTGTGCCATGATGGGAGTAATGGTCATCGGAGGAACCATGGCGTATTTAACTGACAGTGAGACCGCAACCAACACTTTTACCATTGGTCAGGTAAAGATTGATCTGGAGGAGCCGGAGTATGCGAAACTGACGGACACTCAGAAGAAGAACCTGGTACCGAACCAGATCGTGGCAAAGGACCCGCAGGTGGAGAACACCGGTGTCAACGATGCAATCGTATTCTTAAAGGTTGAGATGCCGAAGAAGGATGTAATTGTGGCGGAAAAGGACGGCACAAGAAAGACCACTGCAGTAACAGAACTCTTTACCATGCTGAATACCGATATCGATCCGGCAGCCGACGGCAGCACTGACGGAAAGAACTGGGTAGAGCTTCAGGGTGATGATACCGGTGCTGATACAAATATACATGTTTATGCTTACAAGGAGAAACTGGCAAAGGATGCCAAGACCACGGCACTGTTTGACAGTATCCAGCTGCAGAACATCATCGAGGGACAGATCGATACCGATACCGAGAATATCAAGGTTACCGCTTATGCGATCCAGGCAGCCGAGGTGCTGGAGGGCGAGGATACCGACCTGACTGATACCTTGACTAAGGAGAATCTGCAGAAGATCTATAATGTCTACGGCAAGCAGAACAACGGTCAGACCGTCCCGGAAGCAAATACCAATAACAGCAAGAATCTGGAAGGCAATGACCTGTCAGTCTGATTATTTTTTCATGAAACAAGAGCCTGTTCCTTATCGGAGCAGGTTCTTTTGCGTTCCACCAATTCCGGGTGCAAATTTTCCATAATTGTACCGACAAAAAAATATGGAAGGAGGTTTTCTTTTTATGAGGAAATCAAAGAAACAGCTGCTTCGGACAATGATTGCCTGTGGTCTGGTGGTTTCCGTGGCGGCAGGCGGCACCGTGGCTTATCTGACCGATGCCGAGACAGCCACCAACACGTTCACGGTCGGCAAGGTCAAGATCGACCTGGAGGAACCCGGCTATCCCGGAAATGACAGTGACGAGGTCAAAAATATCATCCCTAATCAGGAGATCGTGAAAGATCCGCAGATCGAGAATACCGGCAACAACAATGCCCTGGTATTTTTACGGGTCGAGGTACCACAGGAAACGTTTACCGACGAGGATGACGGCACAGGAGAGCAGAAGAAGCAGGATCTGTTCCGGTTAAAAGGCATCAGTGACCAGTGGGAACTGCTGCGGACGGAAACAGTGACCGGGGAAGACGGGAAAGCAAAAACATCTTATGTGTACGGTTACAAAAAGACCCTTGGTAAAGACGCAACCACGGACAAACTGTTCCAGAGGGTACAGATGAAAAATGCTGTGGAATCCGATTTGAGCGGAAACGTGGAAGATATCATTGTGACCGCCTGCGCCATTCAGGCAACCGATATCCCGGATGTGAACCTGACACCTGGCAGTGATGGAAATCTGAGTAAGGATGCTCTGGATCAGGTATACACCATCTTCCTGAACCAGTCCGGGAACCAGACAAGCCGACCGGCAGATGAAGGTGACCGGAACCAGTCAGGAAAACTCGGTAAGATCAGCTATGAACTGGATGGAGGCACCCTGGCAGCCGGAACACTGACGGAGTATGGAAGCGCTGATTATGGATACACGCCGCCAGCTCCGGCGAAGAAAAACTATACTTTTACGGGATGGGAACCGGAGAACATTCCGGCCGGCAGCACGGGAACCGTAACAATGACTGCGAAGTGGACTGCAGATGTGCTTGGTAGCATTTCGTACAATCTGGATGGCGGCAACATAAGCGGAGAAAAGGCTTCCTATACAGCGGATGATTACGGATATATTCCTCCAACACCGACAAAAACTGGATATAAGTTCACGGGATGGAGTCCGGCAAAAATACAGACTGACAGTACAGGAAATGTGACTTTTGCAGCATCATGGGAAGAAGAAACAGCCACCACTCTGGATGGCGAAACATTAAATGCCAGAATGAAAGTATTGGCTGGAAAGAAAAATGCAGACTGTTATGAGGTAGATACCAAAATTACAGCAATCCAACATTCTATCCAAGAACCTTCAGATGAGATAAAAACAAATCCTACTTCATTGGTATCTACAGAAGATTCCGAAGTTCCAGTATATATGTGGTTCGAGGATGGAACAATTAAGTGGTGGTCAGCAGCAAATTCAGTTGTAGCAAATTCAAATCTAAATTATTTATGTCATTACATGACAAACCTTATCGACATCAGTGGGTTATCAGATTTGGATACTAAAGACGTAACAAGCATGCGATCCACATTCTCTGCCTGTAACAATCTAACTGATTTAACAGCATTAAAACGTTGGGATACTAGAAATTTGATAGATGTCAGTTGTATATTTTCCCGTTGTACCAGCCTTTCTGATTTAACCCCACTAGCCAGCTGGAATACAAACAACATTACCAATATGGGAGATATGTTCAGAGAATGCATTAATCTTTTGAACTTAAATCCGTTAACAAATTGGAATACAAGCAATGTTACCAGTATGAATAACATGTTCTTTCAATGTGCCAGTCTTGCAAGTTTAACACCAATAGCTAACTGGGATACTGATAACCTCACAACAATGTCTGATATGTTTTATGAGTGTACCAGTCTCGTAAAACTGACGCCATTAACAAATTGGAATACAGAAAAAGTTGTGAATATGAATGGAATATTTAATAGGTGTAGTAGTATCGTTGATTTGAGTCCACTCGCAAGTTGGAATACTGGTAATGTAACAACTATGAGATATATGTTTAGTGGTTGTACGAAGTTGGCAAATCCTTCCGCCATCAACAATTGGGATATCTCAAGTGTCACTGCGTTTAAATACATGTTCCAGAACTGCCCATCGCACCCGATCTTCACCAAGCGAGCAGGTACCTGGGATAGCAAGGGCACCTTCACCCCAACAACCTGATCTAATTCTACAATCCTGCGGTGGTTGGCCGCAGGATTTTTTTCTTCACTTTACCTCCAGGTGTTTACGAAATAAAAGGAAAATTCGCACCATTCCTCAATACGCTTGTTTAGGATATAAAAGGAAAAAACTCACCGACATGAAACTTGCTTGTTTAGGAAATAAAAGGAAAACGCATTCTGCTTGTTTAAGAAATAAAAGGAAAAAACAGGATGCAGGAAAAATCGCTTGTTTGCGATATAAAAGGAAAAAACGTACAGAAAAACAAGGGAAAAGAGGGGAGTATGTTTGCGAAATAAAAGGAAAGAAACAATATTGTTTAATTCCTTTTATATCACGAACAGAAAGGGAAAAACCTGCAAATGGTTTTTCCCTTTTATCGCGAATAAGAGAGAAAAACTTGAAATCTGTGTTTTCCCATCTATCGCGAACAAGGCTGGTAAAGTGTTTTCCTTTTATTTCTCAAACATCTGATTATGATGAAAAACTTACTTTTTAAAATCGCTCCATTTTGGATATTTCAAAATTTGTGAACCAAAGTGGGTTACAAAAATGGAACGAAATGGGTTACAAAAATGTACTGTTTTGGGTTACAAAAATGGAATAAAACGGGTTACAAAAATGGAATGGATTGGGTTACAAGAATTCCAAAAACCGTTATCCGCAAAATAGGTTAACATCAGTAGAATGCATTTTGGATATGTCCCCCCAAAAATATCCAAAATGGAAAATGTATATCTTTATACAATCACAGAATTTACTCACTTGTTTGTAGATATAAAACACATGAGGCCAGTCACGGAAGTTCCCGTGGCTGACCTCACATTTTGGTTCAATGAGGGTTCCATCTACCTGTAGCTGTCAGGATTTTGATGTCTTTTGACACAGTACAAAAGACATACTGATAATGTTACATATAAATGAGGAATTGAGGGGATAAAAAGAAGCTTAAAATTCCTCTACACCGAAAAATCGCAGTTGGGAACCATGATCCATATCCATACTTATAATAGGTTGATGCAAGGCATAGAGTAATGGTGAAATATCGAAGGAAATCTTGCGACGCTGTTTCAAGTGTGGTAAGATAATACTATACATTATTAATTCCAAAAAGTTGATAAGTGGGCATTGCCCCGAGATCGATATGATCAGGGGATGCCTACAGAAGGGCTTTCCCTGTTTATATAAAATATCACAGAGAAAGTGAGGAAGATGAATGGATTTTGAAAAGAAACATCAGGAAGATCTGCAAAGACTCAGAGGTTTCCGCTTATTGGATGATGACTTCATGACGAAAGTATTTGAAGATATCCAGTGTGCGGAACTGTTGCTTCGGATCATCCTGAACGATGAAGGCATCCACGTTCTGGAAGTACACAGTCAGCGTGGCATCAAGAATTTACAGGGCCGGTCCGTAAGACTGGACATTCTTGCTATCGATAGTCATGACCGTGTATTTAATGTAGAGGTTCAGCGGAGTGACAAAGGTGCTGGCGCGAAGAGGGCCCGATACAACAGCGCATTGATTGATGCGAATGTCACCGAACCAGGTGATTTGTATGAGGCTCTGAATGAGACTTTCGTAATCTTCATTACAGAAAATGATGTTATGAAAGCAGATCTCCCAATCTATCATATTGATAGGGTTGTAAAGGAAACTGGGAAATTGTTTAAGGATGAGGCGCATATCATATATGTGAATTCCCAGATTAAGGATGAAACGAAACTTGGGCGATTAATGCATGATTTCAGCTGCACAAACGCAAAGGATATGCATAACAAGGTCCTTGCAGACCGCGTCCGGTATTTTAAGGAAGATGAGAGAGGAGTGGCGATTATGTGTCGTGAAATGGAAATTATGAGAAATCAGGCACATGAGGAAGGTGTTGAAATAGGCATCAAAAAAGGTAGAATGCTGCAGTTGATTAAGCAGGTCTGCGCCAAGATGCAGAAGTTTTCTTCAGCAGAGGAAATTGCAAATGATCTTGTCGAACAGGACGTGCCTTTGATTCAGAAAATTATGGATGTAGCCCCGAACTTTGGTCCGGATTACAACGTTGATGCTATTTATAAGGCATTAAACTTGTAGAGCTGCCGAAACTCTCCTTGTGGAGAAAAATTACAGCAAAAGATATTTCCCCAAGAGCTTCCCTGAGAGGAGGCTCTTTTTTGATGCCAGCACCAACTTTTGCGACACATACCCTGCTGGCTGTCAAAAATTTTACAGCCAAAATGGGGCGATATTGGAAAAATTCATTTTGGAAAATTTGAAGTGTTAGAGCCCGGAGGAATCGACCACTCAGAGTCCAGTAGAAACAACCAATCCGAGCTCATTAGAAATAGCCAATGCACCTGCTTGGCTAATTAATTATCGACAATTATTCGGTAGGATCACTGATTTCTATCGAATAAGTTTTCAGGTTACGACCTCGATAGCTTTCACCTATCATGAGATAAACGGTGGCAGCATCAAAAGTCCTATCTAACGCACAGAGTAATGAATCCTCTTCTCGAAAGAAGTCCCTCCACTTATCTGGTGTTAGGTTACTGGTGAAAATCATGCAGTTTGGGCCTTCCTTACTGCATCTTCGGTCAATCATATCGAAAAACAGACGGGTGTTTTCCATGTCGAAGATGCTTCTGCCGATTTCATCGATAATCAGACATGATGGTCTGACAAGCCCAGATATTGCACTGCTTTCAGTGCCTGTTCTTCGGGCCTTTGTGAATTTTTCATTCAGTTCTGTGGCTTTTATGAAATAAGCTTTTAATCCTTTTTGGCAACAGGCATTACCATATGCCATTGATAAATGCGTTTTTCCAACACCTGGAGGACCGATAAAAGCTATATTCTGTCTTGAGTATAGCGCTGTCAGATTCGGAAGATTTCTTATCTGCGCTGCATGCTCGCCAGTCACTCTGCTGAAATCAAAGTTTTCGAATGTACTTGGCTCTTTCTGTGGAATACGGCTGTGCTGCAATAGTGCGCTTATTGCTTTATCTCGCTGATTTTTTCTGAGAAAAGCTATGAATCTTTTTATGGCTTCCAGGTGCTCCGGTGGAACTTTCTTTTCAGAAAGATATAAAGCAATCTCCTGTGCTGTTATTTTTATATCCAGAGCAGCAGCATCTGCCTGAATCTGTTCAATCAGTGTATCATTCATTTCTGTTACCTCCAAAAGCAAACTTTGCGAAAGCAGATTTTGGTGGATCTTCTTTTTTCTGAGTGATACTGATCTTTACAGGAACAGAAGGGTTTTCTTCTGGTTGATCATCAGTAAACTGACCTTTGCAGAAACTGTCTTTGCGGCTCCATGTCACATCGTGGGTTATTAAGACTTTTCTCAACTCCAGGTCATAGATATACAATGTAAAATCTTCTCTTTGAACACGGCAGGTATGTTGAACATAACCGTATGGAATTCCAAAACGTCTTCCTTCATATGTGACAAAACCATCAAATGAAATACAGCGGATCGGGCACAAATACTTTCGGACATCAAAGGTATCCATAAGTATGGATGCATTTTTTATACAGCTTACAGAATGTCTTTCATGAGGAATACAGTCAACAGCTTTGTGATATCGATTGTTCTGATTATCGCACCATTTCCATGCTTCATAGTTGAGATCTGTAATAGTACCAAAAACTCGTCCTGCTAGAAAGTTTTCTTTTACAAAGCGTACCAGGCGCTCAACAGAACCTTTCGTGAACGGATGTCTGGGTCTGCACAGTTTCGTTTCAAAGCCGATGGTATTCATAAAAGCTTCATAATCATGATTCCAAACCGGATGTCCTTCCGAATCACGATGGAGCACAACACTTTTCATATTGTCCGTCAGAACGTGTCCAGGAACTCCCATACGTTTAAAAGCATGAATCATACCAATAAAGAGATTTTCCTGTTTTGCATTTGGAAAGAACTCTATATAGCGTTCCCCGCAATGATGGCAGATCATTGCAAAACAAGCTACTTTGTAAGAAGTGCCATCACCTGTGTCCACATTTACAAATCCCCAGTCCATTTGATAACTCTCACCAGCATCACTGGAATATCTGCGTCCACGGTTGCCCTGCGGTGCAACTGTCTGCCTTTTGGGCGGAATAAGATATTTATGAGATTGAATGTATCTCTTTACCGTAGTTAAGCTCCCTTGAAAGCCTTGTTCCTGAATTCGTTCCAGAATAACTTCAGAATTAGATACCCCTTTTTTCAGCAGGTCATCAATAACTCCTGTATATCCAGAGATAATGGTTGTATTCGCTTTGCGGCCTGTAAGAGCATGTGGTGTTATCTGGAAATCATTCTTTTTTAATCGTCGTAGCTGTGCTCTTGTCATTCCTGTACGGCGTTCCATTTCAGCAAGGTTAATTCTATTGATATCGAACTTATCACCTTGCTCTGACTTCATTTCTTCAATGACTTGTGTTATGATAGTCTGCAAGTCATTACTGTTATTCTCATTCATGTTTCTCCTTTCGTGGTGCATTGGCTAACACCATTATAGAACATGAAGTAATATCGTAATGGCTTCTTTTATTGGATTAAGATTGGCTGTTTCTATCGGACTCAGATTGGTTAATTCTGCTGGTCTTAGGATGGCTGTTTCTATCGGACTCTAACAAAGGTAAGATTTGACGTCCTATTTTGGATTTTGGAAAAAATTTAGGAAATGTACAAAATAGCGGCAAATCCGCATGGATAAAGGATTTGCGATAATTTTCTATTTTGGAAATAAAAAAGTAGTTTTGTTTTGGGAGAGATCGCTCAGGCGATGCCGAAGGGGAACGCAGAAGCTCCCAGGCAAAAGGACCGGTTTCGGACGACGCTCCGAAAAGGCCGGGCGGCAGCGCCCGACCACCGAAGGTGCAACCTCCCAAAGCGGAGGGAATCTCTCAGGTAACTCAACGGGGGCACAAAACCGTAAAGGGCGGTTTTGTGCCCTTTTTTGCTGTCCTAAAAAAGAAACGGAGGAGCGGTATAGCCATCACTCCGAGGCGATGTCGAGACCGGCGTCCCCGCCTCCGTCGGGGACGGAGATCTCCGCCTCGCCCGCGATCTCGCTGGCGGTCTTTTCTTCGCCGTTTTTTTCCTCCTCGTCCTCAAAGAGGGAGTCGTACTCCTCGCCGTCTCCCTCTTGCAGCATGGCCGCGGTCTTGGCCGCCATGTAAAGCTTGTGGTTGTATTCCATCAGCCGCTGTTCATCCTCCGGAGGGACTTGACCGCCGGAGGCGATGCGGTGGTAGATCTCCAGCATCTTGCCCATCTCCTCTGCGGCCTTCGACAGAGCATTGCCCTGCTGCTTTGCAACCTCGGCGTTGTGGATGGCAGTCTCCCGCTCGATGATGCTCTCCATCACGCCCTGGGCCTCGTTGTATTGCGCGTCCACGGCGGACAGCTCACGGGAGATCTCCACACGATCCACATTGGGCGCGCCGCCCTGCTGGCAATTTTTGAGCGCCTGCGACAGGTCGCGTTTCCGTGTCCACAGCGTATCCATCTGCGCGGCGTATGCCTTCTTCGCATCTTGAATTTTCATTGCGGAACCTCCTGTCTAAATGTTTTTCATATCCTTATTATCGACAGAAAAATGTTTTTCATATCCTTATTATCGACAGAAAAGGGTCCGGATTTAAGCCGGAGCACGGAAAACAGGACAAAAGCTTAACTGATCGTGGGCAAGACCACTGCCGGACCGCCCTTCCTCGACAAGACCTTGTGGGAACAAACGCTCCGGTTGAAACCGAGAAGGGGAGAGAACATCATGAAAAAAGCGATTGCTTTGCTGCTGACGTTTGTAACGCTGCTGTCCTTCGCGAACGCCAAGGAGGATCTGGCCGCTGAGGATCTCCATATCCCGGGCACCGGTTAAGGCTGATCCATCGCTGTCAAGAAGGGAAAAGCGGGGCGGTCCCTTTCGCCCTCATTTTGCGTGTCCGCGCGCGTTTGTCATGCGCCGTTACCCAAACCGGATCATGGCGAAGGGGGTTCCGCGTATTTAATATGCACTGAATAATAGAAAAAGCCTTATATTTCAATCCATAGAAGCCAATCCGTGGTATAATAGGAGCAAGGGAACTGGCAAAAATCCAGCAAAAATCGTGCACCTGGAGGGCAACTATGTATCGTTACAGCAATGGCCAGATCAGCTTGGCGGATTTCAAACAGCCGGTGGATATGAATCTGAAGGAAAGCAACCGTTGGGTAAAGAAAGCCCAGACGATCCCCTGACTGGAGATCGAGAAGCGCTACGCCGCACTATTCACCAACCGGAAAGGCAATGTGGCCAAGCCGCTGCGTCTGGCCTTGGAGGTCTGCATTATTCAGGCGGAGTATGGCTATTCTGACGAGGAAACCGCGCTCCAGATCCAGGAAAACCCATATCTTCAATATTTCTGCGGGTATCCTGGCTATGATGACGAAAAGCTGCCCTTGATTATGGGCAAAGCTATGAAACAGCAGTACGAGATCTTTATGGTGATGTGCCTTTTAGACAACGTCAGTACGAGGCTCTTGTAGATGGGCAGTGGGTTGATGGTGTTGCTGATAATGTAGTGCAAATTGGTGGTATGATCACCAGACATTGGAGAAGCCAAAAGGAAATCAGCCGATTTACAGGATCACTTATGAAGATTGCCGTCATATGGTCGATGCTATGGAGGATTCGTTTCATTCGGACGTCTTTGGAGTTGAAAAAGAAAAAGGTAAGGTTGAGGGAATCCTTGCTGCAGTATATCAAAGTATATTCGGCAAGTATGCATATCCATCATTAGAAGAAAAAGCCGCAAATCTATTGTATTTTATGATCAAGGACCATCCTTATGCGGATGGCTGAAAGAGAATTGCGGCATCACTTTTTCTTGAATTCCTGGATAAAAACAACGCTTTATTCCAAGATTGAGAAAAACGACTCAGCGATGGAACCTTGGTGGCCGTTACGTTGATGATTGCTGAATCCAATCCAGAAGAAAAAGAAGTAATGGTGAAACTGGTGATGAATCTACTGAATTTGCAATAAAAAGCACGGATTGCAATACTTGTCCCTGAGATTCTCACCAGCAAATACTGCTGTGAGAAATGCTTGTGTTTTATCACGATGAATTAACAGAGGAAGATATTAAAATTCTCTCTCTGGTTTCGGAGATTACAAAGAACGAGATAGCGAAAATGCTGTCAAGATTTGCAAAGAATTCAAAGTGAGTGAAAATCGAAAGGAGACCAGACTATGGGAAGGCTTTATAAAATCAACCCGCCGTGTCCCAAGTGCCATGAGGAACATAATTGGTGGCATATCCAGCTGACGGATGAGGAACAGGCGAAGATGGATGCGTATGTGGCAGCCAGTGAGGGAAAATCATCCTTGGAGTTACTTCTGGGCGAGCCGGGAATTGTTGTTACACGAAAGCTTAAGTGTTGTTGCTGCGGTCACGTATTTGAAGCGGAAGCCGGGCTGCGGAAATTCGACGAAGTCGGATACCGGGATCGGGATTTTATTGCGGCGGTCGGCGAAATACCCGTGTGATAAGATTAAGGAGTTGATGAGATGCATTTGGATCAGTCGGCATTGGGAATCCTGCGTAAAGCAGAAGATAAGAACGGTCGGAAATACATGGATTAGCGGATACCGTATATGGATCAGCTAGGACTGATCATGGTCTATAAATCCGACAGCCGGTATGAGAAGTATATGATTTACTTTTTCACAAGTCCGGCAAGTAAATGTCCCGGCAAATACCTGCATACAACCTACGGAAGTATCCAGGTGGAAGATGGTTCATTGACAATCAGAACAAAGAACAGCGTCTATGAGTTTGAGCTGGATGCATCATGCGTATCAGAGAAGTGGATATGATTTTGCTGTTACGTATGGTAAACGAGTATTTTCGTGATGATGGCATGTAAGGCAGACAATGCCAGGTACTGGGCTGCGGGAGCGATTCCGCGGCCGTTTTCATAGCGTTAGATCTGAAATTAACAGAGAGAAAAAGGAATGATAAACATATGAGCAGTTTTGAGAATGTAGAGGTTTTTGAAGATACTAAAAAGCTGTGCGAGACAAACGGAAGGATTAAGGACACCCTTGCACGATCGGTGAAAAACCAGAAACTCATTCTGGAAGGAGAGGAGCTGTCTCCTGTGGATAAGACGCGTTTCTCGGATGAAGCGAAGATTGTTGTATCCACAGAGCGGACTTTCGAGGCGGCTGCAGGTTATGCAGGTCAGAAGGTGGCGGTACATAACTTTGCCTCTGCCACAAATCCGGGCGGCGGCGTGACAAGGGGATCCAGCGCACAGGAGGAATGTCTGTGTCGGTGTTCCGGCCTGTATTTCTGCCTGAGCGTACCGGAAATGATGAAAGGATTCTATTACCCTCATCGGAATGCAAAGAATCCGATCAACAATGCGGATATCATCTATACGCCGGATGTGACCGTATTCAAGACGGATAC